>JGI24694J35173_10002347_pt1 | contig 15444 bp, 15 predicted proteins | sample TergutCo191P1_FD_35173 | JGI IMG/M metagenome (IMG submission 35173) | reverse complement strand
TTTACCGGTAAAGGTGTGCCGTTTTTTATAACCGTGTGCACCAGATTACTGCCGTACCTGTAAAAAATATAGTCCAAATCCGGTGAGTCCCAAATAACCGCGTCTGCCTGCTTGCCTTCTTCTATGCTGCCGGTTCGTTCGCTTAACGCGACAGCCGCCGCTCCGTTAAGCGTAACCGCTGTGAGCGCCTCGGCGGGCGTTAATTTGTATCTGTGGCAGGCAAGGTACATGGGAAACTGCAAGTTCAGGTTCGGGCTTGAACCGGGGTTAAAATCGGTGCAAACAGCCACGGCAACTTGCGCGGCAATCATATCGCGCGCGCGGGCAAAGTTTTTCTCAAGGTGAAAGGACGTTGCCGGAAGAAGGCACGCAATCACGCCGCATTCGGCAAGCGCCCTGATGCCTTCATCGCTTGCCTGAATGAGATGCTCAGCAGAGATGCAGCCGACAGCGGCGGCCATTTCAGCGCCGCCTATAGGGTTGATTTCGTCAACGTGCGCTTTTGGGATTAACTTAAGTTCGCAGGCTTTGCCCAAAATGTAGCGGGATTCTTCCGGGGTAAAAACCGCCGTTTCGCAGAAAATGTCGCAAAACGCTGCCAAGCCTTGGGCGATTACGGCGGGCATCATTTGTTCGCACACTAAATCTATGTATGCTTTGCGGTCGTTTTTGTATTCGGCAGGGATTGCGTGCGCTCCCATGAATGTCGGCACAAGATCAACAGCGCTGTATTGATTCAGCTTTTTCATCACCTGCAGTTGTTTTAATTCGTCTTCAACGCTTAAACCGTAACCGCTTTTGCATTCTGCCGTGGTCGTTCCGTGTGCCAGCATTGCGCTTAAAAGTCTCATGCCTTTTTCAAAAAGCTCATCTTCGCATGCGGCTCTGGTCTGCCGAACAGTTTCCAAAATGCCGCCGCCTGATTTTAATATATCAAGATAGGAAACTCCTGCCAGTTTACGCGCCATCTCTTTCTGCCGCCAGCCGCCAAAAACCAGATGCGTGTGCGCATCCACAAGACCTGGCGTAACAAGACGCCCTTGGCAGTCAATGACGCGCTCGCCTTCAAGCGGCTTGTCTTCACCAACATACGCAAACATCCCTTTGCTGATGCCGACCGCGGCATTTTCGGTTAAAGTGATCTGCCCTTGAGCATCTCCCTTTTTGGCGTTTTTCCCGTTAGGCGTTGCCAAAACGCCGATGTTCCTTAATACCAAATCAAAGACTGGATTCATGTATCTATTAACCTGCTTTTGGCAAAGTCTGTCAAGAACGAAGTTTAGCTCAAGCAGACAGCGCCATACGATCCAAGCATGATCGGTCAACNGATCTAAGCATGATCAGTCAACCGATCTAAGCATGATCAGTAAACCAATCTAAACGTGATCTGCCGATAATTATGCAAGATTTGACATATATGTGAAGCGCCTGTACAACGATTACGAGATTATTCGAGAAATTAGGATGTGAGCGAACTGGTTCCTGTAGCTGTCAGTATCAAAAGCTTTTCCATCATGGGTCAAGTTAAGGGCAATGTGGGGTAGCGGTGGCGGGTAAAAGAGAGGCTGTTTGTGAAAAAGAGTGGTGGAATCAAAGCAAAGCGTTTACTGATCACTGGCGGTGTCTTTGTTGCGGCTGTTACGGTGGCAAATATCTCACACTCCGGGTGTCCCAGGCGCTACCGAAGCTCCTGTTATCACCATAACTACCCAGCTTGAACTGGTGACCGTAACGACCGGAAGTGGCGGCAGACTTGAGGTGCAGGTCAGCGTTACAGGCGGCGCNTTGTCCGGCCAAACGGTATATGCCCACTTTAAAACAAAGAATAAGCTGCACTTTGTAGATTTTTTCGTTTTTTTCATTTTTTTTCCATATTTTTGTAGACAGATCAGAATTCGTGATTTACAATTATGACAACCACGTTACGGTAATCAAGTCCGTGATTCGGATGAGAAAGAGTGAGGAGGTGGCTGTATGATTGCCTAACCCGAATACGCAACACAGGAACCGTTCGTGCCGGTAGGTTGGCGAGTATCCCTGTCAGGTATGCTCGACTTGCCTAGTCTATCTGCAATGGTGTCATTGTAGTTGCAATGACGCACAAAATCAAGGAAGTGTGTACTAAGGAGAGATGTTTATGACACTGGAAGCGTTAGGTATGGTCGAGACCAAGGGGTTGGTTGGCGCAATTGAGGCAGCCGATGCGATGACAAAAGCTGCGAATGTGAATTTGGTAGGGTATGAAAAAATTGGCTCNGGTCTTGTCACCGTTATGGTGCGGGGCGATGTTGGCGCNGTTAAGGCCGCTGTTGATGCCGGATGTTCTGCTGCTTCAAAAATCGGTACCGTGGTGTCCACACATGTGATCCCCAGACCCCACGCCGACACTGAGAAGTTGCTTCCCAAGCTGCAAAGCTGATAGGAGGAAGTAAACAATGGACGAAAAAATGGTTAACAAGATCATGGAAGAGGTCATGAGAAAAGTCGGGGGAACAGGAACACCCGCTTCTTACGGCTCCGCTTCGCAGGGTTGCGCTTTGACTGAATTTGTTGGAACCGGTGTTGGCGACACGATTGGACTTGTCATTGCCAACCTGGATTCAGCAGTTCACAGCGCAATGGGAATCGATGCCAAGTACCGCTCTATTGGGATTATCGGCGGCAGGGTAGGGGCTGGTCCCCAAATCATGGCGGCGGACGAGGCGGTAAAGGCCACCAACAGCGAGATCATCAGGATAGAATTGCCGCGTGACACCAAGGGCGGTGCCGGGCACGGCAACCTGATTATCTTCGGTTCCGAGGACGTATCCGATGCCAGGCGCGCCGTTGAAGTAACTCTTAAGGAACTTCCGCGAACCTTCGGCGATGTGTATGCCAACGAGGCTGGGCATATCGAGCTTCAATACACCGCACGTTCAAGTCACGCTTGTGCCAAGGCGTTTAACGCGCCGATAGGCAAGGCTTTTGGTCTGGTTGTGGGTGCCCCGGCGGCAATCGGCATCATCACCGCCGACACGGTGGTCAAAGCAGCCAGCGTAGATGTTTTGTCGGTCGCGACGCCGGGAAAAGGTACCAGTATGACCAACGAAGTCATCATTTTCTTTTCAGGCGACTCCGGCGCGGTAAGACAGGCGCTAATAGCCGCCCGCGATGTTGGCGTCGGACTGCTGAGTGCTTTGGGAAGCAGGGCGAAGAACGATTTCCCCTCTTACATCTAGGCATGGAGGTGCACCTTGAAATCAAAACGATTTGAGGCCCTGGCACAGCGCCCTGTCAACAAAGACGGCTTTGTTAAAGAATGGCCGGAAGTCGGCATGGTGGCCATGAACGGCCCAAACGATCCCAAACCCAGTATCAGAATGGAAGGTGGAAGGATTGTGGAGATGGACGGAAAGAAGCGGGCGGATTTCGACATGATCGAAACCTTTATCGCTAATTACGCCATAAATCTTGAAAACGCGGAAAAGGTCATTGGCATGGACTCCAAGAAACTGGCGTTTATGTTATGCGATCCAAATGTTTCCCGAAACGAACTTATCCCCCTCACAACATCCATGACCCCCGGCAAAATCTGCGAAGTTTTGGGTTATATGAACGTGGTGGAGATGATGATGACCCTGCAAAAGGTGCGGGCACGCAAAACCCCGTCCAATCAATGCCACGTAACCAACGTTAAAGACAATCCTGTCCAAATAGCCGCGGATGCTGCCGAGGCTGCCTTGCGCGGCTTTGATGAACAGGAAACCACCGTTGGTATTGCCCGTTACGCACCCTTTAACGCCATGGCCATTCTTATCGGTTCGCAAACCGGAAGGCCTGGGGTTTTAACCCAGTGCGCCGTAGAGGAAGCCACCGAGCTTGAACTTGGCATGAAAGGCTTTACCGCCTATGCGGAAACCGTTTCGGTTTATGGGACTGAGCCTGTCTTTGTGGACGGCGATGATACTCCCTGGTCGAAAGCGTTTCTGGCTTCGGCCTATGCGTCACGCGGTCTGAAAATGCGCTTCACTTCCGGAACGGGAAGCGAGGTGCAGATGGGCTACGCCGAAGGCAAATCAATGCTCTATCTGGAAGCCCGCTGCGTGTACGTCACAAAGGGTGCCGGGGTGCAAGGTTTGCAGAACGGCTCTATTTCCTGTATCGGCGTGCCTGCCGCTGTTCCCTCAGGGATACGTGCGGTGCTCGCGGAAAACCTTATCACTTCATTGCTTGATCTGGAAGTGGCATCCGGTAACGATCAGACCTTCTCGCACTCGGATATGCGGCGCACTGCCCGCCTGATGATGCAGTTCCTTCCCGGAACAGACTTCATCTGCTCCGGCTACTCAGCAGTTCCGAACTACGACAACATGTTCGCCGGTTCCAATGTCGATGCTGATGACTTCGATGACTTCCTCGTGTTGCAGCGTGACTTGATGGTGGACGGCGGGTTAAAACCCGTATCCGAAAATGAGATTGTGGCTATCCGTAACAAGGGAGCAAAGGCGTTGCAAGCGGTATTCAAAGAGCTTGGGCTGCCTGCTATCACTGATGCGGAAGTCGAAGCGGCTACTTACGCCCACGGCAGCAAGGATATGCCGGATCGTGATGTGGTTGCAGACCTGAAGGCTATCGACGACATGATGGGCCGCGGAGTTACCGGCATAGACTTTGTGAAAGCCCTCGCAAAAAACGGCTTTACCGATGTGGCGAACGCTGTATTGGGCATGCTCAAGCAGCGTATTGCCGGAGATTATCTGCATACATCGGCCATCCTCACGAAGGATTTCCATTGTATAAGCGCTGTCAATGACGTGAACGATTATGCCGGGCCGGGTACGGGCTACCGTATCAGCAGTGAGCGATGGGATGTCATCAAAAACATACCCAACGCCATAGACCCGCAGGCGATTTAAGGAGAACGCAGTATGGAAATCAATGAAGCGTTAGTACGGCAGGCAATACTTGAGGTGATGAAAAACTTCAGTCCGGGCGAAGCTCCGGTCGGGAGGTCGTCTCCGGTGTCTCCCGGCGTAAATTTCTCCGGCAGCGCGGCGAATGTGAACCTTGTGCTTGAAGAAGCAGGACAGGCCGGTACCGGGCCTAGGGACGAAGTGGTAGTGGCAATCGGCCCTGCATTTGGCGCGTCCCAGGTCAAAACGATAACCGGAATCCCTCACGGGCAGGTGCTGCGGGAGCTGTTGGCAGGTATAGAGGAAGAGGGGATGAAAGCCCGCGTGGTGCGGTTTTTTCATTCATCGGACATTGCCGCTTTTACATTNGCGGCTGCCAAGCTGTCCGGATCAGGCATAGCCATTGGCATACAGTCACGCGGAACAACCATNATACATCAGAAGGATTTGCAGCAGTTGTCCAATTTGGAACTGTTTCCCCAGTCGCCGATCATCGATCTGCCGACTTACCGGGCAATAGGGAAAAACGCTGCCAAGTACGCGAAAAATGAATCCCCCAGCCCCGTNCCNACCAAGAANGATCAGATGGCACGTCCAAAGTATCAGGCCATTGCAGCATTGCTCCACATCAAGGAAACGGAGCATACAGACAGGAACCGTAAGCCGGTTGAGCTTTCGGTCAAAATCAGATAGGGGGCTCAGAGTGGATCAATCGACACTACAAAAAATTATACGTGACGTGATTAGCGAAATGGGCACCGCTCCGGGTCACGCCCAAAGCAGCGGCCCCCGCACTTCGGGTGCCAGGGTAACTGCGGCGGACTATCCTTTGGCGGAAAAAAGCGCCGACAGGTTAAAGTCCCCTACGGGCAAAGGTTTTAACGATGTGACGTTGGAGGCTGTAACGGGCGGTACCGTGGGACCACAGGATGTCCGCATCAGACCGGAAACCCTTGAAATGCAGGCACAGGTTGCTGAGTCCATGGGACGCAAAAACCTTGCCGCCAATTTCAGGCGTGCTGCGGAACTTATCGCGGTACCGGATCAGCGGATACTGGAAATCTACAACGCCCTGCGGCCTTACCACGCCACCAAACAGGAGCTGATGGCAATCGCCGATGAGCTGGAAGGTAAGTACAGCGCGAAAATCGCCGCGGCACATGTGCGCGAGGCGGCTGAAATCGGTGAAGCCAGAGGCAGGCTGAAAAAGGTTTAGCGACAAATGATTATAGCCGGGGTTGACATAGGAAATGCCTCTACTGAAACCGCTCTTGGTTCCTTTGAAGGTGGTGAGTTTAACTTTCTTGCTTCAGGCATCGTGAACACCACCGGTATCAAGGGAACCCGGCAGAACATCCACGGCGTGTTTGCTTCGATGAAACAAGCCGCGGACAGGGCCGGTATCCAATTGACGGATATAGGCTTTGTCAGTCTGAACGAGGCTGCTCCGGTCATAGGCGATGTGGCGATGGAAACCATTACGGAGACCATCATAACCGAGTCAACTCTTATCGGTCACAACCCGCATACGCCCGGCGGGGAAGGGGTAGGAAGAGGTACTACTGTATCCATAAAGGATATTCCGGCATCCGGCAGCGGCGATAGTTACATTGTCGTCATTGCTGCGGATACCGGTCATGAGGAAGCGGCGGCGATAATCAACCACGCGGTCAAAAGCGGGGTAAGGATAGAGGGCGCTATAGTTCAAAAAGACGACGCGGTGCTGATAGTGAACAGGCTTGAGAAGTCCATTCCGGTGGTTGATGAGGTGAAGTACATCGAAAGAGTGCCCATTGGAATGCCCGCGGTGGTGGAAGTGGCAAGGATAGGCGGCGTTGTTGAGGTGCTGTCTAACCCTTACGGTATCGCGACGGTTTTCGGTCTTGGACCGGAAGAAACCAAGTACATCGTTCCGATTGCCCGCGCCCTGATTGGCAACCATTCGGCGGTGGTGATCAAAACTCCTGCCGGGGACGTAACCGAACGGATTATTCCGGCAGGGAAACTGCATATTATTGGCGAACGGCAGACCTCCGGNGTGGATGTGGAAGCGGGAGCTGAGGCAATCATGCGCTCTGTAGCGGAAGCCGCGCCGGTGGTGGATGTAAAAGGGGAGGCTGGTACCAATGTCGGCGGTATGATGGAGCGGGTGCGGCANACCATGTCCGATCTGACAGGACGGCTTCCGGCGGACATCAAGATACGGGACATTTTGGCGGTGGACACCTTTAACCCGCAAAGAGTTTCAGGCGGTGTTGCCGGGGAATTCTCTATGGAGAACGCTGTCGGGCTTGCCGCTATGGTCAAGTCGGACAAGCTCCAGATGGAAATGATAGCCGGGGATCTGACCGGGCAAATCGGGGTACGCGCGGGTGTGGGCGGTCAAGAGGCGGACATGGCAATACGGGGCGCTCTGACCACTCCCGGAGTAGGTCCGCCCCTGGCAATCATAGACATGGGAGCCGGTTCCACCGATGCGTCAATAATGACCAAAGACGGAAGCGTAAAATCGGTTCATCTGGCGGGGGCGGGGAACATGGTTACCCTGCTCATACAGACTGAGCTTGGGTTGGAGACATGGGACATAGCCGAAGACGTAAAGCGTTATCCTCTTGCAAGAGTGGAAAGCCTGTTTCATATCCGGCACGAAGACGGCGCGGTGGAGTTTTTCAAGGATGCTCTTCCGGCGGAAGTTTTTGCGCGAATAATCCTTGTAAAAGGGGAAAGGCTGTTTGTTCCCCTTCCGGTCAGCGTTTCAATAGAGAAAGTGAAAACGGTGCGGAAGGAGGCAAAAGAAAAGGTTTTTGTTACCAACTCTGCGGGCGCTGTCCATGGTGACTTCGTCCGGCAATATAAGGGAGATCGACTTTGTGGTACTGGTGGGAGGTTCCGCGCTGGATTTTGAAATTCCCCAGCTCGTAACCGATGCTCTTTCCCATTACGGCATAGTGGCCGGACGTGGAAATGTGCGCGGAACGGAGGGCCCCAGAAACGCTGTGGCTACCGGACTCGTGCTTAATTACCGGAGGGATCATGCCTAGCGAAGCCATCCTTCCCGCGATAAAACTGTATGTTGATTCGGGGCTTGGAAACCCCGTGCTTATACACGAACTTATGATCGGGGCAGAAGAAGAAGGAGTGCCCTGCGAAGTTGACTCCGCCGCCGAGGGGCAGGCGGTGGCTTTGGCGTTCAAGGCAGCTGCAGACTCAATTCTGGGAGTCGGGCTTGGCATAGACCGCAGCGGGATTGCGGCTGTGCACTACAACAAGCTGCCTGAAGATAGCCCCCTTTTTACCTTGAACTACCGAATTGACGGCGATAAATTGAGGTTTTTGTCCTCCAATGCCGCAAGACTAGTGAAGGGTGTACCTTTTTCACTGTAAAGACAGAAAAGACAGCCGAAAGGCCAGGAGGTTTGCATGTCAGGAAATGCGTTGGGTTATATCGAAACTATCGGGCTTGCCGCTGCTGTGGAGGCGGCGGACAGCGCGGTCAAAGCCGCCAATGTCACTCTTATAGGTTGCGAATTGACCGATGGGGACGGCATGATCACCGTGAAAATCGAAGGTGATGTGGGGGCGGTCAAAGCCGCTGTATCCTCCGCTGCTACAGCCGCCGGAAGAATCGGTACGGTCGTTTCCAGCCATGTAATACCCCGTCCGTCAGAGGGGACGGAAAAGGTGGCTCGTGGTGTAGTCNCCCTTGCCAAACGTGCCGCCCCGAAAATGACGATGCCTCCGAAACCTGCCGCCCCACCGCTGCCAAAACCTGTGGAACTCCCGCCTGAGCCACCGAAGCCTGCGGAATCGCCGCCCCCGCCGGAGCCTGTGGAAGCATCGCCGTTATCACTGAAGATACCGATGCCTGCAAAGCTTGCAGAACCGCCGCCGGAACCCACCCCTGATATACCGCCTGAACCGGTGGTTAAGGACATTCCTGAGAGCAGCGGCAAGAAGCGTCCTCATTCGAAAAAGCGTTCCGGTAAGGATAAAACGCCGGGACTGGATATGTAGTAGAAAAGGCAAGGGGCAAATTTTATGGATCGGCAGCACCTGCGAAAGATTATAGTCGAAACTGTACTTGCTTTTGAGGGAGCTCCTTATGTCGCTATAGGTGTGTCCAACAGACACATACACCTTTCTCAGGAAGATGTGGATGTTCTTTTCGGGACGGGTTATGAATTGACGGCATTCAGGGAGCTCAATCAGNCGGGAGAGTTTGCCTGTAATGAAATGGTAAGCGCTGTGGGTTCCAAGGGAAGGATCGACAAAATCCGTGTGCTTGGACCTTTACGGAAAGCTACCCAACTGGAGCTGTCCCTTACCGACACTTTCAGCATCGGAGTGCCGTGTCCGGTAAGCGAATCGGGAAACCTGACCGGAGCGGGGAAGGTGNGGCTGGAGAACCCGGCGACCGGGGCTTTTGTCGAGCGTGCTTGCGGTATTGTTGCCATGCGGCACATTCACTTAAAGCCTGAAACCGCCGCGCGTTTCGGGCTTAAGGACAGGCAGATTGTCTCCCTTAAATACGGCGAAGGGCTGCGGGCAATTCAATTCGGCGGTGTACTGCTTAGGGTTTCTCCTTCTTTTAACGATGAAGCCCATTTGGACACCGACGAAGCCAACGCAGGGGCAATAAAAACAGGCGACCTTGGCCTGATTATCTTGTGAGGTGCGCATGACACTGAAAGAACTGATCAAGATAATCGTACAAGTCGTGGAAAGGTATTTTTTTCTGGAGCGCCAAAAAGTGCTGGCGTTGTACTTTGCCCAGGCCAACCGGCAAGAGTTGATGGAGGCGGCAAAATCTATCAACGGCAGGGCGGACTGTTTTTCCGCCGCTGATCTGGAACGTGCGGCAGGGGATTACGATATTGTGTTTGTGGACTACATACCCGCGCACATGGTTGCAGAACCGGCGCTGGGGTTGTGCGTAAGTTCATGGGGCAAGCTGATGGCGGCAATGTTTATCCGGAGCAAGCCCGTTTTCCAGCTAAAAAAAGATCCGGACAGCGGCAGCTTCAATCCGGCTTGTAGAAAGCTGCTTAAAGAACATTGGGCTCAGCTTGCTTCCCTTGGAGTGGTGCTGCTGGACAGCGAAGGCGGGGAAGCAGGAATTACGGCACAACAGCAAACTGTTTACACGGGGAACGTGCTTTCCAGAGGGGATGTTAACCGTTACTCAGGCGTCAATAAAATTGTCGTCGGCAATAATGTTCTGGTAACTTCCCTGGCCGAAGAAACAGCCAGAGAACTGAGAATAGAGTTGATAAGACAGAAGTAGGAGGCATTAATGCGGATAGGGTTGGTGAAAGGAATGGTGGTTTCCACCAAGAAAGATGAGCGTCTTATCGGAACCAAGCTTTTGGTTGTCCAGTTCGTGGATTCGGCTTACAAATCACTGGGAGATGAGGAAGTCGCCGTTGATACTGTCGGGGCGGGAGCAGGGGAGTACGTTCTGCTTTGTTCAGGCAGTTCCGCAAGGCATGTTTTTGAAGATGCAAAAATGCCTGTGGATCTTGTCGTGGTTGGAATCCTCGACCGGAAACCTGATGTTTAACCAAAGGATAGCTGCATGAGCATTTTTACCAAACGCGGTGATCAAGGTCTTACCTCATTGTACGGCGGAACAGAAGTTTCCAAGGACGATCTCCGTGTCTGGTGCTATGGAACTGTGGACGAGGCAAACAGCGCCCTTGCCATTGCCCATGCCTCGCTGGAATTTGACGACCTTAAATCCATAGTTCGTGAAATCCAGAACAAACTTTTTTCAGTAGGCGCGGAGCTTGCAAGCGATGAAAACCAGCGGCAAAAAGAAGGGGAGCGTATTACGGATCAGGATGTGAGCCGTCTTGAGGATATTATCACCGGATATACAGAGGAATTCGGTAAGGTAACGAGCTTTTCCCTTCCCGGTGAAACGCCTGTTTCCGCAGCGCTTCATCTGACCCGTACCATAGTGCGCCGCGCAGAACGCCATGTTGTAACTCTTTCCCGCGAAAGTTACGTGTCAGCCTCTTTGCTCAGGTATCTGAACCGGCTTTCCGATGCCCTGTTTGTATTGGCAAAAATAGAAGTGTACAGGAGTTTTATCAGGCGTGTTGCGGACAAACTTAAAAAACCGCAGAGCGCGGTTGCGGTGGTGGAAGACGGGCAGGGCTTAAGCCCTGAACTCTGCGACAGGTTAAGGGATGCCGCGCTGTCGGAAAGCCTTGCGATGGGCGTACCCGTTTCGCTGGCAATTGCCGATGCCGGCGGCAATCAGGTTTACTTCTGCCGTTTCCCTGGCGCGCTTTTAGTAAGCATAGGGATAGCCCGAAACAAGGCTTACACCGCTGTGGTCATGAAACAGCCCAGCGGCAACCTGTACGAAGCGGCGCTTCCCGGAGGCAGTCTTCACGGGATAAACACCGCCGACCCGAATCTAGTCGTTTTCGGCGGAGGGTTCCCGCTTTTTGCCGGAGGAGCCATTGCCGGAGGTATAGGCATTTCCGGCGGCAGCGTTCCGGAAGATGAACAAATTGGCAAGCGTGTTGTTGCTGAATTCGAAAGGAGAATCGTATGACACCATCAAACGTTGATGTATTAGTCAGGCAAGTAATGGAAAAGCTCCATGACAAGGCAAATGGCGATTTTGGCGGCAGCGGTATCTTTGCGGATATGAATGATGCGATACAGGCCTGCTCCAGAGCGCAAAAGGAATATACAAAACTAAGTCTGGCGGACAGGTCAAGAATGATCGCTGCCATACGCAAAGTGTTGTACGACAATGCGGAGGAGTTTTCCCGTCTTGCCGTTGAGGAAACGAAAATGGGGAACGTCCACGACAAGATACTTAAAAACCGCCTGGTTGCTGATAAAACACCCGGAGTTGAGGATCTCAAATCCGAGGCAATGACCGGCGATTACGGCCTTACTTTGGTTGAACTTTCCCCTTTCGGCGTAATTGGTTCGATAACACCAACCACCAATCCCACCGAAACCATATTTTGCAACACAATCGGTATGCTGGCCGCGGGAAACAGTGTTGTCTTTTCGCCTCATCCCACGGCAAAAAACGTCTCGCTTAAAGCGATTGATCTGATTAACAGAGCCATTATAGCTGAAGGAGCGCCGCCTAACCTCATTACGGCGGTGCGGAACCCGACCATGGAACAGACTAACGTCATGATCAACCACCCCGGTATAAACATGCTGGTCGCCACAGGCGGGCCGGGTGTGGTAAAAGCGGTGCTGGCTTCCGGCAAAAAAGCAATCGGGGCCGGGGCGGGAAATCCTCCTGTCGTAATAGACGAAACGGCAAATATCGAAAAAGCGGCGCTGGATATTATTAAAGGCTGCGGCTTTGACAACAATATTCCCTGCGTATGCGAAAAGGAAGCCCTGGTGGTGGAACAGGTTGCCGATTACCTAATCTTTTGCATGACAGGCAGCGGCATTGCCCATTTTATTCAGGATAAGGAAACCATAAGGCGGCTCGAACGGCAATTGATGTCCGGTGATATGCCGAATAAGAATTTTATCGGGCGTTCCGCTCAGGTAATTGCCGAAAGCATTGGTTTGACAGTTGATCCTAAGGTCAAGGTGCTGGCTATGGAAACCCCCTTTGACCATGCCTTTGTACAGCACGAACTTATGATGCCTGTGCTTCCGATTGTGCGTGTAAAAGATTTTGAGGATGCCATGCGAAAGGCCATAGAAGTTGAGCATGGATACCACCATACCGCNATAATGCACAGCCGCAATGTCGAGCGCCTTTCCGCTCTGGCAAAAGCGATACAGACAACGGTGTTCGTCAAAAACGCGCCAGGGTATGCCGGTTTGGGCGTTGGAGGAGAAGGCTTCACAAGCTTTACTATAGCGGGACCTACAGGCGAGGGGCTTACCTCGGCGAAGGTGTTTGCCAGAAAACGCCGCTGCGTTCTTGCGGATAGCTTCAATATAAAGTAGGTGTTCATGGGCTTTTTGGATAAGGTGTTTGCCGCAGGCATCGTAGGACAGGGTGGGGCAGGGTTTCCCGCCCACATAAAACTTGACTGCAAAGTTGAGTACCTCCTGCTTAACGGTGCCGAATGCGAGCCGCTGTTGCAAACGGACAAATACCTGCTGCGGCATTTTGCCGGAGAAATTATCCATGCCCTTCATGAAACTGCCGCCCATGTGCAGGCTTCAAAGATAGTTATTGCGGTAAAAGGCGTGAATACGGCAGAAATTGAAAGCCTGAAAAAAGCAATTGACGAAAAAAAATCCGGCGTAACCTTGTTCATTCTGGATAATTACTACCCGGCAGGCGATGAGCAGATGCTGGTCTACGACATTACCGGGAGAATAGTGCCTCCGGGGCAGATTCCCCTTAAAGTGGGCGCTGTGGTTTGCAACGCGGCAACCATGCTTTCCATCAGCGATGCCATTGCCGGTATACCGCTCACCCACAGGTTTATTACCGTAGCCGGAAGGGTGCACCAGCCGGCGGTGTTGAAAGTGCCTGTCGGAACGAGCTTTGCCGATTGCATAGCAGCCTGCGGAGGTGCCCTGCTTGAAAACTTCGCCGTGGTAAACGGCGGCCCCATGATGGGTGCGGTGCACGGCGCAGAAGAGACAGCCAACTTGTCTGTATCCAAAACTACATCCGGGATACTGGTGCTTCCGGATCAGGGCAATTTTATCGCCAGAACCAGGAATCTTTCGGTCAGGCGGATTCTGAACCAGGCAAAGTCCGCCTGTATTCAGTGCTCGTTCTGCACTGATCTGTGTCCGCGTTATTTGATAGGCCACTCGTTGTACCCGAACAAGTTGATGCGGAAAATGGCNATGCANGACTTTGACAAGCCGCTGGAGGCGGATGACACACTGCGGGAAGCTCTCATCTGCTGCGAGTGCGGGATTTGTGAAACATTNGCCTGTCCCATGAACCTTTCGCCGCGTCAGGTGAACAAGTACATCAAATCCCAGCTCAAAGGGCAAAGTTTCGATCAGAAGAGCCCTCCGGTGGTATCTCCCTTGCGGCAATACCGGAAATTGACACCNAAAAAGGTAATGGCCCGCATGGGGCTTCTGAACGAATACGGCAGTTGGCACGAAAACTACCTTGAATTGCAGCCCGCTAGCGTGAGTATCCGCTGTTCCCAGCATATTGGTGCGCCTGCGGTGCCGCTTGTCAGCGCCGGGGATCGNGTGCATCAGGGGCAGNTTATCGCAAAAGCCGCAGAGGGAAAGCCAAGCGCCAATATCCATACCGGTATTTCAGGGCGCGTAACTATGGTGGATTCGGCAATCTTTATCGAAGGGGGAGAATGATGGACACGATTGGCTTTTTGGAACTTTCCAGCATAGCCGGAGGAATCGAGATCGCCGATGAAATGCTTAAGACAGGTCATGTCGAACTGCTTTCCGCCAAGGCCTCCTGCCCGGGTAAGTATTACATACTGATTGCCGGCAAGGTTTCCGATGTTGAAAACTCTGTGCAAAAAGGCGTTTCCCTGGGCAGAGGTTTTACGGTGGGTTCTCTTGTATTGCCCCGTGTCCATCCGCAGGTGATACAGGCCATTAACCAGTCTGTGATGCCTGAGAAAACCGCCGCAATCGGCGTAATGGAATTCTTTTCGGTAACAAGTTCCATCATGGCTGCCGACACAGCGGTGAAATCCGCCAACGTGCAGATTATGGATATGCGGCTTGGGACGGGATTATGCGGCAAAAGCTTTGTGGTAATTACCGGTGATACGGCATCGGTGGAATCGGCGGTGGCAAGCGCTGTCCGCCAGCAAGTGGACAGCGGTATGATTGTCAACACAACCGTAGTGCCCAATCCCAGAAAAGAACTGCTGGCTAGTCTGTTTTGATAGTAAAATGTTTACCATTGACATACTCACCTGAGAATACTAAGCTGAAAGTAACAAAAAAATAACCTATGGCAATAACCTAACCTTTGACTGTGTGTGAGCTTGTTTAAAAACGGCATCACTTTTTTGAACCTTAAAAAACAATTGTTTTCCGGTTCCTTTTATGTATACCACAAAGCCTTTAGGATCAAAACCGGCTTTGACAAAGCTCCGGATGTTATCCGAGTGAGTTTTGAACTGAAAGCCTTGTTATTTTGTTTTTGTAAGGGGAATAGTAATATGATGAAGAAAGTTTTAGTTGCATTGATTATCGCGGTATTTTTTTCCGGAGCGGTTTTCGCGCAAGCGGATTTTGGAGCGATGCCGAAAAATACCATTACCGTTGATATAGGCCCGACAATTTTGGGCGCGGCTTTTGGAATAGCGGGGGACATTATTGGGGAAGAAGGCTTGAGCAGCTCAGGGTTTGGTATAGGAGCGCAATACGAGCGGCAATTGTCTGAACGCTTAAGCGTTGCCGGAAGATTTGTCTTTATGAGGCTCGGCATGGGGCTTACGTTTGATGACGATTACGTTAAAGCACAAACAAATTTGGGTCTTTCATCGTATGCTATAGAAGGTCGCGTCCGCTTTTTTCCCACGGGGCGCACTTTCTTTTTGGGCGGAATGCTGGGTTATGCAAATCTGGCAACAGCCGTATCAGGTTCCCT
>JGI24694J35173_10002337_pt1 | contig 15484 bp, 15 predicted proteins | sample TergutCo191P1_FD_35173 | JGI IMG/M metagenome (IMG submission 35173) | reverse complement strand
CAATATGTTAAACTCATGTAGCTAATTGAGGGGGGTACAATGGCTGCGACAAATTCAAGCTCTAATAAAAAGAAGAAAAAAATCCCGCCAATAGATCAAGAGTTCCTTGATAAGATGGAAAGTTCTCTTGCTGCTTTAAAAACGGAAATTGTAAACAACTTGATAGCCAGCAACGAGGATTTCAAGGAAATAATGGACGGGGAAGAACCTAAGGATCTTGCTGATATTGCGTCAGATGATATCGATCGTAAGATGATCGAAGCAATCGGCTCCGCGGAATTAAAGCGGCTTAAAGCAATTGAGTCTGCGATAACACGGATTAAGCAGGGTAAGTATGGTCATTGCATAAAATGCGGGAAGCGAATTCCTCAGGATCGTTTAATCGCGATTCCCTACGCTCTTATGTGTATCGAATGTAAATCCGAAGATGAACGCAGAAATCGCTAAACAATTATGGAAAAAAAAGCTGTTGTTTTGCTGGCTGACGGATTTGAAGATGTCGAGGCTATTACACCAGCCGACTATCTGCAGCGTGCCGGGATAGAAGTAACGACAGTTTCAATCTCTCAAAGTCAAATTGTAACGAGCAGATGGGGCGGCGTTAAATTACTCGCTAGTACTACAATTGCTGAATTTATAAAAGTAAGCGCGAAAGAAAAAATTGAATGGGACGCTGTCATTTGCCCCGGCGGAATGCCAGGCGCGGCGAATCTTGCCGCTTCCGGCGAAGTAAGCGAACTGTTAAAGAAAATGTCAGCTAATAATAAATTAATCTGCGCAATCTGCGCCGCTCCTGTGATTGTTCTCTCTCCCCTTGGACTTATAAAAAATAAAAAATTCACCTGCTATCCCGGAATGGAAGAAAAGGCACAGGAAGGCGTATGGCAGAATGAACGCGTAGTCGTTGATGGGAACATCATCACAAGCCGCGCGGCGGGAACTACAGGCGAGTTTGCGGTTGCGATTATAGAAAAACTTTTAGACAAAGAAACCGCGAAAAAAATAGCGGATACAGTGCTGCTGCAAATATAAAATCTTTTAAAACAGTTTTTTGGGGAAAATACGAGTAATGAATGGGAAAAAAACAAGCAATTGTACTGGCAGATACTATTCGCGTTACTCTCATTTACTAATGAATAAATAAATTCCGAGCTGGCTTTTTAAATCGCTCACGCTAATCCCATTTATGTGGGAAGGAATATGAGCGAACCATATCTTGAAATATCAAAGTTTATATCTGAAGTAGAAATTAACCGAGAGATCATTGACACATTAATTGAACCAACTCTTTTAAAAATGGACTGCGCCGTAAACGGACTGGAAGCATTAGAATATTAACACGCTTTATTTCTGTAATATCTTCGCAAAGGCTTTTAACTTTCCGCTTTTTATATGAGTTCCCGGCACTTCGAGAATTTCGCGTGCGACTTTGTTGCCAAGCGCGGCGCATTCAGAAAGTGATTTACCGCGTATCCATGCGGAAATAAATGCCGCGCAAAAAGCGTCTCCCGCGCCGACTGTATCGCGCGGCGTAATGGAAAATGTTTCTTCGCGATAAACATTGCCGCCGGCAACTACAATAGCGCCCCGGCTTCCAAGTTTTACAACTATGATTGGGAACAATTCGCCGTCTGTGATAATTTTAAGCGTAGGGCAAATGTCACGCAGAATAATCGCTTCTTTTTCCTTGTCTGATAAATTTGAATCTTCGTCGCGGTTTTTCTTTATTGTATTATTAAAGGCAAGCGTTTCATCGGCATTCATAAAAACAAACAAAGGAAAGTTACGGCTGTATGTCAAAATTTCTTCCGCTTTTCTTTTTACCTGAAAGACCGAAGCAACGTCGAGCGCTACAGGAATGCCTCTGCGGCTTGCATTTAGCAAAATATGCTGCACAATCGGACGGCGATCTAAAATGTAACCATCCAGCACAATTACTTCCGCGTCCGCTAACATTTCGCTGTCAACATTTGCTTCATCCAATTCAAGCGCTGCACCGGGACTCGCCGCAAAACGCAGTTCTCCACCGACATTACACGCGAAACAAAGACCTGTTTGACCTTGAGTTTTTATAAGAGAGGTTTTAACGCCTGCTCCGGTTATTTCTTCCTCAAAAATAGTGGCAAGATCATCCTGCCCTACGCTGCCGGAAAAAGATGTATTCATTCCAAGCATTGCGCCAATTTTCGCTACATTCGCCGCTCCGCCACCTGAACTTTTTACTGTATTTGAAAAATCTATCGAACTTTCGCGCAAAAACGCCTCAGCCTTATCGCGCTCTATGTGCTGAACCCTGTCGAGTATATGGTACTTTTGCGCAAGATTGCTGTCTATATTAACAAACACATCGACAATCGGGTTGCCTATGCAAAGTATCTCTGTTTTCTTCAAGTCATCTCCCTTTTTATTATATTTATACAAAAAAATTACAATAACGGCTAGGGGGTGGTTATATGGATAAGCGTTTTTTAATGTATTATATTTATAATTTTTCTTCTTTTTTTACTATAAACTGCTATATTTAATTTTTCTATTATATTATTAATCTATAATCTAATAAAGATTAATAAGAATTATGAACAACACATAGATATTTTTTAAAAATTTGATTTCCAAAAAAAAGTTAAGTATATTATATGTCATGGAGAAAGATGAAAAAATATTATCACCTAACCAAGAAGCGTCTATCCAAAAAAACGACAAGAAAAAAATAGAGAAAACAACTTCCAATATTGATACAAGCCGATTTATAATTAAACATAAATTAAAATTAGACACAACCCGTTATTTAACTCCTATTGCAACCATTACAGAAAAAGAAAGGAAACAATTCCGCTTAGGCGGCACTGAACCCAGTTATAACACTATATTAGCAGAAAAAGCACGTAACGCAATTAAAATTGTAGAAAGTCATATAAGAGAAGAAGCGCTTAAGCTGGAAAAAATTGAAAAAGAAAAAGCAGGTAAATCAACAGAAACCTCAATTGAACTTGCAAATGAAATNAAANACGGAAATTTCGAAAAAGGTTTTAACGCTCTCGTCGGAGGTTCCAAGAATCTTAAGGAAATTAAATAAATTTTGTTTTACCGCGAATCACAATATAACAAAAGAGATTCACACGAAGGCACAGGAGACAGGCTCGTCTGTGAAATGATCATATATCTTTCTTGGAATTTTTAAATAGTTAAAAAGATGTAAGTTCGTTTATTCTTATCTTGTTTATATTCTTTCTATACTTACTTTATATCCCAATGAATTTAATACATTTGTAAATGTTCTTAAATTTATTTTTTCAGCATTCTTACTCCGAATTTTTTGAATTATCGTTGGAGATACTCCTGCTTTTTTTACCAATGTCCTAACAGATAAATTTTCAGATTCCATTTTTTCTAATACAAATTCTGATAAAACAAAATCATTATATTCCTTATCAAATTTTTCTTTCCTTTTGGGATCGCTGATAAATTCTTCATATGTTGTTTTCATATTTTTTCTCTTAAAATATTCTTGTCTATTATGAATTTTAAATCTTCATAGACTAAATAAGATCTATCTTCCATCATTTCTATAGTGTACCATATTTATGACACGATATCAAGTATTATTTTAACAACGCATTTAATTGTCGAACCTCGACCGAACCCCGAGGACGCGAACAGCTCTTATAATTGCTGCGATAACAGCTTAGCTGTTACCGTTTGTTAAGCAAAATAAAAACCTTTTGCATATATATTATATAACTTTAACTAAACATTTGATAAATAACTATTAATATACCAGTAATATACAATAAAGAAAAAATAATTTTATTATATTTAGCTATTATTTTCGGTAAAAATATATCAAAATTGATATTTGGGTCATCTGTATATCGACGGGCTATAATAGTCATTGGACATTTCCATTTGAAAATAAGTAATATAATTCCTTCTATAGCAACAGCAATAATAAAAATATATGTGAAGATATTTATTTTATTATTAATTCCTGTGTAAATAATATAACAAATCATTAATACAAATATTATCCATATTATTGTATGAAATATTTTAATAATTAATAATTTTTTATTTGGTTTAATCTCTTCCATATAAATTTTCCATAGACACAATAATACCTTTATATATTATTTATGTCAATATTTTCCTTATATACAATAAATTCTGGTTTTTATTTCACATAACTACCTGTAAACATCTTTCGTTTACATTACTCTATCTATAATTAATATGTATTCGTTTTAATGTAACTATTTTGCATGAGCAGAATACAGACAATATTTTGCAATTCAAAAATGTATGCCCAATGAATTAATATAAAAGTGCACGAGGAAAGCTCCGACTGCGATTTTGGCAGGATCTATAGGCAGCCATGCCAAAGCATGCGTTAAACGCAATCTGCCAACCTCGCTAAATAAAGCACGGCAAAGCCGTGTAGATAAATAAACTTACATAGCGTGGCGCACAATTATTTAAATAAAATAAAGACTGCGCGAAAGCTTTAGCTTGAGCAGTGCGCCCAGGCGCGGGCTTTCCGTGTGCGCGTTTATAACAAGCTTTAAGCATGCATTTCTGACAAGCTCACCTGGGTTTTGCAATTATCTCCGCAAGTTCAGGATTTTTCTTTAAATCGTGAACCAATCCTTCGGCGCGGCCCTTGTTCACATAATCCTTACTCTGGAAAGAATATTTAAAATTGGTGTGCGTATCGTAAGTTCCCTGCATGAGCGCGAAAGCGTCTTCTGTCATTACGAGTTCTTCGTCAGTTGGAATAACGAATATCGGTATTTTGGAATCCGGCGTACTGATAAGTGTCTCGGTATTTCTGGACATAGAAATTTTATTCTTGCGCGGATCAAAAGTCATGCCTATGCCGTCAAGTCCATCAAGATATTTTTCCCTCATGAACCAGGCAAATTCGCCGACGCCTGCGGTAAGAACAAGAGCGTCTACTCTGCCAAGAACAGCCTGATACCCGCCTATATATTTTTTAACGTGGTGCGCTTCTATATACTGAGCGCGAAGAGCGGTTTTATCGCCAGCTACCGCAGCTGCCTGAATGTCGCGTCTGTCTGTATGTTTGCCTGTAAGTCCAAGAAGACCTGACTTTTTATTCAACACGTTTTCAACTTCAATCGCGCTCATTCCGGTCTTGCGCATAATATAGAAAGGAAGCGAAGGATCAACATCACCAGCGCGTGTTCCCATAACAAGTCCCTCTAAAGGAGTGATGCCCATCGATGTATCAAAAGAAAGTCCGTCTTTTACCGCGTTAATTGAAGCGCCGTTTCCGATGTGACAGATTATCACGTTTGTTTTTAACGGGTCTTGTCCTAAAAGAACCGCGGCGCGTTTTGCCGTATAAAGAAAACTTGTTCCATGAAAACCGTAACGGCGCACTTGATAATTTTCATACCATTCTGTTGGAACAGCATACAAATAATTTTCAGGCGGCATTGTTTGGTGCCATGCTGTGTCCATTACGGCGCAATGCGGAACATTAGGTAAAACTTTTTTCGCAGCCACAATTCCCATAATGTTCGCCGGGTTATGCAGAGGGCTTAAATCCTGCATGGCGGTAAACGCTTCCATCGCAGCGTTATCTACAATGACAGATTTTGTAAATTTGTCACCTCCGTGTACAACACGATGACCGACAGCGGCAATAACCGACATATCCTTGATTACGCCTGTTTCATTGCTTGTAAGAGTTTTTATAATAAGCTCTATCGCGTCGGTATGGGTTGGACAATCCTGATTAAAAACAACCTCTTCTTTACCTTTCGCGTGATGTGTAATAAAAGAGCCGCCAATTGTTACTTTCTCTACAATTCCTACCGCAAGGATATCCTTGTTTTCCCAGTCGTAGACCTGATACTTAGCTGATGATGAACCACAATTCAATGTTAAAATAATCATAATTTTCCACCTTTAGTTTTAATCTATATCTTGTTTATTGTACCATGTTTTGAAAAATTCTGAAAGAGTTTTATTTCTAATTGCCTTATTATCGGAAATGGTATATTCTTTAACCCTAAAGGGGTTTTTTAATGGGAAATACAGATAACAAACACAGGACATCTATCAGAAAAAGAGTTCTTGCTTTTTCCGCTATCTTATTCGCTCTTATTCTAATCGGCGGAAGCGTTGTATTTATGATTGCCATGGGGCAAACCATGCGTATCAATACAGGGCATGAACTTGTTCAAGCAATAGAAATTGAAAGAATCAAACTTGAAGCGTCTGTAAACGGAGAAATTGCCCTTGCCCTTAAAATGGCGACATCACCTCTGATAATACAGCACTTTCTTAATCCCGGCGAGCCCGCTTTAAAAAGAAGAGCTTTTGACGAAATTGAAAGTTACAGACAGGCTTTCGCGAGCGGACAAGTTTTCTGGGCAAGCGATATCGATAAAGAATTTTATTTTGACGAGAATAATCATAATACAGTTGATGCGGAAAATCCCGACAATTACTGGTACAAGATGACTCTCTACGAAACAGAAAAATATAACTTTAATATCAATTACAACGCGGAAATACAAAAGATTATGCTTTGGATTAATGCGACAGTTTTTGACGCGAGCAGACCATCGCAATTAGGTAGAGGAAAGGGACTTCCGATCGGACTTGTAGGAACAGGCATCGACCTGACTTCTTTTATTAATTCAATATACGCAGGTTATAAAGGAAAATCTGACTTATATCTTTTTAACTCAGATTGGGAAATAACAGGCGCAAGCGATTCTTCACTTATTACGAAAAAAGAAAAAATAAATAGTCATCTTGGCAGTGTCGGAGAAGAAATTCAACACTTTATCACCACAGTAAAGAAAAATGATTTTGAGTCATTCGAAATACCGGGCGGCGTTGTCGCTGTCGGCAAAGTACCCGCTCTGAACTGGTATATTTCCGCGATTCAACACGTCGGCATAATTGAAATTCTCGGCACCAGTATGACATTTCTCTTTCTCGCGATGATTGCGGTAGTTGCAGTTATTTTCGTTATTTTCTATATATACATTTCCCAAATGATTAAACCCATGAATTTTATGGTGCAGGCGCTTGACCAAATTTCTGTAGACTGGGATTTAACAAAAAGGCTTGATCTTCGCAGACGCGACGAAATAGGAACACTGGGTGAGTTCTTTAACATTACATTTGAAAAAATGAGAGCGCTCCTTCTGCAAATAAAAGAAAAAACAATTTCTCTTTCAAGCACGGGCGATGAGTTAACCTCTTTTATGACCATTACAAAAAATGATATTGATGAAATTAACGCTAATATCCAAAGAATGAGAGGAGAAGTATTAGCGCAATCAGATGTTGTTATTTCTTCCTCGGCATCAATGGAAAAGGTTATCAGAGAAATAGATGAGTTAAATAAAAATATTACAATCCAGGCGAACAGCGTCGCTCAATCATCATCAGCAATTGAGGAAATGCTTGCAAATATTGACTCCGTTACTAAAACACTGGTTAAGAATACCGCAAACATTCACTCGCTTGCCAAATCTTCAGAAGAAGGCAGATTGGATTTACAGAAAGTATCAACTGATATTCAGGAAATTGCCCAGGAATCCGAAGGTCTTTTACAGATTAACTCTGTAATGAACGGTATTGCGGCGCAAACTAATCTGCTCTCGATGAATGCCGCAATTGAAGCAGCTCACGCCGGAGAAGCCGGCAAAGGTTTCGCGGTTGTCGCCGATGAAATCCGCAAACTGGCGGAAAATTCAGGCAAGCAATCCAAGACGATTAGCACAGTACTAAAGAAAATTAAAGCGATGATCGATGCAATCACAAAGTCTACAGGCGTTGTTCAGGAACGCTTTAAAAATATCGAAGAAGAAATTCAAACTGTATCGAATCAGGAAACACAGATTCGCAATGCGATGGAAGAACAAAGCGAAGGCAGCCGTCAGATACTGGAAGCGGTTACGCAATTAAATACAGTAACAAGCGAAGTTCGCAAATCATCTGACGATATGATAATCGAAAGTAAGGAAGTATTAAACCAAAGCACATCTCTGCGTAATGTTACGAATGAAATTGCCGAAGACATGGATAAGATGGCCAAGAATGCGGATGAAATCTCCAGCGCATTTACAAGGGTTCATGAGATAAACGTTGAAAATAATGGAAACATTAATATACTAAGCAAGGAAATAGCGCAATTTAAAGTCGAATAAGATAATTCCAAAACTGAAATTTTGGAATAGCGTAAACTTACCGCAATAGTGCACGGGGATTAACAGTCGCTCCGTTTTTATAAACGGTAAAGTGGAGATGTGATCCTGTGCTCTGTCCTGTGTTGCCGACATCGCCAATGCGTTCACCGGCGGCAACGTAAGCGCCTGTTCTTGTGCGAATAACATTTAAGTGTCCGTAGAGTGTGCGATACCCGGCGTTATGATTTACAACAATATAATTTCCAAAAATCCTGTCAAAGCCAACTGCGCTTACGCGTCCCGCCATAGCGGCTCTAACCGGAGTACCTATGCTTCCTCTTATATCAATGCCATTATGGAAGTGGCGGCGGCTCCTGTTAAAAGGATCCCTTCTCCAGCCGTAATACGAAGTAATCGCGCCTCTTACAGGCCAAATAAATAAATCACCGTTAATTTCCTGAAGCTGAGCCCAATCAAGCCGCGCTCCCGGAATAAAAAGATCCATTCCAACCACAACATTATCAGAAAAAAGCTCATTCGCTGTATGAATGGCGTCAACATCAGCTTTGTATCTTTCCGCAATAGCGCTTAAATTTTCTCCGCTTTTTACAGTGTGATTAACTCCGTCCTGATTGGGGATTTTTAACACTCTGCCAACCTGAAGAAGCCTTGAATTGGAAATCTTGTTTACAGAAATAATTGTATCCTGGTTCAAACCTAAATTAATCGCCAGGTTGCTGATATTCTCTCCGCTCTTAATTGTGTGGGAATCATACAAAAGCGTGCGTGTCTTGGTTATTGACTCAATTTCTATAGGGGCTTCTAAAGAAGCGGGGGTGAGCATTATTTCATCAAATTCTTCTTCTTCCGGGAGAACTTCCTCGGAAAGAAAACCGCCGCCTATGCCATATTGTTCTGAGCGTTCCCATTTAGGAAAATACTGAGCCGGATTAACCATTAAAACCAAACAAATGGCGGCCGCGAGCCTAAAGAGATCCTTGCCTGTAAAACTATTCACAAAGTTCTTAATAATTGCCACCATACCCAAATATTAACAGTATTTTCTACAATTTTCAAGGTGTTTGCGCCAGGGCTGCACCTTATTCGTCGTCTTCATTCTCCAACATCTTAAGCAAATCCCGTATTTCCGCTGCCTGTTCATACTCTTCTTCGGCTATAGCCTGTTCAAGCTGCTCTCTAAGTGACCTATATTGATCATCGGCAGTTTCTTCAATGTCATTTATAAAGAAAGTTAGGGGAACCCCGGTTTGTTCTACTATGGCGGAAGCCAGATAAATCGGGCTTTTTTTACGGCTCGCTATGGCAAGGGCGTCTGAAGGGCGGCTGTCTAAAATAAGGGGTTTCTCCTTGGTATATTCACCGCCGGTAATGATGAGCCGGGCATGAAAAACATCGTCTTTTAGCTCATAAATTTCAACTTTTTTTATCGTCAAATTGACATGTGAAAGCATGTTCAGGAAAAGATCGTGAGTATGCGGCCTTGAAAGGCTCATTCCCTCCTTTCCTATCAAGATTGACTGCATTTCCAGGGTTCCAATAAAGATTGGCACGGCTAAATCCGCTTCTTTTGGCTTTAGTAATATGGCATTTCCATGACTTGTTTTGAGAATCGACCAAATTTCGCAAATTAGCATGGATTTCATAGGTTCCTAACTTATCAATTTGATAAAATTGTCAAGAACAGCGTAAGAGCCAAAGATTTTTTTTGCTTCGTTAATATAAAACCTGCCTTTTTCTTCGGCTTCCGGGAAGACTCCGGCGGCATTTAAGGTGTCAATTAATTCGCCTACTTCGGGAGCGCTTGTACCTTCCCGCTTAGCGACATGAAAACTGTAAAAAATCGATTCTTTTTTCTCGGGATATTTGTGCATATACAAAATGATAGGAAGCCCTTTTTTCCCCTCAACTACATCATCGCCGCGCTTCTTGCCGGGAACCCCTGTTGTAAGATTTTTTACATCATCCAGTATTTGAAAACCAACACCCAGCNAGTCGGCAGCTTCCCCGATCTCTGCCGCTGTTTCCGCCGGAGCGCCTGCCGTAAACGCGCCCAATTCAGCGGCAAGACGGGCAAGGCTTCCAGTCTTCATTCTACACATTAAATAGTAATCTTCTTCTTTTGGAACTATGGACACATTCCTGTGCCAATTAATATCCATCGCCTGCCCCAGGTGGAGGCGGCGCATGCACTCAAGCCATTTTTTATATATAAATTCTTTGTTTGGAAAAGTGGAATCTTCTATGCAAGCGGACACCAGAAAATAAAAAAATGAAGCCGAGTTTATTGCTGTGTCAACGCCGAAGATTTTATGTATTGAGGGTTTTCCTCGGCGTATATCGGATTCATCTTCGATGTCATCATGTATTAAACTTGCGTTATGTGAAAATTCAACAACAGGCGTAAGCGGAATAGCCTTATCGCTTCCCAGAGCTTCACAGACAAGCGTCATTAGCAATGGACGCCAGCGTTTACCGCCCCGGAAAACAAGTTCCCTCAGCGGCTCAATTAAAAAACGCAAAGATTCCGCGTCAGCTTCTTTCCCAACGGCAGTGAATGCCTTTTCTGCCCATAACGGGTCGGGATTCTCAGGAAGCCATCGGTTTAGTTCCTGCTCAATTTTTTCCAGCTGCTGTGTATACTCTTGATCCATAAGCNATTATAATCTAATAAATGGCGGATTACAAGAAACCGGACTACTGGCAGCAAAAAGCTCGTAAGGAAGGCTACCCTGCGCGCTCGGTTTATAAACTAATGGAAATAGATGAGAAATTCGCTCTTTTTAAAGCCAAATCGGCAGCTTCTATTAAAATACTGGATATAGGCGCCGCCCCGGGAAGCTGGAGTCTCCATGTGCTTCGTCTCATGCAGAAAAACATTATAAAAAACGCTTTCCTTTCCGCCGCCGACCTTTGCGCGCTTTCGCGTGAGTTTGACAAGGGACTATTCGACAACGAAAACTTTTTCTTTGTTCAAGGCGACGTAACAAGCAAGGACACGCGTGAAGCTCTTTTGTCAAAGGGACCTTACAATGTCATAATAAGCGATGCCGCTCCAAGCACTACAGGAAACCACATGATTGATTCAGCGCGATCTTTAGAGCTTGCCGAAACAGTTGTTTCATACGCACAAGACGCTCTTGCGCCAGGCGGCAATCTTGTAATAAAAATATTCCAGGGCGGCGGAGTTGACGCCCTTTTAAAAAAAATGAAAACACTTTTTGCAGCTGCTAAAAGTTTTAAGCCGCAGGCGTGCCGCGGAGAATCAGTGGAAACTTATTATATTGGCTTATCACGTTCTGGGAAACTCATCGTCTGAATCGTTATCCAAAGAAGAGAACATTGACGAGAACGGCGAAACAACATCTATCTCTACAACTAAATCCTGAACTTCATCTTCTACAGGATAATCAATATCAAATTCAATTTCTCTCGCGGCAGCGTAAATACCTTTTTTCGGTTTTTCCGTCTCAAGCGTTTTACTCTTTTCTGTCGCAGCCGCGAGAAGACCTTTCCCGGCGGTTTGTTTCTTTTCGCTCGCTTTTTTAAGAAGCCCTTTACCAAAACCTTTTCCGCTTAAGAATCTTGTCGCCATTTGCAGGAGACCGACAGAATATGGCTGCACAGGCACAATCGCTTCGCGCAGCGCCTTGTCTATTACATTCGCTTCTCCGAGCTCTTCGATTTCTTCTATATCTTCTATTTCTTCGATATCTTCAATTTCTTCAAAGGACTCAGCTTCTTCGGCTGTTTCAACTTCTTCAATTTCCTCAATTTCGCCAATCTCTTCGAGCGCTTCAGCTTCTTCTGCCCCTTCGCTTGTCTTTGCGCCCTGGCTTACTTCAACAACTTTCGCGTGAACAACAACGCCGCTACCGACTTTAATTACAGCTAAAAGTTCATCCCATGATTTATCAATAATATTGTTAACTACAGTTTCCTGGCGGCCGCTTAACTTTAAGTTGTATTTTAATTCCGAGCGTATTTCATCCCGGCGCTGCTCAAGTTCTAAAATCCATCTTGCCCTTTCCTGGCTGGATTTATTAACATACAATTGTTCAAAAAGACTTTCTTTAAGACGCTTCAGACGATTACGAACAACAGCGGGCGGATTCGGTTTTAAATTTATCAGGAAGAAAAATGTCAGGAAAAATGTCAGGAAAATCGAAAGATTTAAAATAAGCTTCATTGAATCAGAAATTGAAAATAAATAATCATTTACCAATCTGCCAAAGAAAATGCCATTATAATTTGCCGGATTTGTTTTTACCGATACAAGCGAATAATTGGTTCCCGAGCCTCCGGAGTCAAGCGTTACGCGCTCTTGGATACCGTCTCTCCAAACCTGCGCGACCACCTTGTTAATGTCATCTTTTGACACCTCTGGGCTTCCTAAAAGAATTCCCGCTGGATCTCCAATAACAGAAACATTGTCGCTGATTTTTAAACGTCCTTCGGCAATAAGTCTTTCCGCAATTGCCCTGGCGCCGACATAAAAAAGCGCTGTTCCCCTGTAAACATCCATAGAATCGTAAAATGGAAATGAAAAAATAATTCTATCGCTTTTATCGTCCATTATAAATTTTGAATTGTTTCCGTCGGGAACGCTTACAGTTTCGTACTGCAGAGCTAATGGGTTTTCGTTGTAATTCCGGTAAGAAGTTGAAGCGCGGCTTTGGTTGAAAATATCGCGGGGCGAAGTGGAAAAATGTATTCTTAATCCGTTTGTATCGACAAACTGCACCGACTGCAGCGCTGAAGTAGATTCAATCAATGTTCCAAAAATTCTTGAACGCTGGAAAATATCATCGGCGCTTTGGTTATATAAAAAACTGCTGCGTACAGCGTGTTCATCCAGCGTATCCGCGAATTTTTTATGAAGCTCAATAATATGATTCTGCGCGATTTCGGCGTCAATATTATTCTCGTTCACATAGGAACTAACTACAGAAGGATTATAAAAACGTGTTTGAATAAGGTCCGCAAATTCAAAATCCGCCAGCAAGTTAAACCCGGCAAAAACGAGGAGAGAAACTACGAGCGCCGCTAAGGGCTTAATAAAAGCAGACAATTTATTACCTGATTGTTCTATTATCGGCAAAAAATCAAGGTTTATGAGCCGGATGTCGGCAGAGCGGTTTCGGCGGCAGCGGCAACAGCCGGATTTACACCAAGACGCTTCATCTGTTCTTCCGCCTCTTTTTGAGCGCTGTAATCGTAGCGCATCTGATTGGCTTTTACATAGGTATTTTTTAAAGCCGATAACTCCGGCTTAATTCCCTTAATCTTATCTCTGTCTTCCTGAACTACATTTGCCTTGAAAAATTCGTCCAGAGCGGTCAAAGTCTTGTGAAAAGTTTGAACGTCTTTGATATTTCTTTCCAGATAACCGATAATTTGTTCTTCTGTCATGGCAGAAAGCTTCTGATAGGCGGGTCCGCGCTGAAAACTGGCTAAAATTCTGGTTTTTTTATCCATTTCGTCCATGAATCGATGGAAGGAAATCTTCTCTTTCATAGGAACGCCCTTAGTTTCGTCCATTTTTTCAATGTTATAGACGACTTCTTCAGGTTCGGCATTGGTAATTTGCCTGATTAATTCTTTTATTGCTTCAAAAAAGCCTTTTTTATGGCTTTCCATAATAGTTTGGTTCTCCCGGAGCTTAGAAGCAATCTCTGAAAATGAATTTGACGCTCCGCCAATAACCTGGATACCGTCTAAAAGGATTAATTTATAATCAACTGCGGCTTTCTGAGCCTTAGGTTTTTCTTCTTTTACCATTAAGGTGTTTAAAATGGCGTCTCTTAAATCCACACCGCCGCTTGAATAGTCTTCTTTTAAAATTTCTTCCATTAACTCTTTATAGAAAGGCACGCCGGGCATTACCGAGGGCATTTTTTTCCTGATATTTTCGGGAGTAGCCTCGGAAGCGGACATATTTTGCGTAATATTTTGACGAATATTTAATTTATAAGTTTCCCTATAATACAGGTTGAGGTCTTTAAGTATCGCCATAGCGGCAGCGGTCTTTTTTGATAGTTTTGAAAGACAGTCACCTATCAAACTGAGGGTAAGAGTATCTACGCCAACTTTTGAATGATTGGTCATTTCGGCGACCGCTTTGGTCATTTGGAACTGTGAATCCGGCGAAAAAGCTACCCAGTCGATATATCTGACAAGCCCGACTATCCTTTTTATTCGATCAAGGTTGAGAAAATCGATTCCAAGCTGATAAAAATTAACTAAAAAGTCTAATTGGCTGTCAAAATTAGAAAGTCTGATGGAAAGCTGCTCGATTCGCTTGGCATCCTGGAACGCGGTGCTCTCCGGAACCTCCAATTCGCTGATTTTGGTTTCATGTTTGTATGGATCCTCGTCTATCGACTTCTTTTTGAGATAAATATTATATAAAGATGCAAATGAGCTCTGAAAAACCCTTAATTCTTCCTTAAGTGTGACTAAAGCTTCTCTTTCTAGCCAATCTTTACGAGCACTAAGTATCTGTCCGAGGTTTGCTACATAGCCGGTAATATCGTTTTCTGCCATTGATTAAATTATGATATAAATTTACTAAAAATGCAAATATGGAGCGGAGAAGTCAATTTGAAGGTAAATCTTGATGTATACTTTTTCATACAGTACCTTATACGCGCAAAAGTCTAGAACCACTTGCGAACTTTAAAGAAGATAATCATAGTGATTGCGACTGTAAACATTACGCCAAGAACAATGAAATACCCAAAGCTAGTACTTAGTTCAGGCATATTTTGAAAATTCATGCCGTAAATTCCAGCGATAAAAGATAATGGAATAAAGATGGCGGAAATCATCGCTAAAACCTTCATTACCTTGTTTAGCTGATACGATAAAACAGACAAGTTTACTTCCATAACGCTCGATAACCATTCGCGGTAATGTTCTACCTGCATTACCGCGTGATCCAAATTTTCAATTAGGTCCTGTAAAAATGGTTTTATTTCCCCGGTTTGGAAAAATGATTCTGTCCGTGAAATAATTAGCAGATTGTTTTTTAGCGGCAAAATCGCTTTCTTAACAAGCAACAGGTATTTTTTTGTTTCCTGTATCTCCTCGATATATGTATCATCGCTTGTCCTAGTCGCGCGATCCTCAAGATTTTCTATGTGTTCTTCCAAATGGTTTATGGAGTTAAAATATTCATCGACAATTTTATCTATGATTAAATAGGCAAGATAATCGCTTTCCATTCTGCGGATTTCTCCGGTATTTTCCATTATTTTTTTTCTTATGCCTTCAAACGCGCCTCTTGATAATTC
>JGI24694J35173_10002335_pt1 | contig 15487 bp, 9 predicted proteins | sample TergutCo191P1_FD_35173 | JGI IMG/M metagenome (IMG submission 35173) | reverse complement strand
ATCTCCAGAAGCATTTCCGGATCTATCAGGTTCGGCTCTCCGGCAAATGCTGAAATAGCTCTGTATGGTGAGTTACACCAGCCATTTGCATGTTCGACAGGAAGAATCTGCCATGCGTGAAATCCTGTGTCACACAGAAAATCAATAAATTCCATTGCCTGCTGACCCAACACGCCTATGCCGTAAGGTCCCGGCAGTGATGTTATAGGCATTAACACGCCTGATGAACGTGGATATTTATGCTTAGACATTCCAAATTTCCTTTGCATATTTTCTTATTACTTCGTCGCTTGAGAAGCAGCCGGAGTGTGCAATATTCATCGCTGACATTACAGACCATTTATCGACATCTTTATACAGCTTGGTTGCAGTTATTTGCGCCTGTACATATGCGTCAAAATCCTTTAGTACGAAAAATTCATCGTTGTGTGTTATCAATGAATCAAAGATGTATGGGAAGTCTGCTTTAAGTGCATCTCTCCAGTCTGAATTGATAAAGTCATGAATTATGCGTTTTAAACGCTCATGCCCGTAAACCAATTCACGGCTGTTATAGCTGTGGTTTCTGCGAAGTTCAAACACTTCGGGAACCGTAAGACCGAATGAAATGTAGTTGTCCTTGCCGACAGCTTCAAAAATCTCGATATTTGCACCATCGTATGTGCCGATTGTCACCGCACCGTTCATCATAAACTTCATGTTGCCGGTTCCCGACGCTTCCATACTGGCTGTAGAAATTTGCTCGCTCAAATCCGTTGCCGGGAAAATCTTTTCGGCAAGCGAGACGCGGTAGTTTTCGAGAAACACCACTTTAAGATTGTCTTTAACGCGTGGGTCGTTATTTATTTTATCCGCAACGACAGATGTAAACTTTATGATTTCCTTGGCAAAATGGTAGCTTGGTGCTGCTTTTCCTGCGAGAATAAATGTTCTCGGTACAATATTGGTCGGATTATCAATTATATCGTAATACAGGTCTATGATGTTCAGCAGAAACAGCAGTTGGCGTTTGTATGCATGAATTCTCTTAATTTGTACGTCAAATATGGAATCAGGGCTTACAATTATGCCGTTGCTCTCTTTGATAATTTTTGCAAGTTTAACCTTGTCCTCTCGCTTGATTTCCCTAAGTTTTTCAAGGAATCCTTTATCTCTTACCGCACCCTTTTCATCAAGCAGTTTAAGCTTTAGCGGCTCTCTCAGCCACTCCGGCCCGATTGTTTCCGAAATGAGTTCGCCCAGCTCGGGATTTGCTTTGAGCACCCAGCGCCTGTGTGCTATACCATTTGTTTTGTTGTTGAACCGCTCCGGATATATCTCATAAAACCCGTGAAATAGCTCATTTTTCAGGATTTCGCTGTGAACTTTCGCAACTCCGTTTATGGCATGGCTGCCTACAATAGCGAGATATGCCATTTGGATTTCACCGTGGTTGATAATTGCCATGCTTGCCACTCTGCCCATATCGCCATTATAGCGGTTATGCAGCATAGCACACCAACGTGCGTTAATTTCACAGACAATCATATATATTCTCGGCAAAAGTTCAGAAAATGAACTCTCTGACCATTTTTCCAAAGCTTCGGGAAGTATGGTATGGTTTGTGTAGGATATAGTCTTAACAGTTATATCCCAAGCCTCATCCCAACCAAGTCCTTCCTCGTCCATAAGTAGTCGCATAAGTTCCGGCACAGCAAGTGCAGGGTGCGTATCGTTTATATGCACGGAGACATATTCATTTAGTTTTCTCACATCGCCGTAGTTTTGCTTGTAGTGGTTCAATATGCTTTGCAAGCCCGCCGACACAAAGAAATATTGTTGTTTTAGTCTGAGTATTCTGTTTTGATAGTTTGAGTCATCAGGATAAAGCACCTCTGAGATGGCTTCCGCAGAATACTTTTGTGATACGGCATTTAAGTAGTCGCCGCCCGAGAATGCACCATAGTCAAACTGTTGAGTGGATTCTGCGCTCCACAGTCTGAGCGTATTTACTGTGGTACCTTCAAAACCTTGCAGCGGCACATCATACGGCATAGCTATGACAGGTTCAAAATTCTCGTGATGATACAAAAGTCTGCCCGCTATCGGTTCTTCGCGGAGCTTTCCGTAGTATTTTATCAGGACAGCTTTATTAGGTTTTTTTACTTCCCATACAGATTCGTTTCGCAGCCAATTGTCAGGCATTTCTATTTGATGCCCATCGACAATTTTTTGCTCAAACAGCCCGTATTTATAGCGAATGGAGCAGCCGTTTCCGGGGATTCCCAGAAACGCGAGTGAATCCATAAAACACGCCGCAAGTCTGCCAAGTCCGCCGTTGCCGAGTCCGGGGTCAAGCTCTACGGCGTAGATTTCTTGCAAGTCAATATCTAAATCTTTCATCGCTTCCTTACACATATCGCCAAGACCAAGTGCTAATATATTACGTTCAAGCATAGGTCCCAGCAAGAATTCAAGAGAAAAATAATAGACTTGTTTTTTCTTTTGATTATGATTACCTGCAATATTTCTTGTCCAATTTTTCATCATTTGGTCTCTGACAAGTGATGCAAGCGCAACGTAAATATCGTCTTTGCTCGCTACATCGAGAGTTACTCCACGTAAAATTTCAAGCTTATCCAGAAACAACATGGAGAATATCTCTTTATCGCTGTAATTTTTAGTCTTTAGTTTATTCTTTCCAATCAATTTATCTAACATTTGTAAATTCCCACCTCACATGATTTTATAGTCGGTGTCTGTATTTTTCTATTACTAAGCAGGTCTTTGGTAAAGCCTTTTATTGTTAATGACCTGTCTTTGTCTGATATATTCACAGCTATCAGGACTCTATCTTCACCGATACCGCGTGTGAATGCAAAAAGACCATCCCTTGCTTCAATGAGTTTATACTCTCCATCTTTGAAGCAGCTGTTATCTCTACGGATTTTGGATAATTGTTTATACCACTCCAACAACTTCGTATCCTCATCACCCCACGGGTAACAACGCCTGTTGAAAGGGTCAATGCAACCTTCCATTCCTGCCTCATCACCGTAGTATACACACGGCACACCCGGTAGTGTGAATTGTAGTGCCGATGCGAGGCGCAGTCGTCTTTTTCCGAGACTCAGCTCTTCCTCAGTCAGCCTATAATGACTCATTGAAATTTTATCTTGCGGGTAATTTTTTCCACCCAGCACTGTAAGTATACGCATCGTGTCATGGGTTCCTATTATATTCATCAGCGAGTCAAGTATGTGTTTGGGGTAGTTTCTGCATAACGCCGACATAGCATATGCAAGTGCACTTACATCTCCGTCTTTCACAAAAGCTATTATCGCATTTTTCAGCGGGTAATTTGTTACACTTGTGAGTTGTCCTCCGAGAAAATATCTGCGCCGCACATCGTATGCAATTTTGTGGGACGCATCTTCCCAAACCTCTCCGCTTATGAATACATTTTTATCCTCACGCCTCATTGCCTGACAAAGCGGATCCAGCAGTACATCCGGCAATTCATCAACGACATCAAGCCGCCAACCTGACACTCCGCGATTCATCCAATGTGCTATAACACCATCTTTACCGCAGATAAAGTCTCTATAACTCTCGCTTTGCTTGTTAAGCGTGGGTAAAAGCTCTATTCCCCACCATGAACCGTATGTGCCGTCCTCATTCCAGTAAAACCAATCATGATACGGTGATTTTTTGTTATTATACGCCCCTACGCTATTATAGTTCCCGTGTATGTTGAAATACACACTGTCGCTTCCGACATGGTTAAACACGCCGTCTAAAATGACTTTAATTTTATGTTTGCTTGCCTGTTTGCATAGTTCTTCGAGAGCTTCATCGCCACCGAAAGCCTCATCAACACTCATGAAGTCTCCCGTGTCGTACTTGTGGTTTGAATCTGCCTTAAATATAGGACTTAAGTATATGCAGGTGACTCCCAGTTCTTCGAGATATGGTAGTTTTTCTATGATACCGTATAAATCGCCGCCGAAAAAATCATTGTTGCGGACAATTCCACGCTCATCCGGCAGAAAATACGGACATCCACCCCAGTCTTCTCTTTGAATTGCCCCGGCACGGGGACGAAGTTTGCCGTCACTTTTGAATCTATCGACAAAAATATGGTAGATTAGCCCACCGTGTATCCAGTTTGGCTGATACTTTTCCGGACTGTATGCGGTGATTTGAAAACCTCCGCCCGGGTGTTCAGGTATAGCTATCTGCCCATTGTGCACTGTATCTATCAAGAAATGATACCAGTACAGCGCGGCGGTTTCAAAGCCCAGCACAATCCTATATAGGTCGTAGTTGCCCACTGCTTCTACGTAGTCGAGAGGTATTTCTTCGACTTCTCCGCCATCGGGATAGATGCACACACGCGGGTTTATTGCATCGCCCCGACGCAATTTAATCTGCAGTGTCAAATCTTTTGAAAATTCAACTGCACCAAGCGGATTTCTAAAAAATTTATCGTTTTCATCAAATATGTACATATATATACGTGTTTTATCCTTCCAAATCTCTGTAGAGGTTTGCATAAGCTTTGGCACTGCTCTCCCAGCCGAAATCAAAGTTCATTGCTTCGTGCATGAGATTTTCCCAATCTTTTTCCTTAAATGTATACAAATCATGTGCGCTTTTTATTGTATTCATCAAAGCTCTTGACGTATATTCTTCAAACACAAAACCGTTACCGTCACCCAAGCGACAATCATGAATTGTGTCTGCCAAACCACCTGTTTTGCGGACAATCGGTATTGTCCCGTAATGACTTGCCATCATCTGCGCAAGACCGCACGGCTCGCTGCGTGAGGGCATAAGAAGCACGTCTGCTCCTGCAAAAATCATGCCTGACAGTTCGGGATTAAAGGCTATGCTTGCTCCGACTTTATCAGGATAACGCAGTGCCATTTCCTCAAAGAACAGCTCATATGTGTGGTCGCCTGTGCCGAGAAGCAAAAACTGCACATCCATCTTTATGAGGTCGTCAAGTATATATGTTATAAGGTCAATTCCCTTGTGAGATACGAGCCTTGACACGACACAAATCAGCATTTGACGTGGCTCAATAGGCAGATTGAACAGAGATTGCAATTTTGCTTTGCAGCCTTTTTTCCCTGTTAAATCATCGGAAGAATATGTGTTTTCACCCAGCAGTGAATTTGATGACGGGTTGTTTTCTTTTGTATCTATACCGTTTATGATTCCACTGAGTTTGTACGCATTTTCTCTGATTATCGGCTCTAGCCCGTAACCGCCGCTTACTTGAATCTCTCCTGCGTAAGTCGGGCTGACTGTCGTAACCTTGTCAGCGCATATTATCGCACCTTTCATAAGGTTAATGCATTCATTGTACCAGACAATTCCCGCATCTTCGTTTGATAAAGCAAATACATCATGCAGAATATGTCCGGGCATCTGTCCCTGATATTCCATGTTGTGAATGGTGAATACTGTGCGTAATTTCGGATAGTTTTCCTCATAATGTGTCTTTAGGTAAATAGGTACCAGCGATGTCTGCCAATCGTGTGCATGGATTACATCAGGTACAAATTTTGTGATTTCGATGGTTTCGTAGACAGCTTTTGAGAAAAACGCAAACCTTTCACCATCATCTATGTAACCATAGGCCTTTTCTCGGTCGAAGTAGTGCCTGTTGTCCACAAAGTAGTATGTAACTCCTCCTTCGACGAGTTCAAAAACTCCGCAATACAGCGTTCTCCACGCGAGCTGTACTTCTGTCGCTCCGAGAAACTTCATCTGGTGCTCATACTTGCTTCTAAATCCCGCATAAAGCGGCGTTATTATACGCACATCAAGGGATTTATCTGTCGATGCTAAAGTTTCGGCAAGGGCTCCCGCAACCTGTCCCATTCCGCCTGTCGCCATGAAAGGCACAACTTCTGATACTGCGCTTAGAATTTTCATCTTCTTTTTTCTGGGCATGACATTCTCCTCCAATCAACCTTTCCCTATATGACCCTTTTTCGTTCAATGTAGACGGGATATGAACTGTATCCCATCATATTGCGATTTTCTGAAATAACTACGCCCCTGTCGGCAATGATGCAATCAAGTCTTGCATCTTTATCTACTACCGTATCATCTTGCAGAACAGAGTTTTTTACGACTGCTCCTGCAGCTATTTTTACATTGCGACAGATAATGCTATTTACAACCGTTCCGTAGATTTGGCATCCATCGGCTATAAGTGAGTTTTTGATGTCTGCATTTTTTCCAAATTTTGTAGGGAGTGAGTCCTTGCGGTTAGTCGATATTTGTCTTCCCTCGAAGTCAAAGAGCAGCTTTCTTTTTTCAACATTGAGGATATCGAGGTTGTAGTGATAAAAGGTTTCTACGGAGCAAATATGCGCCGAATATCCTTTAAACTCATATGCCATAACATTCAATCTTTCAAGAGCGTTTGCCAGCAGAACACGGGAAAACCTGAGCATTCCGCAATTTTTTTCACCCGCCGTCAGTTGTATGAAGCAACGTTTACTCATAATGAAAGCACCGAGAGAAACATTTATCTCATCCGCATTCGGCGGTGCTTGCTCTACGGCAACTACCCGTCCCGTATCTGAAATGTTGAATACTACGGTGTTCTCGCGTTCTCCCGGGGTTATGTTTTTCTTTGTATAGATTGCCGTCACATCTGCCTTTTTTCTCTTATGAGCTTCAAGCGCAGTGCGATAATCCATGTTGTAAATAACTCCGCTGTCCGCAAGCACGAGATACTCATCTTTTGTAGTTGTTTCTGTTAAAAATTCTGCAGCTCTTTGCAAAGGTCCGTCGAGTTCTCCGTTCACGCTGCGGCGTTCATCTGCGTGGTATGGCGGAAAAAACGTTACACCGCCGGATTTACGCGCCAAATCCCACTCTTTGCCCATACCAATGTGGCTGATAAGTGATTGATAGTGGCTATTTAAAATCATGCCTATGGTAAATATTTTAGAATTGACCATATTTGAAAGCATGAAGTCTACAAGCCTGTATCTGCCTGCAAATCTGGCTGCTGACAGCGTTCTAATCGGACTGCCGTCACCTGCGCGGTCGGGATGGGGGTCGGATAGACATAGACCTATCATAACGCACTCCTCCTGTCATCGGGTACTTGTTGAAACTTGGTGTCTCGTGAGTAAACATTCAATTTTCCTCTCTCACGGGGTTCACCTGCGGCACAATTATCCGGTACAACCGTCTCCTCATCAAGTATACAGTATTCAACAATGGCATTTTTTCCGATGTGCGCATTTTCCATTATTACACTGTCTCGAACAATCGCTCCTTCTTCCACTACAACACCAACAGATAAAATGCTGTTTTCGACAGTGCCATATATCTCGCAACCCTCTGTAATGAGTGCACTTTTAATACTCCCTGTGGGAGAAATAAAATGTGGAGGTCGTCCTGATGATTTTGAAAGTATGTGCCAGTCCTCAAAACCCAAATGCAAATCATCAAGCAAGTCCATATTCGCCTGCCAAAGACTTTCATCTGTTCCAACATCTTTCCAGTAACCGTCAAAGCGATAGGCATAAAGGTCAAGTCCGTCTCTGAGCATTGCAGGGAGTACATCTTTTCCAAAATCGTGGCTTGACTCGGGGTTCAGCTCATCATCGTTAAGATACCCTCTGAGCACTCTCCAGCTAAAAATATAGATACCCATAGACGCAAGATTGTTTTTCGGATGCTCCGGTTTTTCCTCAAACTCAACAACTCTGTCACTTGGGTCAGTGTTGAGTATCCCGAATCGGCTGGCATCCTTGATGGGTACTTCTATTACCGCGATTGTACACGCTGCGCCTACTTGCTTGTGGTATTCAAGCATTGCTCCGTAGTTCATTTTATATACATGGTCTGCAGCGAGTACGAGCACATACTCAGGCGCAAACGTCTCTATAAAGTTCTGATTTTGATAAACTGCATTTGCCGTACCACTGTACCAAGCCGTACTGCCCGGCTTGCTGTGCGGCGGTAAAATCGATACTCCACCGTGCAGAAGGTCAAGATCCCAGTGCTGCCCTTTTCCTATATAGTCGTGTAGCAAGAGCGGCTGGTACTGTGTCATAACCCCAACAGTATCAATACCTGAATGTACGCAATTTGTAAGCGGAAAGTCAATAATCTTGTATTTCCCGCCAAATGTAACCGCAGGTTTAGCTACATGCTCGGTAAGCATTTTCAGCCTGGAACCTCTGCCTCCGGCAAGCAGCATCGCAATACACTCTTTACGTTCAGTTATCAATGCAATGACCCTCCTTTATGCTATTTCTTACTCATACAAACTATTCCGAGCGGAGGCACGGTAAAAGCCAAGCTGTGCTCATATCCGTGCATATGGATTTGTTCTGCCATTATTTTTTCGGCATTCAGATTGTTCCATCCGCCGTATTCTTCGCGGTCTGAGTTAAATACTTCGACATACTCGCCACCTTCGGGAACACCGATTCGGTAATCGTGCATTGCCACGGGCGAGAAGTTAATCAGCGCAACAATATTATTGCCTTTTTTATCGGTGCGGACAAATGCGATGGTATTGTGATCCCGGTCGTTTTCGCTAATCCATCTAAAACCCTCCCATGAGAAATCTATTTCCCATAGTGCGGGTGTTTCCTTGTAAAATGTATTGAGTTGTCTCACATAGGTATGTATTTTTTTATGCATCGGGTAATCGAGCAACAACCAGTCAAGCCCTACTTCGACATCCCATTCTTTAAACTGTCCAAACTCTGCACCCATGAATGTGAGTTTTTTACCCGGATGCGTCATCATATAGCCGAGAAATGCTCTGAGTCCTGCAAATTTTGTTTCATAGTCGCCCGGCATTTTGTTTAATAGTGACCGCTTACCGTAAACCACTTCATCGTGCGATAACGGCAACACAAAGTTTTCCGAAAACGCATAGAGGAACGAGAATGTAATCTTGTTGTGCGAACCTTTTCTGAAAAACGGGTCTATCTGAACATATTCAAGCATATCGTTCATCCAGCCCATATTCCATTTAAAGTTAAAGCCCAATCCACCGTCATGTATGGGTTTTGTGACCATGGGCCATGATGTCGATTCTTCCGCTATCATCATGGCATCGGGTATTTCCGCAAACACTTCTTTGTTTAATTTTTGTAAAAATGCTATAGCGTCCAGATTTTCATTGCCACCATTAGTATTTGGAGTCCACTGTCCGCCTTCTCTGCCATAATCGAGATATAACATTGAGCTTACCGCATCAACCCTCAACCCATCTGCATGATAGACATCGAGCCAAAAGATTGCATTTGAAACCAGAAAAGATTGAACTTCAGTACGCCCGTAATCAAAACAACGGGTGCCCCATTCCCAGTTCTCTATGCGATCCATTCCATGACATTCATAGAGTGGTCCGCCGTCAAAATCAACAAGCCCATGACCATCTTTCGGAAAATGCGACGGAACCCAGTCAAGAATAACTCCTATATCCGCTTGGTGGCATCTGTCGATAAATTCCATGAGTTCATGCGGATTTCCATAGCGTGAGGTGGGTGCATAAAATCCACAAATCTGGTACCCCCATGATTTTCCAAATGGGTGTTCCATCACAGGCATAAGCTCTATATGCGTGTAATTTAGTTCCTTTACATATGGAATAAGTTTATCCGCAAGTTCCAAATAAGTCAGAAATCTACCCTCTTCGTGTCTCATCCACGAACCTAAGTGAACTTCATATGCATTAATCGGAATATCGAATGTGCTTTGTTTCTTTTTCTTGTTTCTCCACTTTGTGTCGCCCCACTTATATCCGCTGATATCATAAATCATGGACGCTGTTTTTTCATTTGTTTCCGAGAAAAACGCATATGGGTCTGCTTTTAGGATTGTACCCCAATATGGTGTTTCTATTGCATACTTATAGCATTGATATGTCTCCACACCTTTGACAGTCACTTCCCACACACCATCGTCTGAAATCATTGTCATGGGCGTTGCACCTTGATTCCAGTCATTAAAATCTCCGACCAAATCTACCGCCTTTGCCCGCGGCGCCCAAACTCGGAATACGGCTACTTTCGTTTTTGAATTGTAGTGACAACCCATGAACTCATATGCCTTGTAGTTAGTACCCTGATGAAACAAGTAAATGGGAAGCTCGTTGTTTTGAGCCATATTAACGACCATTCCTTTCTTTCCGCTTTGCTGTTCTCACTTGGAACAATAATATCAGTTTATCAGAATTTTGTCAATTGTATCAATTTTACTTCAGACGTGCTTTTTTGAGTTTTTCCAAGATTTTAAGTGCTTTTTTGTAGTGACCTTTGAAAACCTTCCCGTATAGAAGCGGTTCATCTGTGGGCTGCCAGCCGCATTTTTCATATATTCCTATTGCCACATGGCTCCATGTTTGGGTGCTGAGAAAGAAGTCAACATCACCCTCGATTTCGCAGAGAAGCTGAGTAACTCGTGACGAAATAGCCTTGCCAAGCCCGAGCCCTTGATACTGCGGGTCAACACTGACCCAATGAAGCCATGCTCGTCTTTCGCCCAAAACCTCCGCCCACCATGCGGTGGCTGTCGCCACTTTTTCACCGTCGGGATTTTCAATAAACAGGCATCGGCGGGGCAGTTCTTCCGGCACATCAAAGTCCTCTTTAAATCGCAAAAGTGCGGCGAATTCGTTATCGAACTCTCCCACCGAAGTTTCGATTCTCGCCCAGCATTTCTCATCGCCCTCTTTGTAGAAAACGAACTTAAACCCCTCCGGCAGCGAAAATTCGGGTATCGGCGTTCCTGCCGGTCTTATCATTTTCAGTTTCGCAAACGGTACATTTTTATCAAGCATAAAAGATTACCTCCGCAAAGCGTTTTTTATAAGTTTCGCAGATGATGAGCTGTTTAGAATTCAACTTTGCTAAAATCCTCAACCGATTCCATCGTAAGAGTCTTTTCCGAGAGCAAACATAACACAGGCTTTGCTTTGAAAACTTCACCATCAGGCACTTTTGCGTTTATTTCATGCTCAATCGCGCCTGTATCGAGGTCGTACTCTACGCCATTTCTGCCGTTATCCCTCTTTGAGTCTTTAAGTACATAAAGCTTCTCCGGTCTTGCCTCTTCGCCGTCTCTCTCAATGCTGATGAGACGGTCGAAAGTCATATTATCCTCTTCTCCGTCAAAACGCATACGGTATTTTTGTCCGTCCATGCCCGCCATTTCAGCAACTGTATTTTTGCTTGTGTTTTTATCGGCAATGAACATGTGCGTATACATCTCTGCTTCTAAGTAGCGTCCGGTGCCGTTATTTAACCTCATAAAGTGGCACAGCACGGGAACGCCCGGGAGAGTAAGATAGTATTGAGAGTAGCGGAGTCCCTTAAACTCATCGTGTTTGCTGACTTCCACGTCCATTCGTATTCCTGTCCATACGTTGCCCAGAACATCGGTTTCTGTCGTAAACTCAGCTGTAATTTTTTCTCGCAGAGTGAGCCTGTTGCCCAGACGTGAAATTGAACTTTTAATGCCGCCTATGAACGGATTATACCATGACAGAGGCTTAAGTTCCGGGAATCCTGAAAGCAACCACTCTCTGCCGTCGTATTTCAGAGAGTAAACGGTATCTATGAACTTTGGTGAAGCTGAAAACGATATTTTTCCGTTTGTCACAGTGAATACTTCATCTTCCTGTTTGCATGATATTTCTGTATTATCTGTTATCATCACAGCTCTTGGTATTTCTTTTTCGTAACCGGAAAGGTTCATGGAAAAATTCACTTCTGATAGCCCTGCTTTCTCGCACGAAATCGCCACTTCGGCGGATACTTGCCTGTAGAGAGGGATTTCATCGTCATTTTCATCCTCGTCTTCATCGTCATCATCGAATTGCCAAGCCAGTTCTACGCTTTCAAACAGCTCGTCTTTTGATGATAGACCAACCATTCCTTCCCATGGCCTTTGACGATTGCTTTTCAGTGCAAGAGTCACTGTATCTTGTGAGATAACGGGGTTTTTTTCATTTACTATCAGCTCAAGATGGTTTTTTGCAAAAGGTATCTTCTCATCATGCTCTCCAAGCACATAATTTCTAAACTCGTGGAAGCTACGGAACACGCCAAACATAAACACAAACGGTTCGGACTCAAAACCCTTGCCGGGCTCTATTTCTCCGGCAGGGAATGTGAACGTAAACTCGTCGCCCCAACTCACCTTAGGCGTATACTCTATTGGCCAATAAAGACCCGCCTGATTCTCAAAATATGCATCGAACACCCAGTTTTCGTCGAGTTTTTCAAAAGAAATGCTGTCAAACCCGTAAATCATGCCATCTTTGCCTTCGTGTATATCGCCATCGTAGTGGAATACAGGTCTTTTCCCAATGCTCGACCAAAACACCGATTGCAGCGTGAGATTTAATGGTTTTTTCCCTGTGTTTTCTATTTTGTGGCTTCGCTTTAGAGTACCTGCCAAATCAAATTCGTATATTTCCGTGAGCTTCGCCCCATCGAACTTTTTTGAAATAAAATCAGCTTCGAATCTTATGAAAGGCGCATTATCAACAGCTCTTACAGCTGTAGGCTCTGCGGTCTCAAACTCATCTTCAAGCGGCATTCCAAGTTTCGAAACAAGAAACTCGGCATGTCCTTTCCCGGCGAGGCTATCAAATACAACCTCATTATCCTTTTTTACCAAAGCGAGCCTCCACGTACCGTTGACCGCTCCGTATTCCTTGTCAGTTTCATAGTAAAACGAACCTGTCAGCCCTTGATTTACAAGGTGCAGTGGCTTTTCAAAGCTCATTTTCTCACCTGTGTCACTATAGTGTATTTCGTATTCCACTATGGTCTTTTCGTAACCGCAGGAGAGTACCGCCGCTTCCGTTTTAAGCATCAAGTCTTTGCCTTTTTTCAGTTTACATTCGATTTTTGTTGTTTCAAAACGTGTGAGTTTATTTTCAGGTAGTGCAAAGCTCACTATGGCATCTTTTGACAGATTGTTTTTTATGTTTATGTAGTGGGTTTCTCTGCTTCCGGGCTTTGCCAGTTGTCTTTTTTCTTTAATGCTCACCTCAATTGGGAATTTTGGCTCTATGCCAAGCCCAAACTCCGCGTGTTTTCCGTCTACATAAACATCGGCAAGCACCGCAGGGTGTACGCGCATAGGGTCAAACTCTTTATCTATTTTGTCCACAAAAAACTCAGCATTTATGATTTCTCCGCCCTTGATCGGTAAGGTTATTTCCCATATGCCATCGAAACGAATCGGCTTATCGCTTTTTGCTTTTATCTTCACGTCAAGCGGAGTGTCTTTCTTGTTCGTGATTTCAAACACACATGGGTATGCAGCTCCAAACGCAGCCTCGTGGTCCGTTGCGGTCAATTCGATTTTGTAGCTCTCCGTATCAATGAGCCTTATTCGCCGTCCTGATTTTTCAAAGCCCAAAGTCAAGTATTGTTCGTCTTTTTCCCATTTGTATTCATAGAGTTCGAACTTGTCTTTTTTCACACCGTCAACTTCTATGTCTATTTTTCGTGTGCTGTCTGCATACCAATCCGCTTTTTTGAAAAAGTCTTGCAGCAGCTCTGTACTCAAAATTGTGGGAATGAAGTTGCTCAGAAGTGTTGTATCAGAGCGGTCTTCCCACATAAATCCGCATTTTTTGTACATCGGCATGGCTTTTGTGTTGCCCGGCCATGTGTGAAGGTCAAGTCTCGGCATCCCCAACTCTATGGTTCGCTCCACACAGAGAAGTATAAATTCCTTGCCTATGCCTTTTCCGTGACAATCGGGTCTGACGCTGAGTAGCTGGACATATGCCGTATTTTCATCTTTCCAGTAACGCTTTAAACTACAATAACCCACCACTCCTTCACCATCAAGAGCTATATAAACGTTGAAAAATGCCTGACTCTCTTGCTGCGCTATGGCAGTTTCGCGAGTCCAGATTCCATCACCGAAACGCCCGCCCCAGCCCTCGCCGCTTCTGTTCCACATATCGGCAATCGCAGGAGCAAGACTTTCTTCATATTCGACTATTTTTATTCCACTCGGGAGAGTTTTGTATACTTTCATGCGCTTGCTTTCTCTTTCTTTATAATACCCACTGCGATTAGTGGGCAACAAACAACAAGTATTTTATCGGCAATACTTGACATGTGCAAAACGGAAATAATTATTGATTACATTGCAAAACGTGCAGTTTCAATTTCTTTGAACATCGGCAGTGACGGCTGAGCACCTGCGCGGCTTACTGTAATTGCAGCAGCTTTTGCAGCAAAATCAATCGCTTGCTCAATATTTTGCCCTTTAGAAAGACAAAAAGCCAGAGCACCAATAAAAGAATCTCCTGCTGCCGTGGTATCTACAACCGAGGGCACATTATACGCAGAATACCTCTTCACTCCATCTGAGTTAGCAAGCAAACATCCCTGTGAGCCAAGCGTTACCAATACATGTTCAAAACCCTTTTTTAGTAAAGTCTGAGCTTTTATATCTATTCCATCACTACCCGGAATAAGCAAATTAAGTTCACTTTCGTTCGGAACAATCATCCAACTGTTTTTAAGCTTTTCAAAATCCAGAGCGGTTGCAGGAGCGGGGTTCAAAATTAGTTTAACATTTGCTTTAAGGCAAAGCTCCGCGACATAGTAGAGAGTATCTATCGGGATTTCAAGTTGAATAATGCAGTATGCTGCATCTTCAATGGTTTTCCGATATTTTTCCAAAACCTCTTTCGTCAGACAACTGTTCGCACCTGCGTTTACAACTATGTTGTTTTCGCCCGAATCCGAAACATAGATATATGCAGCACCGGATAAAGTGTCTTTCAACTGTACAACTTCATCAGTTACAACTCCGGAATCGTTTAAATTCCTCATCATTGTATGCCCGAAGTTATCATCACCCACGCAGGCAATAAAGTTAACATCGCCACCCAACTTTGCTATTGCCGTTGCCTGATTCGCACCTTTACCACCGAAACAAACTTCAAGCGCCTTTGCCATAAGGGTTTCTCCGGCTATGGGAATATGCGAAACGCTAATTACTGTATCTACATTTGAGCTTCCAACAACAACAATTTTATTCACAAAAATCAACCTTTCGCCAATGTATCAGCTTAAACACACTGCCTGTTTATTACTCAGCCGTAAATTCACTTGCCAGTGATGAAATTGTAGATTTGGCATCGCCGTAAATCATAAGTGTGTTCGGCATACCGAACAATTCGTTTTCTATACCTGAAAACCCTCTGCCTTTGCCGCGTTTCAACACAAAAACAGTTCTTGCTTCGTGAGCTTTAATGATAGGCATCCCATAGATTGGTGATGTTTCGTCCGTCTCCGCTGCGGGGTTTACTACATCATTTGCACCTATAACTATTGCAACATCTTGCATCGGCATGGTCGGATTCATTTCATCCATTGTTTTCAGTTGTTCGTATGGGATATCCGCTTCTGCGAGTAAGACATTCATATGCCCGGGCATACGTCCGGCTACAGGATGAACACAGTGGCTTACT
>JGI24694J35173_10002332_pt1 | contig 15519 bp, 8 predicted proteins | sample TergutCo191P1_FD_35173 | JGI IMG/M metagenome (IMG submission 35173) | reverse complement strand
CAGGGGCATGTTTTCGTTGATTGTGCTTTGGTGCTCGATCAGCACGATCAGGCGGCCGCCCACCGTGAACGAAACGTCGTTTATCAGGCCCATGAACAGGGCGTTGGAAAGCGTGTTGATGTCGACCGCGGTGTCCGGCGGCAGTTCCACGCCTTCGATGGCGGAGTAAAGTTCGCGCAGAACGTCCGGGTTGCCGAAAAGCCGCGAGAAGATGCTGTCCTTGTGTTTTTCGTTTGCGCTCATGCAGGCAGTCTAAGGCATTTTGCGCGGGAATGCAACGGCGCGAGTTGCCTGTTCACGCGCTTGTCGTGGTACACGTAAGAAAGCTTTCGCTCCGGGACTGAATCTTGGCTGGAAATTATGCCCGGCCGCCTGCCGAATTGCGGGAACCCCAAAACAGCGTTATTCTGCAAAAATGAAACGGCAAACTCATGGCGAACGGCGCTACTTTTTATTCTAAAGAAGCGGGGTGTCTTGCCCCGCCCGCAAGCAACCAAGGAGAAGGGAACATGAAAAATAAAATTGTCATTGCCTTAATTTTGGCTTTCAGCGCCTCGGCGTTGTACGCCCAGGTTGACATCATTGGAAGGGACGGGGAGGAAGGCCCAAGGCTTGTGCTTTCCGGCGAGCTTCTTGGTATGTACACTCTGGGTTTTGCCGACGCGAGCCAAATGATCGTAACTTCGGACCAGTTGGAGCCCGTCGGCGTTTTCACCGCCACCGACGGCAGGAACGGCTTTATGACCAGAATGGATTTCAGCATACGTTTTATGCCCGTTTCGTGGGTTGATCTTTACGTTCAGTTCCGCGCACGTTCACGGCCCGGCAACCCCTATATTCCCCTGATGCTTGAGGCCTTCGGAGCTGACGATTTTTCCATATCCTTCTGGCAGGCTTGGGGCAGGATGAACCTGATTCGGGGGTTGGGTGTTGATGTTCCTTTTGATCTTTACGTCCGGGCCGGACTGTTTGATACGGCGCCGGCCTCTTTCCAAAGGGTTACCCGCTTTGGCACTGAAAACGTGATGAGCAGACTCCGCACCAAAAACACCCTTTCCGTCCAGCTTGAGGGCGTCGTTCCGGTTCCCTTTGCCCGGTCGCTTTCCGTTATCGCCGCGACCCAGCAACGGTTTAACGAGTCCATTCCTTCGATACTGGACAACGACGGAGCGGCGGGCCAGCACGGTCGTCCGGTTCCGGAGGAACCGGTTGTTCCGTTGTTTGCGGCCTTGCAAATGCGGTACGTGGAAACGCCTTTTGGCCCTGTCCACGCGGAGGCGGTGTACGTTTTGAACGCCGAGGATATTTTTTCCGGCCACAATTTTGGCGTTGACGGCAGATGGGACATAAGGCTTCCGGTATCAGGCATGGAAAACATGATCTTTCCGCTTGGTCTGGGCATTGCGTTTTTGGAGAAAAACATCGACCCCATGGCTCGCGCGGCCCACGGCCTTGGAAACACCAACGGCCTTTTTGACCCCGGTTTTCCCCCGGGTATGGGAAGCCTGTTGCACAACGTTTCCACCGTCAGTTTCCGCCGCTCCGTGCGGATAGGGGCCGGACTTGGCCTTCGCTGGTCTCCCGTGGAGTCTGTTGCCACCGAGTTTAACATTGGCTACTCGTATTCCCAGATCGCCCACATTTACCGCGATACTCTTACCCTTAATTCCATGTCCTTCGACATGCGCGTGATATACGGCGGACGTTTCTTTTTGGGCGCGGGGATTTTTCTGGGTACTTTGTCTGAAGCGGAATGGAGAACCGGCGCGGACACCGATCCCACTCGCGAACCCGGTTTTTCGCACGTGTTTAGACCCGCGGAAAATATGGGCTTTGAGGTTCACGCCGGTTTTATGATGGGCAGATCGCGCTTCGTTTTTGGATACAACATGAACAGGGGGTTGGCCATGAACCACGGCATTGAGACCATGTCCGACGCGCAGATGATTTACAGGCAGAGGGGTTCGGCCATTGCGGACAACCTTTTCGAAACCGGCGGCTTCTTTACAAAGCTGGTTATCGCGTGGTAAGAGGGAGGGTGGAAAAAATGAGGACGAAAAAGGATAGGGTTTTCTGGGCGCTTGGCATTCTGGTTCTTGTCGCCCTGGTTTCCTGTGACATAGGGAACTGGGACATTACCCACGGCGCGCCGTCAAGGCGCAACTTTGACGCCTGGGAGGACATAGACTTTCTTACGGGTGAAATATTGTCCGGACCAAGGGCCGGGCAGTTTGTCGCTGGCAGGGACGTCGTGGTGGACGTACACGGGATCGAGCGGGCCGTTGGCCGCGGCGCGTACCCGCTTATCTTCGGTACCAGTTCCCACGCCCGGGGATCGGCAATCCTTGGAAGCGGCCAGCGGAGCATGAGGTTTCAAAACGCCCAGTTCCAGGGCCAGGCGGGAAACCACCCGGCTCAAAACCCCGTGGCGCCTCCGCGGCCCTTTGACGCCCCTCCGGACTTCAATCACGGTTTCCATGGACAGGAGCTTCCGCCGAACGTGCCTCCCGGATTTATCGAAATCGCGGCGACGCGCAGCGGTCAGGGCGGCGGCAAGATTGCCGGTTCCGAGGACGGCATAGCGTTCCTTTTCAGGGAAGTTCCCATCGACAGGAATTTCTTCATGCAGGCGGACTTTACCGTAGTTTCTTACGGGCTGGTTAACGCCACGGCCCCGCACATACCGGGAAGTAACGGGCAGGAAGGCTTCGGCATAATGGTGCGGGATTTTGTTCCGCAGATTTCGGAGGGACTTCCCGGCCGTCCGGCGTCCGGGGGAGCGGTTCCCACGGGTACCACCATGGAGCTGTGGGAAAGGAACCACCGCTGGCGTTTTGAATCGGCGGGCCACGCAAGCATCCCCGGCACGGGTTCCTCCGCTCCGATTTACGCCGACCGCAGTCCAACGGGAAGCTATTTTCTGCGGGGCATGGTACACAACGCGAACCTGCTGGGCGCGGAGGAGATTGTCGTGGCTGCCGGGGACAGGGACGTGGGAAGCTCGCCGCGCAACACCAGCTTTCACTACTTTGTCGGATCCGCCGGTTTTGGCGCGGACAGCAACATGATGATGGCCGGCGGAACCAAGCGCGGGATGCGAATCAAATGGCGCGCAGGGATACTTCCCGGAGCCACGGAAATGGGGCACTGCGGGAACCCGACGGAATCCGGAACGCAAAACTCCGGGCGTTTTCGCTTCGACTACCAGCCCAGGGCTTTAGGCGATTACTCGCGTTTTACGGAAGTGATGCCCGGAGGGCATGAACCGGTACCCACGATGTCGGCGCGGCCGGATTTTCCCCGCTGGGGAACGACGGTGCGCGTTACGCTGGAAAGGACCAACGACGGCTTCGTGTACAGCATCCGGAACCTTGACGACACTTTTTTTGCTTTCGATCTTGACGGCATTGGCGGCAACGATCCCACGGGCAGGCCCCTTCAGCCGGACGGGACTTTTGTTCAGCCCGGCGACGTGCACCTGCCGTCCCCGAAGCCGCCCGTAACCAGCGAGCAGCCCGGCATGGGTGTCATCCCGTGGCGCGACATTCTGGGGCAGGTAAACAACAGGCATTTCTACGTGGGGCTCTTTGCCTCGCGAGACGCGGTGGTTTGGGTAAACATGGATACCCTGGTGTACAGGGAGGCCTACGACCGCTTCACCACGCCGGCTACGCCTTTCCGGCCCACTCCCTTCGAGCCGACTATGGAGGTACTTTCCCCGCCGTATTACGGGGGCGTAAACTACCTGTACGTCAGGGCCAACACCGCAGGCACGCTTTCCGTTATCCAGAACGGCAGGCGCATTCCGGAAAACCTTATCATAAACGAGTGGATTGTGGAGGCCCAAAACGGAATCGCCGTGCCGCAGTCGCTCTTTACGGTACCCATCTGGGAACCGGACGAGGGGGAAAACGTTTTCCACATCACCTTCCACCCCGGAAACATTCCCAGGGCGCTTGAGGAACGGGGCCTTGCAATCAGCTCGCACCGGTCCATAAGCCAAAGTTTCAACATGGTGCGCAGAACGTTACGCGGCGGAACCGATCCCATTTACGTTGCCCCTCTTGCCGCGCGGGGGCCCGTCCAGCAAACCGAGGCTCCCTTTGCCTGGATTCCCGCCAGACGCGCCGGGGTGCCGGAAGCGGGTGTTTTTGGCAGTCCGGACGGGGCGGGAACCCCGATCAGCCCACTGGATCTTCAAACGGCTATTAACCATGTCATGCCGGGCCAGCACATCGTCATGCTTAACGGGTTATACATTATGGACTCGGTGCTTACCATCCCCAGGTTCAACGACGGGCGCGAATGGCTGAACGCGCCGGGCGGTGCCAGCGGGCGCAAGGTTCTTAGGGCGGAAAACGTGAACAGGGTCTGGCTCGACTGGGACAAAAACGAGGAACTTGGCCCTGAGGGAATGGGCATCATAGGCGGGGAGGCGTTCCTCCTTGCCGGCTCCTGGTGGCACCTTGACGGTTTCCACATAAGGGGTGCGCCAAACCGGACAAAGGGAATTGTCGTCGGCGGACACAACAACCTTATTACCAGGCTGATGACCTACAACAACGGCGACACCGGATTCCAGATAAGCGGTTTTTCCCGCGATCCGGTCCGGTTCTGGCCTTCGGGCAACGTGGTCAAATGGACCGAATCGTTCCACAATTTTGACATCGCGCAGACCAACGCCGACGGCTTTGGGGTAAAACTTACCGTTGGTCCGGGAAACAGATTCTACGCGTCCATTGCCCACCACAACAACGACGACGGCTGGGACCTTTTCTCGAAAAGGGATACCGGCCCCATTGGGGTCGTCGTGGTAGAGTATTCCATCGCCTACAGGCAGGGCAACATGCTCAACGACTTCGAGACCAGTGCCGGCCACAACGGCTTTAAAATGGGCGGCGAGGGCATAGGGATTTTCCACCTGATACGGGAAAGCCTTGCCTTTGCCAACAGCAACACTTCGGACAGGGGATGGCAGATTACCAGCAACTCAAACCCGCACCAGATAGTCAGGGACACCACCACGGCGCACAGCGACGGCGTGCGCGCGGGGAACATAGAGGTACGCGGCGGCGGCGGTGCTGGCATGGCCGCGGGCAATACCCACACGTCCGTGGCCCTGCTGTCCAGCAGGCAGGGCGGCCAGCCGGCCGCCTTCGCCAGCACCGCCGCGGCTTTTGCCCCGAACGCCCCCGCCGGCCAAACCCAGACCGCCCGTCCTCACCCCGGTTTTGGGGACATGCTGTTTAACTGGGAAAACGAGGACACCGATTGGAGGAGCCACATGGTAACGCGCCCGGCGGATTTCTGGGGGCCGGTTTCCGGTTTTACCGACACCGGGACAACCCATTCATTTCACGCGAACGGGCCCAGCGGCACCGGTTCCGGGCGGGATGCGGGCGGTCGTGAAATTCCGCCGATGCCGTCCTGCTACAGGGAATGGCACGTATTTGGCGAGCATTTCCTGCCCCGCGACGAATTCTTCGCGTACCCGCTGCTTGGCAACCTGTACAGGGCTCCCGAGGGTTTTGGGGCGCACGGGCTTGTGAGGGACGCTTCAAATCCTGTCGACGCGGCGCGGATAAGTAATGTGCGTACGGTAATCCCGTGGGCGGTTCCGGAGCGCGGGAACGGATTTTAGAGTATAGGAGCAGGGAAAATGGCAAGGAAAAAAATTGCGTTGCCGATGGCGGCGTTACTGGCGGCGGTAACCGCGGTTGTTGCCGCCTGCGGTTTTTTGATAATCGACGACGGCGGCGATCTTGTCGTTGACGTAAAGCAACTGAGCTTTGACAAACCGCTGGTAGTGACGGTCGCGAACCAGCCGCACATTAACCCCGGCCTGCGAAGGGCGGAACTTAGGCTTGTTCGGTTTCCGGCTTTCCACACGACGGGGATTGGCGATTTGAACTGGTATTCGACTCTGCCCGGCGTTGCCGACATAGTGGACTACCGGGAGGATGAAAACGGGAACATAGTTTTGACGGTGGAGATAGGGGAAGAAATAGACGCGCTGGCCACGAGCGACGTCCCCCGGGAAGCCACCATTAGGGCAGTGTACGCGCACTCCTCCCCCGTGTTCGCGGAGGCGACGATGATGGTGATTCCCCCATGGCTCCCAAGCCGGGAACTGTTCTTCTCATGGGGCAATCACGGCACGAACGTTGCGGACCACGAGCACATGTTTATGATGCAGGGATTCACGCGTACTCCGGAAGGCGACTGGCACATGGGCAACAACGGAATATTCCTGCTTACCGGTACGGGGGACGTCAACCCCGATCCCCAGCGTGAGGGCGGTGACGGGCAGGGCGTGTTTGTCATAAACCCGGATGATCCCTACGAATTCGGCGTGGTTCCGAACGGGGGGCCCAGGGCACTGGGCAACCTGGAAAACCAACTTCGCACCGCGGGCAGCGGAATGCGGGTTATGCGGATAATGGGCTTGCAGGCACCCTTTAGGATTACCGCGGAGTACGCGTCCAACGACGCCGATCCGCGCTGGGTCGACATCCGTTTCGGCGACACCAGCGGCATCAGGGTAGAGGGCCCCCTGTCCTCCGGCCACGGCGACTTCCGGCAGGTTTCGTTCACCTGGGACTACTACTACGACGAGGACGGCAATCGCAGGTATCGCGACGACTTTGTCCCCGTTACTTTCATAGAGGCGGTACGCGGAGTCCGGATGACCTTTCTCCGCATAGAATACCTGGGGCCAAGGTAGGGCTTTGTAGCCAATGAAAACACACGACATAAAAACCTTCGCCGGCAAAGGGGACGGCGTTACCGACAACTCCGCCGCCTTCGCCGGGGCGCTGCTTGCCATAAGGGAATCCGGCGGCGGCGTTTTGCGCGTGGGGAAGGGGGTCTGGAAAACCGGGCCGCTGGAACTGTTTTCGCACACCACGCTGGAACTTGACGAGGGGGCCGTCGTTTCGTTTATCCCCGAACAGGAACGCTACAGGCCGGTGTGGACGCGCTGGGAGGGCGTCGAGTGCTACGGGATGCACCCCTGCGTTTTCGCGTCGGGGCAAAAGGACGTGGCCATTCGCGGCAAGGGCGTTCTGGACGGCAAGGGTCGGCTCTGGTGGGAAGCCTACCGGAAAAAACGGGGCCGGGGCCAGCGCGCTCCGGAAACGCCGGAGGAAACCGCCCTGGCCGGGCTGAACCCCGGTTTCGAGAAACACCCCGGCGGCGGCGGCGGCAGGGAAATGCAGTTTCTGCGCCCCCCGCTGGTGCAGTTCTTCGAGTGTTCCGACGTAAGAATAGAGGGCGTTACCCTGCGGAACTCGCCGTTCTGGACGCTGCATCCGGTTTACTGCACCGACGTTTCCATCGCCGGGCTTTCCATCTTTAACCCCGGCGACTCGGCCAACACCGACGCCATAGACATAGACTCCTGCCAAAACGTCGCAATCGAAAACTGCCGCCTTTCCGTGGGGGACGACGGGATAACGCTCAAGTCCGGTTCCGGGGAGGACGGGATTCGCGTGGGCAAACCCTGCCGCGACATCCGGATTAAGGGCTGCGTCGTGGAGGACGGCCACGGCGGCATCGTAATAGGCAGCGAAACCGCCGCCGGCATATTCGACGTGTTTGCGGAGGACTGCACCTTCAAGGGAACCGACCGCGGCATACGCATAAAAACCAGGCGGGGCAGGGGAGGGCAAATCGCCAACCTGGACTTTCGCGGCCTCACAATGGAAAACAACCTTTGCCCGGTCGCCATCAACATGTTCTACAAGTGCGGGGCCAGCCCCTCGGACAGGTACTTTAGCCAGGAGGCTCTTCCGGTGGAGGCAACCACGCCCAGGATCGGCAACGTGCGCATCCGGGACGTTTGCGCCACCGGCTGCCGCGCCTCCGCCGGTTTCATCGCCGGGCTTCCGGAGGCCCCGGTGGAAAACCTGGACCTTAGCCGGTGCGAATTTTCCGTGGACGAACGAAGCGAAATACCCCCCGGCGAGTCGGACATGTTTTTCGGCGTTCCGGAAACCGAGGAAAAGGGAATCAGACTGCTCAACGTGAAGGAGCCGATGTTCAGCCAGGTCATGGTGCGGGGGGCGGCGAAAGCCTTTGTTTTCGGCTAGTTTCCCGGTATACTATACTTATGAAACCGGGAGCGGAACGGAAAAGAATCGGCCTCATGCTCGCGTCGGTCAGCGTCGGCGTATCGAAAAAGTCCTGGAAGGATTTTGTCCGGGTCGCCGCGCTGGAAAACGCTGGCCTTTTCATTTTTCCCGGCGGCAGGCTGAACGCCGGCAGGGACTTCGAAAATCTGCGCAACCACGTCTACAAACTGGCGAACGGCGAAAACCTTGACGGCTGCATAGTCTGGAGTTCGACAATCCGGTACGGCCAGTCGAAGGAGGAGTTCGAAAGGTTCCACGCCGGGCTGAACCCGCTTCCCTACGTTACCGTGGCGTTCAAGTCGCCGGGGCATCCCTGCGTGGACTTCGATTCCTACAAAGGCATGAAGGCGCTGGTAACCCACTGCGTGCGGCGGCACGGCGCGAAAAAAATAGCGTTTCTGCGCGGGCCGGACTTTCACCGGGCCGCGCGCATGCGTTTCGACGGCTACCGGGACGCGCTGCTGGAAGCCGGACTCATGGGCGCGAAGGAGGCCAGGGGCGAGGCCCCCCTGCCGCTGGTAACGGACCCCTTCGACTGGGAATCCGGATACGCCGCCGCCGAGCAGCTTTTGCGCGGGCGCTCGCTGGTTCCGGGCCGGGACTTTGATACCCTGGTGGGCTGCAGCGACATGATGACCCTGGAGGCCACCGACTACTTCGCGCGGCACGGCTACCACATTCCCGGGGACTACCGCGCCACCGGTTTCAACAACTCGGAGGAAAGCCGCGTGGCCGAATGCCCGCTGTCCACGGTTCAGCATCCGGACATCAGAATGGCGGACAAAACCTTCGAGATACTTTTGCGAATGCTGGACGGCAAAAGGCCGGAACCGGAAGGCGGCTCCGGCGGCGTTGACGTTCTTCTGGACTCGGAGGTGATAATACGCGAGTCCTGCGGCTGCACGGACCTCTACGGCGTTTCCGGAAAGGCGCCGGAAACGCCGTCGTCGCCCGGCGACGGCGACGAAAGGGAGGCGCTGCGGAAACTGGCCGGCGACCGCCTGGGAACGTATCCCTCCGTCCTGAACGCCCTGGTGGGGCCTGTCGTGGACGCGCTTTTCGACGCGGACGCGCCGGAGTTTATGGCCGCCTTTGAAAAGGCCCTGGTCGGTTTTTTCGCGAGGGACGGGGAAACGGAAAACCTGCTGCGGCTTATCGACGACGTAAAAAGCGGCGGCTACCGCGTTTCCGGAAGGGTTCGCGAAATGGAAGCCGCGCTGTACAGGGGCGTCATCAAAATCCGGGAACGGTTTTCCGTTCGCGCCGGTTTCGAGAAGGACAGGTGCAACCGGATACTCAACACCCTCAAGTGCGACCTTTTGGGGGCCGGCGACCGGTTTTCGCTGATACAGACGCTCGCCTGGCATCTTCCCAGAATGGGGATCGACACCGCGGCGGTGGTTCTCTACGAAAACGAGAAAACGTCGGTGTTCGTCGGCGGTTTTTCCCCGGAGGGCACCAGCCCCGTAAGGGAGCAGCGCTTTCCCGCCGCGCTAATCGTTCCGGAGGGCCTGCGTGAGTCTTTCGGCGACGGCGTTTTTATGGTGCAGCCGCTTTTCGTCGAAAACCAGTCCCTGGGCTACCTGGTCCACAATTTTTCGTCCGGCGACGGGGTGATTTTCGAGGAACTGCGCTTCTCGGTAAGCTACGGGCTTAAGGGCGTTCTTCACGCGGAGGAAACGGCCAGGGTCAGGCGCGTGGTGGAACGCACGGAACGGGCCAAGGCCGAATTCCTGCGCGTTCTGGAGGACGGCCTTTCCGCGTCGCCGTTCCGCACGGAGGCGGAGGCCGGCAGCGTGATGGACTTCGTTCTGACCGGAACGGACGGCGTTTCCCTGCGAAAGACGATTTTCGACATGGAGGAACTGCTTCCGGGGATAGGCGGTTTTCCGCTGCTTTCCGGCGACCCCTCCCGGCTGGCCCAGTGCTTTTCGCTTGTCGCGGAAAAGTACCCCCCGCCGCCGGATTCGCCCGGCGCCGGCCGCTTTGCCGAAATGACGCACGCGGGCCTTGCCGTCACGTTCCTGGGTTCCCCCTCCGGCGACCCGACCGAGGGGCCGGACGGGGGCCCGGACAGGGCCGAAAAGGTGCGGCAGTTCGGCCTGCTTCTGGCGGAAAGGATTGCGCTTATGCACGGCGGCGATTTGTCCGTCAGCGCGGACCGGTGCACGGTAACCCTGCCCTGGACCACGCTTTGCGGACACGAGCCCTGCGGAAACGCCGTAAGCTCCGGGGACCGGGTGCTGGTTCTTTCCGGGCCGGATTCGCTGCCGCCGGGCTTTTTCGATTTGCCGCAGGTTTTCGACGTGGACAAAGCCCGTCCGGGAGACCTGGCCTTTATAGCCTGGAACGCGGCGGCCGGCGGAACCGGGGACCTGGTGAAAATCGCCGGTCTGCGGCACCGGAGCGAATTTGAGAACGTTCCGTTTCTGTGCTACGGAATGCCGGCGGGCGGTCGCGAAAAAGCCGGTTCCGCCTCCACGCTCATGGACATAGTGGAACTCGCCCTGAGCCCGCTGAAAAAGGGGAACGTCCTTTTCGTGGGCCCCAGGGAGTTCTGGACGGAAAAAACGGAACTGTTCGCGCCTTCCGACGGGGACTGGGGAACGGAAAACCGTCCGGACAAAGTGCGTATAGACTCCATGTCCAACTTCAACGACGCGGTAAGCGAAACCAGCCCGCTGCTGATAGTCTTCGACAGGCTGGACATCAAGGCGGCGGCCGCCGTTCGCAGACACCCGCTGACGGTAACCGTTCCGGTGGTCATGGTCGGCGACAGGGTTGACAGTCCGGCGGACGTTTTCGCGCTTAGCCGTCACCCCAGGCTCATAATCTGCCACCGCGCGCTGCTTTCCTCCGCGGACTTCCTAAAGCGCGTGCGGGAGCTTACGGAGGGCGGCGACGTTCTGCCCCAGCACACCGGGGCGCTGGTCAAAAAGACGATACTCTACTTCGACCAGAACGCCGGCTCCTACATATCGCGCTGGAAACTGGCGGACACCGTCAACGTCAGCGAGGACTACCTTTCGCGCATTTTCCACCGCGAAATGGGGCTGCCGCTGTGGGACTACCTGAACCGGCTTCGCATATTCCTGGCCGCCGAACTTTTGCTCCAGACCGACGGCTCCATCCAGACCATAGCCCTGCAGACCGGCTTTCAGGACCAGTCCTATTTCTGCCGCATCTTCAAAAAAATCTACGGCGTTCCCCCCGGCCAGTTCCGCCGAAACTGACCCCGCCGTCGCCGTGGAACAAAGCCGCGATGTGTGCGATACTGATAGGCACCGATGAAGGTTCTTGGCATAGAAACGTCCTGCGACGAATGCGCCGCGGCGGTGGTGGAAGACGGCGAAACGGTACTCTCGAACGTCGTTGCCACGCAGATTCCGTTCCACGCGCCTTTTAACGGCGTGGTTCCGGAAATCGCAAGCCGCAAACACGTCGAGTGGATTTACTCCGTGGTAAAGGAGGCGCTGGACGGGGCCGGCGTGGGGGTCGCCGGCGTTGACGCCGTCGCCGTCGCAAACCGCCCCGGTCTTCTGGGTTCGCTGATTGTCGGGGTGTCGTTCGCGAAGGCGTTCGCCTGGGCCCGGGGCGTTCCGCTTATCGCGGTGGATCACATGAAAGCCCACCTCTACGCCTCCCGCCTGCGCAGGCCGGGCGATCCCCCTTCCGCGCTTCCGCCCCCGGAGTACCCCTTTCTGGGGCTTCTGGTTTCCGGCGGGCACACCATAATCTGCCGGGCCGACGGTTTCGACGACGTAACCGTGCTTGGCACCACGATAGACGACGCAGTCGGAGAGGCCTTCGACAAGGTCGCCAAGCACTACGGCTTTGGTTACCCCGGCGGCGCTGTAATCGACCGCATGGCCCAAACCGGAAACGACTCCGCCTTCCGTTTCCCCATGCCGAGCCTGCACAAGGGCGACCACCGCCACGACGTTTCGTACTCCGGCCTGAAAAACGCGGTAATAAACCAACCGGACAGGTTTCGCGCCGACCGGAACGCCGTAACGGAACCCTGCGACATGGCCGCCTCCTTCCGGAAAACCGCGGTGGAAATACTGCTTAGGGCCCTGTTCAACGCGGCGGAGGACACCGGGATTTCAGAGGTGGTCTCTGGCGGGGGCGTCGCCGCCAATTCGCTCCTCCGCAAACGCCTTGCCGAGCGGCGCGATCTGCGCTGCGTTTTCCCCCCGCCGGAATTCTGCGGCGACAACGGCGCGATGATCGCCGGAATCGGCTACCGGTACCTGGCCCGCGAAGACCGCTCCCCGCTGAGCGTAACCGCCTCGGCCCGGGTCGAAGGCTTTAAGAAGAAGTACCCGTAAAAAACGCCGGCGGGCAGGCCTGCGGTTCCACGGAAGCGCCGCGCAAACCGAACCTTCAGGAGTCCCGTTTTTGCGGCATCCTTCATATGTTACCGGGTAGACGGGAGTCGCAAAATATCACAAAATGGGGAAGAAAGCCCATGAAAAAGATATTGCTTGCCGTTGCGCTGTCCGCAGTTTGTGCTCCTTTTGCGTTTTCGCAGACCTCGCCGATTGGTTTTGATGCCGCGATCCGGGAAGCGGCGGCGTACCTTTCCCCGCGCCCCGCCCACAGTCCGGTTCACCCCGGCGGCCTGGGGATCGGTGTTTTATGGGGCGCTTCCCCCGATTACGGTTTCCCCGGCAACGTGGCTTTGTCTCTAAAAATACCCTCCGTGCCTGTTTTTTGGGGCATACGCCTTGGTTTGGGGGACGGTCCTTTCTGGATGGGCCTTCAAGGCGATTACTACATCATTGGTTCGGAAATGATTCCAACGCTGTCCTGGTTTCTGGGGATTGGCGGTTACGTAAACACGTGGTTTGGAAGCCGCCCGGCCATTGGTTTCGGCGTACGGGCTCCCGTTGGCCTAACATGGCACCCGATAAGCCTGTTTGAGTTCTTTTTTAACGTGGCCCCGCAGATAGGGGCGCACGTTCGCACCGGAAGCGGTTTGTCCTACGACGAAGACAGGTTCACCTTCCCTTACGGCGGTTACTTTGGTTTTGAAATAGGCCTGCGCCTCTGGTTCTAGGGAACCGCCCCTTCTCACTTCATCGGGAACGGCAGCGTCGCGTCTATGGTCGGGTACCCGTGCAGCGCCATTATCAGGCGGTCCAGGCCCAGCGCCACGCCGGAGCAGCGCGGGAAGGCCGGGGGGCCGCGGAAGAGTTTCCAGTAGTTCCGGTCCACCGCGTGGCGTATCAGGGCGTGCGCTTCCTTCGCGGCGGTTTCGCTTTCGAAGAAGGCGCGAACCTGTTCCGGGTCGGTTTCCTCCGAGAAGCAGTTCGCCAGTTCCACGCCGTTGAGATACAGCTCCCAGCGTTCCGCCGTTTTGCCGTCCGCGCCTCGCTGGGCCAGGCAGGGGACGAAGGCCGGGTAGTCCAGCAGCGCCACCGGGCGATCCCGGCGAAGGGCCGGTTCCACCGCGTGGATGAAAATCAGGTCGTACAGCACGCCGGTTTCCGTGCCGGGCTGCGGGTCAAGCCCCAGACGGCGGGCCTCCGCCTCCAGCCCCCCTGGTTTGGCCTCCGCGTCGAAAAGGTCGAAACCGGCGTAACGTGCAAAGGCCTCCGCCACCGTAAGACGCTCGAAGGGCGGGCGAAAACCGGCGCCGGATTCCGTCGCTCCGGTTTCCCTCGCCAGGAAGTCGAACAGTTCCTCGGTTATTCTAAGCGAGTCCAGGTAGTCCGCGTCCATTGTGTAGTATTCCAGCATGGTGAACTCCGGGCTGTGCAGGAAACCGGAGGATTCCCCGTTGCGGAAGCACTTGCAGACCTGGTAGACGCTGATCCGGTGTTCGGCCACGATCTTCTTCATCCAGATTTCCGGCGACGGGATCAGCCAGTAGGGTTTTGTGCCGCCGCCGGGCAGGACGCGGGCGGTTTCGAAGACCTCCAGGCAGGATTCCGGAATCAGGTCCGGCGAGAGCAGTGGGGTGTCCAGTTCCAGGTAGCCCCCGGTGTCGAAAAACGAACGCGCGAGCCGGATTGTCCGCGCGCGCGCCCTCAGCGTTTCCGGATTCACGGGTTTTGCCCCTGCCGCCGGTTTAGGCCAGCCGCCTGACCGCGTCCTTCCACCTGCGTCCGCGGTCGAACTCGTTCAGAAACATGCCGAAGGAGGAGCAGCCCGGCGAAAGCACCACACTATCCCCGCTTTCCGCCGCCTCCAGGGCCGCCGCCGCCGCCGCGTCCGGCGAGTCGAAGGGGCCAAGAAAGGCGACTCCGGCACGGTCGAGCATGGGCCGCAGTTTTTCGCTGCCACTGCCGGCCAAAAGCACCACGGCCTTCGCTTTCCGGGCGGCGGCGGCCAGGGGGGAAAAGTCCAGGTTTTTGTCCGTGCCGCCGGTAACCAGAACCACCGGCCCCTCCGCGCTTAGCGTTTCCAGCGCGGCGGCGGCGGCCTCCGGAATGGTCGCGGCGGTGTCGTTGTAGAAATCCACGCCGCCGGCTCTGTGGAACATCTCCATTCTGTGCTCTATTCCGGGGAACGTTCCAAGGTATTCCCTCACCGTTTCCGGAGCAAGTCCCAGGCCCGTCAGCGCGAGCCCGGCCGCCAGCAGGTTTCGCTTTTGGTGATGTCCGGGGACGAGCGGCCGCGCCGGAACCAGTTCCGTCACGCTTCCGTCGAAAACCGTTCCGCCGTACGCGCCGCAAAGCCGGGCGAACGCCGGCCCGTCCGGCCTTTCCAGCCAGCCGCCGCTTACCTCCGGCGGCAGCGGCGCGGCGGAACATACCAGGCCCGCGGCGGCGCTTCCGGAAAGGAAGCTCCGGCCCCATTCGTCGTCCCAGGCGACCATCACGTCGTCCGGGCCCTGGCCTTCGTAGATTACGCGTTTGTCGGCAACGTAAGGCTCCATGCCGCCGTAGAAGTCCTGGTGATCCGGAAGAATCGCGGTGAGTACCGCCGCCGCCGGTTTCAGCAGCGGAACGGCTGCCCCGTCCCGCGTTTTTGTCCGGCCGCGCAGGTCGCCCAGTTGCCAGCTTGACAGTTCCAGAACCACGTCGTCCGTTTCCCGCAGTTCGTCCAGAAACGCCAGCGGCGAAACGGTGATGTTGCCGCCCAGAAACGCCCTTCGCGGAACGCCGCCGGATTCCGGGGCCGTGGCGTTTTCGCGGGCGCGCGCCAGAACCCAGTGCAGGGCGGACGCGGTGCAGGATTTGCCCTTCGAGCCGGTTACCGCGACGATTCTGGCCGGCGCGGCGGAAAGAAACAGCGAAATGTCCGTTTCCACGCGGCGGGCGGCCTTTAGAAACGGCGAATCTGGGCGCACGCCGGGGTTTTTTATAACCGCGTCCGCCTTCGCGAAGTCGTCCGTTTCGTGCCCGCCCAGGACATAGCGTATCGGCGGCCGTCCGGG
>JGI24694J35173_10002325_pt1 | contig 15535 bp, 10 predicted proteins | sample TergutCo191P1_FD_35173 | JGI IMG/M metagenome (IMG submission 35173) | reverse complement strand
GGCAGGATTTGAACCTGCGACCTTCGGGTTATGAGCCCGACGAGCTACCAGACTGCTCCACCCCGCGCCAAGTGGCAACCCTCCTAGCGTGGAAGCTCCACCCCGTCAAGCACAGAGTTGGCCCCTATTGCACTTTCAAGTTTTTTAGCTTGTCAGCCAAGGTGCCAAACCCGACAGAAGCTTTCTGCTGCTGACGGAAAGTCTCCAACGTCTTGCGCTCCTCCGTCTTCTGCGCCTTCGCAATGGAAAGACGCACCTCCTCCGCTGACACACCCAACACCTCCGCTTGGACTTCTTGCCCCAATTGAAACACCCGCTTCAAATCCGTCCCGCGTGCCGTCGCCGTCTCATTCCCAGGAATGAAACCCGGCCTCTGCCCCAACACCACAAAAAGCCCTGAAGGCTCTATGCGCTCTATCTTCACCATCACCAAGTCCCCCATACGCAGCCGGGGCCCCCCACGGGGCTCTCCTCGCTCCCCTCTCTCCCGGGGCTCCCCTCTCTCTCCTCCTCGCGGCTCCTTTCGCACAACCACATGCTTCGCTTCCGGCTCCACCGGCAAAGGCGCTGGCTTCTCCTGCTCCTGCGTCAAACTGTCAAACGCGGGAAACTCTCGTATGTCCGCACGCCGGGGTATACGCAAACTCGCCCTGTGCTCCTCCATGGAAAAAGCGTCCAACACCACCTGAAGCTCCTGCCCTATGGAAAGCACTTCCTTCGGGTGCGTCACGCGCTTCGCTCCCAACTCTGAAATGTGCAGCAGCCCATCTACTCCCGGAAACAACTCTACAAAAGCACCAAAGGGCGCCAAACGCACCACCTTGCCCTTGTATTCAGTACCTACCCGCAATTGTGCCGCCGCTTGCCTCCACGGCTCCTCCTGGCATTGCTTCACTGAAAGCGTTATGCGCTCCTTCGTCCTCTCAGGAGGAGAGGGGGGCTCTATGCGTAATATTTTTACCTCCACCTCCTCCCCAGCATAAAGCACTTCTGAGGGGTGGTGTATGCGCCGGTGGCTCAACTCCAATAGGGGCACCAGGCCCTCCAGGCCCCCTATGTCCACAAAAGCACCAAAGTCCCGAAGGTGTGTCACCACTCCTTTCAATATTTTTCCCTCGCTTAACTCGCTGCGCAGCACCGCTATCTTGTCCTGCATCGCCTCCTCCAGCAATGCACGACGCGACAAAAGTACCCGCTGCCCTTTCACCTTCATAATGTGGAACAACAACTTCTCGCCTATAAAACTCTCCAAACTCTTCGGCGTGCCCAACTCCACCTGGCTTGAAGGACAAAAAGCCCGCGTCTGCTCTATCGCTACCTCTATGCCTCCCTTCTTCGCCGCCAATACCAAACCCTCCACCGGCCTCCTCATCTCCTGCGCTTTTTTGAGTTCAGCCAAATGCTGAAACTTCTCAGGTAACTGACGCGACAGCACAATCCCCTTCGCCCCCATCTCCACCACATAGGCGTCCAACTCGTCGCCTATCCCTAAACGCAATATCCCCTCCTCATCATGCAACTCTGAAAGCTCTATCATCGCCTCAAGGTGCGGCTCCTCCAACGCCAACAGCGCCATTTGAGCATTCAATTGCAAAATTTTTCCGTGCACCGCTTCACCTATACACAACGCCTTGCGCGTGGAGGCGGCAACAACCGCCGCCTCCAACTCGGGCTCAGCCTGCGTCACCACCGCCGCACTCGCCCGGCGCACAACCACCATGGGTTGCACCTCCCCCTCTTCTCGCACCCCTTCTCTCTCGTGGACTTCTGAAACTTGTACTTCTGAAATTTGTACTTCGGTCACCTTTTGCAACCTCACTTTGAAAAGTCGCCAAAACCCCTATATGCCACAGCACAACAACACCATAACTTCTAAACCGATTCTACTTTAAAGTGATTCTATAGGCCGGTTTCAATTGGACATGAGCTCGACGCGGACAAGTCAACAAGCTCCCTTCCACCACCTCCTCGTCAGCAAGCTCCACCGGAGCTTGCTGGTGGAGCTTGCTGACGAAAGGGAGGTGGCAGGGAGTGCACTCAAGTGGCTGTTTCCCTGCTATTCGGCCCGAATAAAAACGAGTCCAACGAAAAAGTCATGTCAAAGTGGAACCGGTCTAGCGCACACGCATACGCTTGCCAAACCTCACCAACCACCCCCTCGCTTGTATGTCTCCCAACAACACAGCTATTAGAAAATAAATCCCTCCGTAAAACAACAGCAACCATGAAAGCCACCACGCATAGGGCAATTCCGGAGGCGCCAACCACCCCCCTCCATATTCCTCCGCCACCCCCTTTACTGCCCCAAACTTTAAAACCAACCCGTATTTTGTAGCCAATGTCATTAGGGCCGCACACAATGCGGCACACCATAGCTTCCATTGCCCAGCAAAACGGGCGCCTCTGCCCACCTCAACAGCCCCTATGCGCAAGGCAAGGCGCTTTCTCAATACAATGTATTCTAGCCAGGCTACCAGAGAGGAAGTCAAACACAGTCCTATGGCCCCCATGTGCGCCGGCAAGCCCAACCACCGCGCAGCATAGAGAGCGGCCAAAAAACCCACACAGGCCGAAACCGCCAAACGCAACATGGAAACCCCAAAGGGCGTCCGCGTGTCCTTGAGGGCGAAAAAAGCCGAAGTGTAAAGACGCGCCCGCGTCTGCGCCCATAGGCCCAGCGAAGAGGCCGTCAACATGTACCCTATGTAGCGGGTGTCCGCGGCCGTTACTCGGCCGGACTCAAATATGGAAGCAATACAGTCCCCCAACGCAAAAAGCCCCACCACAGAGGGTATGACAAAAAGGGCCATCCTCTCCAGGCCCCCCTGCAAACGCTCCCTCAAGGCCTCCCTCGCCCCCTGCTTGTCCGCATCCTCTGAGAGTGCGGGTAACTCAGCGGCGGAAACGGCTACGCCAAACAAACTCAAAGGAAGAAGGGAGAATACTTGCGCGTTGGCCAAGGCCGCTACGGCCCTCTCCCCCACCATGGAGGACACTGCACTGTCTATGAGGGCGTTGGTTTGCCCTACCCCTCGCGCCCCTATGGCGGGCAGCGCATTCTTTAATACTTCCTTCAAGGGGGCCCCCCTCATCCGCACCTTCTCCCACTTCGGCCCCCCTATGTGCCGCCATACAAATGGCCATTGTATGAGAAATTGGGCCACACTCCCCGCCAATACGCCCCAACAGGTCCACCTCGCTAATGTCAACAACTCCATCCCCTCCCCGCCCAACAGCAAGGCCGCAATAATACAACCGTTCCAAACCACCGGCGCCGCATAGGAAAGAAAAAATTGACGGTGGCTGTTCAATATCCCCAAACACCACGCCGACAACACCAATATTCCCGTCCCAGGAAAGAGAATCCGCGTCAACTCCACCGTCAACACCCTCTGCTCCCCCTCAAACCCAGGCGTAAAAAGTATGGCCAAAACTTCCGCAAACTCAATGCCCAATACAACCAATATGGAAACCAACAACAACAACACCGAAAACAACCCAAAGGCCAACTTGTCGGCCTCCTCGTCCTGCTTCTGCGCCCTCAACCTCGCATAAACCGGAATGAAGGCCGCGGACAACGCCCCCTCTCCAAATAGGTTTTGCAAAAAATTCGGTATGCGCATCGCCGCTACAAATGCGGCTGCAACGGGCCCCACCCCTAAAAAATGCGCCAAAAGCTTCTGGCGCAACAACCCCGCAAGGCGCGAAAGCAAAATCCCCGCCCCAACAGCAAATGCTCCCTTGTGTTTTGTGGCCATATGGCTTTTTTCAAGAAAAAAATTGGAGAAGCTCAACCTCGGGGATAAGTCTTCCAGCAGCCGTGTTCCACATCCTCGTTGTTGACGACGAAGCCAACCTTCGCAAAGTCCTGGCCACCATCTTGCGCAAACAGGGCTATGAGGTGAGCCTCGCCGCCCATGGCGAAGAAGCCTTGGCCCTCGTCCAAAAATCCAAAGTCGACGTCATCGTCACGGACTTGGTCATGCCCAAACTGGGGGGAATGGAATTGCTGAAAACCTTGGCTCAAACACATCCTGAAATTCCTATTATTATGATAACGGCACACGGAACGGTGGACTCCGCAGTCGAAGCCATTAAACGCGGCGCCTTTGACTATATTACCAAACCCTTTGAACAATCCGAAATCCAATCCGTTGTTGAAAAAGCCGCCAAAACAGTCCAAGCCAACAAAAAAAACGTCCACGCAGACTGGCTGCGCTCCCGCTCTGCCATTATTGGCAACTCCCCTCAAATGCAAGAGGTGTTCCGCCTCATTGACAAGGTGGCCAATACGCCTTCAACTGTCCTTATTACGGGAGAGTCCGGGACGGGCAAGGAGTTGGTCGCTACGGCCCTCCACCAGGGCTCCTCCCGCCACCCCCAACCCCTTATTAAAATTAATTGCGCCGCCATCCCCAAGGACTTGATGGAGTCGGAGCTCTTCGGCTATGAACGCGGCGCCTTTACGGGTGCTGTCAACTCTAAACCGGGCCGCTTTGAGTTGGCGGAGGGAGGAACCCTCTTCTTGGACGAAATTTCTGAAATACCCGTGGAAATGCAGGTGAAACTCCTGCGCGCCCTCCAAGAGTGCGCGTTTGAGCGCGTCGGAGGTATTAAAACCACACGCGTGGATGTGCGCCTTGTCGCCGCCAGCAACCGAAACCTTGAAAAAGAAGTGGAAACCGGACGCTTCCGCAAGGACTTGTTCTATCGCCTCAACGTCGTCCCCATCCACCTCCCCTCCCTGCGCGAACGCAAGGACGATATCCCAAGCCTCGTCAACCACTTCATTGAAAAATACAACCACCGCCTCCATAAAAATGTGGAAAACCTCAGCCTCGAGGCTTTGTCCATGCTCCAAAATTGGCCCTGGCCCGGCAATATCCGAGAGCTCGAAAACCTCATGGAGCGCGTCCTCGTCCTGACGGAAGCTACCCAACTCAGCCTCGCGGACTTCCCCGAAAACATGCGCTCCCCTCCCCCCTCCTCCCCACTGCCTGTGGACGAAATAACCCTCGTGCCCCAACTCAAGGACGCCTCCTTCAAAGACATTGTACGTATGAAGTCCGCTGAGGTGGAGCGCGAGCTGATTGCCCAAGCCCTCGAAGAAACCAAAGGAAATGTCACGCGTACCGCAAAACTCCTCCAAATTAGCCGAAAATCCCTCCAAACCAAAATGAAGGAGCTCGGCCTTCGTGACGAAAATAACGAGGACACTTAGAGGCTCCACCACCATAGGAATATTATGTCGCTCAAATATCCCCAGCTTAGCTCAGGGCCTCACAACAGCCGCTTCAAAATGCTGCTCGTCGCCGGCACCATCGCCGGCCTGGCCACCCTCCTCCTCTTCTTCTTCGCCCGCGGCAGCACAGAGTTAAACCCCCCACTGGCTCCGGCCGACTCCCCAACAAACGCCTCAACCGAAAATGCCGAGCCCCCACCACCTCCCCTGCCGGCCTCCCCTATCGGCCTCCTCCATGCCACCCTCCATGGCCCCCTCGAGTCCGCTGTCATCTCCGCTACCAACCCCCAACTCGGCCCCCCTCTCACTCAAGTTATTGTGCGTACACTGGTGTGGTGGATTTCTGTCCCCCAACACCTTATGCGCACAGACGAGTTGTGGGCCGTCTATGAAACACGCGACAATGCGGAGCCCCTCCTCCATGCCATACGCTTCTCCAGCAGAAAAACAGGAAAAACCCACGAGGCCTTCTGGTTTCACCCCGAGGGCGAGCGCTATGCCCGCTTCTTCCTCGAGGACGGTACAGAGTTGGAGCCCTTCCTCGTTGATGGTCCCCTGGAAGAGTGGGAGCAAATTACGTCCCACCTCAATGACGGGCGCCGCCACCAGGGCGTGGACTTTAAGGTGCCTGTGGGGACACCCGTTAAGTCCCCCTTCGACGGCGTGGTTGTCCGTAAAAATTGGAATTTCCGCGGCAACGGCAACGCCCTCGAAATACTCGAAACCGGCGGCAAAAGACGCTGCATCTTCCTCCACCTCAACGAGTTGCCCTCCTCCACCCGCCCAGGACAAACCGTTCGCAAAGGACAGGTTGTCGCCCACTCCGGAAACTCCGGACGCTCCTTCGCCCCCCACCTCCACTACCAACTTATGGACGGAAACAACCGCGTCCTTAACCCCATACGCGAGCACAAAATTATCCACCGTAAACTCAGCGGTGAGGCCCTCGCCGCCTTCGAAAAAGAGCGCGAGCGCCTCAGGCAACGCTTGGAGGGGAAAACGCCTTAGGCTTTCGCCCCTCATGGCTTTAGCCATAGGGACTGCACGGTCGCAACCTCAGCCTTACCTCGGAGGACGAGGGGGCAGGTGGCCATGGGGCCCCCCTCGCTGCCGCTTGCCCCACTGCTGTCCGTCCCGCGCAACAACCGCAAACGCCCCCCCTCCGTCGAAAACAAATAGACGTCGCCACCGTTGGCATTGGCCACCCACAACTCGTCGCATTTGCTGGCCATAACACCCGGGTAAAAACCAGAAGGCGCCACCCAACGGCTTTTCACCTCGTCGCCCTCCATGAGGGCCAAACCACTCCCTCTCCCCTCTTCCCCCTGCCGCCAACTGCCTGCACAACTGGCCACCAGCAGCTTTCCGTTGGAAGTCAGCGAAACGGCATTCAGGCATTCGTCCCCCAAGAGAAGGGTGGAGGTGTGGAGGGTGTAGGGGTCCACCTTGGCAACAAGTCCGGGGCCTGCCGGCACGCAATAGCCCGCTGCGCAGGTTTCCTCGTCAAGGTTGTTGAGGGCCACATAGAGGGCGCCCTGGTGGTGCAGCACGTCATAGGGCATGGGGCGGGGGGAGGTTATGCCGGCATAGCTGTGCAAGTCGAGGTTGGAGAAGTCGGCTTCACCTTCACGCACAAGGGCGTCGGGGTTGGAGAGGTTGAGGCGGACAAGCCGCTGCCCCGGTTGGGTGTCCGCAAACAAGTTTCCATAGAGTGGCACAAAGCCATATTCCCCCACACGTACAAAAGCCTGAGGGTAGGTATTGCGGCCGAAATTCAACTCTGCGCGTGTTTGCCATGTGCGGCTGTCAATGACTTGCAGCGTACTGCTTGCAGCGTTGGTGACATATATTTGGGAGCCGCTTGTCGCAACGTGAATGGGAATGGCCCCTATGCTGACGGCTTCGCCGACTTCCTTCAGTGTTTGGGCATTCAACCGCCAAAGCAACCTGGCCTGGTCATCCGCGCACAACAAAACCTCGCCCATGCCACTCAAGGCTTGGGGGTTGGCGCCCACCCTCTCCAGCGCGACGCGGCTTTGCGTCTCTGAAGACAGCACGGCCACATGCCCTGTCAAAAAGCAAGCGGCATAGACGCGGCTTTCTCCATTGCACATATGGCATTGTCCGTTGGCGCAATATTGTGTTTGTGCACAAGCCTGGTTGCACGCTCCGCAATGTTGGCTGTCGCTTTCCAAAGAGGCATGGTTTTCGCCACACCACTGCCAAAGGGGCTTTTCCGCGTCGTTTTCGAGAGGGACACAGTTGTCGCCTTGCTGCACCCTATGGGGTGGACACAAGGCCCCCCCCTCGGAGCAGGCGAGGAGGGCGGAGAAGCAGCAGAGGGAGAAGAAGCAGAGGGCGGCACAGAGGCCGCATAGTGGGTGGTGGGTTTTCATCCATTCTCCAAAGAGAGGGGTGCTGCTGGTAGTTGAAGGGGGGGTGGCAAAGGAAGCGAGGGGTGGGGCACAGGCACGGTGGGGTGGGGTGCAGCTATGGTGGGGGGTGTCCTGTCAAAGTTGAGGGAGAGGCTGAAGAAGAGGCCCCTGGGGGGCAGTGGGTAGCCGGACATGTCCTGCGTATGCGTATTCAGCAGGTTTTTGAGGGTGAGGGAGAGTTGCAGTTGTGGGTTGTGCAGCCAGAGGCTTTTGAGTCCTGCGTTGAGGAGGCTGCGGGTGGGCCAGGTGAGGTTGGCGAAGCTGTTGCGGGTTTGGGTGGACTGGAAATGCCACTCCACAAAAGCCGACAACCAGCGTGGGCCCACCTGTGCGCGCGCAAACAGTTGGTGTGTGGGGCGAAAAGGGAGGGGTTTGCCCTCATAGCGTTCGTCTTTTTGGAGGTTTTTGCTTTGCAGCCACGTATAGGCCAACTCCAGTTGCAGCCAGTGCCATGGAGAGAAGGAGGCTTCAACCTCCACGCCATAGGTTTGGGCTTTGCCGAGGTTAAAGGGTTTGAGGGCGAAGGGCGGCCAATATTCCCACACAATGAGGTTTTCAAAGCGGCTCCAAAAGCAGCTGAGGGAGAGGCGTGTTTTTTCATTCTCCCAGGAGGGGCCCACGTCAAAGGAGAAGGCGCTTTCGGCCAGCAATTCCGGGTTGGGCCGCACCTGTCCCTGCTCCATATACAACTCAAAAAAGCTGGGTATACGGAAGCTTCTGCCCGCATTGCCGGAGAGTGCAAACCCCCAGGGCAAAAGCCAAGTGCTTCCGAGTTTGGCCGAGGGGCTTGCAAACTGTGCGGCTTTGTCCATGCGAAAAAGCGCGTTGAGGGCCCACCTCTGAGCAAAAAGCCATGTTTCTGCGCCCAGCATTCCTGAAAAGCCAAGGCGCTCTGCCGCGCTTTTTTCAGGGGGCCTGGAGGCAAAGGTTTGGGAGGAGCGGAGGGCCTCATAGCGGAAGGCGCCTTGTGCAAAAACGAGGTGGGGCCCATGAGTCCAGCTGAAGTCCACCACAAACTCCGTACTGTTTTCGCGTTGGGAAAGCCCCTCGGCAAAGCCCCCGCCTGAAAGCAGCATGCCTCCAAACTGCGTAGCGCCATAGAGTTTGAGGTGAAAGGGGCTGTTGGGGCCGCCCAAGGGGCCTTGGGCGCGCAGCAAGGCGCGTATGTTTTGGCTGCTTTGTTGGGTGGTGGGGCTTGGGTTTTCAACAGGGCCCCCCAGGCCGCGTTTTTGGAAGCCCGCATATGTCCAAGCTTCCACGTGCCAGGGGCCCAGGGGCAGGGCATAGTGCAGCATGGCGTCTGCTTTGTCGGCGTGGTTGTTTTGGCGGCGCAGGGAGAGGAAGCTATCCCCAGGGAGGTTGGGGGTGGGGTCAAACCGGTAGCGGAAGTTGTTGTCGCTGTGCATGGCCCCTGCCCAGGCGCTCAGGTGGCCTGGCCCCACCCCCCCGGTGCCCCCTGCTATACCCCGTAGGCTGCCAAAACTTCCACCCAACAACTCCACAAAAAGGCGCTCCTCATTTTTCTTGGCAAGCCCAAATACCAGTGCCCCGGCCATGGCCCCCGGGCCAAAACGCGCTGCCGCCGCCCCTCGTATAAGCGTTGCGGACTCCAACAAGGCCAAAGGCAAAAACGCCAAGTCCACACTTTCGCCACTGCGGCCCCACAACATGCCGTCTACCAACACGGCAACGGCGTTGTTGGCGCTTCCGCGTACCGAGAGGCGCTGCAACTGCCCCATACCGCCGCTCTCGGAGACGTGTACACCCGCGGCCTTGGAGAGCAACTCCCTCGCCTGCCCCGCCTCCTGCAGGGCGGGAGAAACCTCCAGCCTATGGGCAGAGGCGGTGGAGTCCCCCTCGAGGGCAAAAGCCTCCGGCGGCGGCAAGGGCACCACAATGGGGGCAAGCAACTGCGGCTGGGCCGCCGCCTGCGCCTCCTCCGGCGAAGCTGCCTTCGCAGGCGTCGGCGCGGCCCAAGCGGCAACCACACAAAACCAATGTGCGTGGCGAAAACGGAGAGAGAATGCGCTCAAATTTTCAACCACAGGGACTCTAGGCCAACCCAGTCATAGTCCCCGGTTTCCAAGTCTTCAAGCCAGTCCAAATAGTTATACATGGAGGGGCAGGTTTCTATGGGGCCCCCTTCGCTTCCACCCTCCCCCCGCAGCAAGTGCAGGCCCCCCTCTTGAATGGAGAAGAGATAGACTTCTGCCCACCTGCTCTCCCCCCTCCACTCGCCCCTCCAATCCCTCCAGGGGTTGGCCACCCACAACTTGTCACAGTGAACAGCCAAGGTGCCCGGGACAAAACCGGCGCCTGGGGGCGTGGGCCATATTTCCTTGAGTACGTCGTTTTCAATGAGGGCCAGGCCTACTCCCGAGTTGGACCAGTCCCCTGCACAACTGGCCACCAACACCTCCCCATTGGAAACCAAAGTTACAACGTTGGTGCACTCATCTCCCAGGAAGAGGACGGAGGTTTCGAGAGTGTGAGGGTCCACTTTGGCAATGGCGCCGGGGCCTGCCGGCCTGTAGTCATCCGCAAGGTTGCTGAGTGCAACATAGAGGAAGCCCTGGTGGACAACCACGTCATAGGGCAGGGGAATGGGCGTACGTGCGCCATAGGCATGCATGTCAAGGCTGGAGAAGTCGGCTTCACCCTCAAAGCTGGGGGAGGTGGGGTTGGAGAGGTTGAGGCGGACAAGGCGTTGGCCTGCGGCGGTGTCTCCACTCATGAGGTCGCCATAGAGGGGCACAAAACCATAGTCCCCAACGAAGACGAGGGCCTGCGGCCAGGTGTGTGCGCCGAAACTCATGCTTGTTTCGGTTTGCCATGTTTGGGCATTCACCACTTGCAGCGTGCCACTGCCACCGGCATTCACAATATAGACATAGCGGCCGTCCTCTGAGACAGACAGGTATATGGGTGTTTGCTCCGTGGATACCGGTGCGCCGACAGACGCCAGGCTTTGAGCGTCCAAACGCAAAAGCTGCTGACTCCCGTCGTCCGCGCACAACAAAACCTCGCCCACCCCACTCAAAGCTTGTGGAGAGTCCCCCACCCTCTCCAGCGCGACGCGGCTTTGCGTCTCTGAAGACAACACGGCCACATGCCCCGTTTGGTAGCAAGCAGCATAAATGCGGCTTTCCTGGGAGCAGGAAGACGCTCTGCATCGCCCGTTTGTGCAGCTTTGCCCGGCAACGGTGCACAAAGTGCCGTCACCGGTGCCGCAGGGAATTTCCTCTGGGACTCTGCAGCTGTTTTGATAGCAGCTTTGTCCGGCAACGGTGCACAAAGTGCCGTCACCGGTGCCGCAGGGAATTTCCTCTGGGGCTCTGCAACCGTTTTGATAGCAGCTTTGCCCGGCAACGGTGCACAAAGTGCCACTGCCTGTGCCGCAGGGAATTTCACTTGGCCCCCTGCAGACGTTCCCATAACAAACACCGGTGTTGCTGCATGCTGTGCCGTTTTGCACGCCTTGGCATTCGCCAGGCGGCTCTCCTATGCATTGCCTGTCTATGCAAGTTTGCCCGGCAACAACACACAAAGTGCCGCCCGCTTCACAGGAGACGGTGAGGGGGTTTGCACAACTGCCCTCTGTTGCGCCCGGCTCCTTGGCTATGCATTCTTCACCACTCGCACAGGTATTTTGGCTGCCCGGCACACAGGGTTTTGAGTTGTTGTTTTCGCCACAAGCCATCCCCATGGCCAGGAAGGCACACAAACTCCACAGTTTCCATTTTTTCATTGTATTTTCCTCTGTTTCATTGTTTTTCATTGCGTTTCCCCCTAAAGGCTCAGGTCTTCTGCGCCCGTCACTTCCGTGGAAATTTCCCCAAATATGCCGTCTTCCCCAGCGCTAAAACTGAAGACACCCGTATATACCCTCACAAAGTCAATGCCTTTGAGGTTGGCGGGTTTGCCGTTTTTGTCCACCGCCCAGTCTATGTCTATTTGGGCAAGCGCATCGTCGTTTGGCCAGTTGTCGGCATAGCCGAAGGCGAATGCAGAAAGGCCTGAGCGCTCATAAATGGAGCCCCCCACAACAAGGGTGTCTCCCAACCACCTGGGCCAGCCTATCATATCGGCCGTCTCCTCGGGAGTATAGCCCGTCCGCCCTTGGTTGTCCGTCCAGCGCACCCCCTTCGCCCCCACCTCTCTCCCCGTGTCTGTCGCCGGTTTATAATAGGTGAGGGCATAGTTGTGGAGGGCGGTGGGGGCGTTATATTCGGAGCCCGCAATTTCATACCACGGGTCATCCGACAGGCCGTTGCCGTTGGCGTCCCAGGACACCTCCACTACCCCCGGCTCCGCCCACCCATAAAAGGCATTCCCGTGCACAACAAAGTCATTTCCGGGGCCATTCACCACGGTATGGTCAAAGCCCATGACAATATAGCCGCCATAGCCGCCCAGGCTTATAAGCTCTCTGGAAAGCATGGTGTCCTCCACCGTTTTCAAAACACTCTCATACGTGCTGCGAGGAGGTATGACGGGAAAGGTGTTGGCAAATTGTCCCGGCGCACGCACAAACTCATAAACCCTGTTCGTCCAAGAGCCATGGGCCTGAGCCGGCTCGTCTATTTGGACAATGAAGTGCCTCTCACTTAAGCCCTCTGCATTTGTGACAATGAATGTCAGCACATGGTTTCCTGCTGCCGCAAAAACATGCACACACTCTTTGTCCGTGGAAATCTCCTTGCCATTCAACAACCAGAGGTAGCTGTCTTCGCTGCTGCTTTCGAGTTGTGGCGCCAAGCGAAACCATTGTCGTGCAACTCCGCTGGCAAATTCCGCATCGGGAAAGTCCCTCTTCAAGCTGTCCATTTCATTTTCTTCATCCACCTTTTCCGCTTCTTCATTCACCTTTTCAGCTTGCTCCACCTCATCCTCCGAGGAGCACCCTGCCAACCAAACCATTGCAGACAACAAAACCAGCGACTTTTTCATATTCAATATTTTCCTTTCGAGTGGGGGTAGTGGGGGGCTAGCAGGGCATACCAACAGCAGGGGGAGTACCCACCAGAGGGCCTCCCCACAGAGGGGGGCCTCTGCCGCTCCCCCCCCCTATAGCGAGTTTGAAAACAACGCCGCCAGAAGCAACCGGCCTATAGGGTTAGGTCTTCTGCTCCGGTGACTTCTGTGGAAATTTCCCCGAAGGCACCGGCGCCGAAGTTGAAGGTGCCCGTATATACCCTCACAAAGTCAATACCTTTGAGGTTTGCAGGGTTGCCGTTGGCGTCCACGGCCCAATCAATGTCTATTTGGGAGCGTACGTCGCTGTTGGGCCAGTTGTCGGCATAGCCGAAGGCGAATGCAGAAAAGCCCGACTGCTCATAAACGGAGCCGCCCACAACAATGGTGTCTCCCTGCCAGTTGGGCCAGCTCGACGTGGGAATATAGCCCCCCTGCCCTTGGTTGTCCGCCCAGCGCGTCCCCGTCGCCCCCACCTCCCGCTCGGTGTCCGTCGTCGGGTTATAATAGGTGAGGACATAGTTGTGGATGGCGGTGGGGGCGTCATATTCGGAGCCAGCAATTTCATACCACGGGTCATCCGGAAGGCCGTTGCCGTTGGCGTCCCAGGACACCTCAATGGTACCTGGCTCCGCCCAACCGGAGAAGGCGTTGCCATTCACAATAAAGTCATTCCCGGCGCCGTTCACCACGGTGTGGTCAAACCCCATGACAATATAGCCGCCATAGCCGCCAAGGCTCACCAGGCCTCTGGAGAGGATGCTGCTCTGAACGGAGGCCAAAACACTTTCATATGTGCTTCCGGCAGGCGTGGCTGGGTAGGCATTGGCATATTGCCCTGGAGCGCGCACAAAGTCATAGACTCTGTTTGTCCAAGGGCTATAGGCCTGAGTGGGCTCGTCTATTCTGACAGAAATGCTCCGCTCGCTCGCTCCCGCCACATTGGTGGCGGTGAATGTCAGCACATGGTCTCCCGCTTCAGCAAAAACATGCACCAACTCTCTGTCCGTGGAAATTTCCACACCGTCAAGCAACCAGCGATAGTGAACGTTGCTGCTGCTTTCAACTTGTGGCGCCAAACGAAACCACTGTCTCGCAAACCCGCTGGCGGACCCCGCCACCTGAATTCCAGGAACTCCAGCGCCAGGAGTTTCAACCTGAACGCTGAGCCTGCGCCCATCAGAGAAAATGAAAGTCATGGTTCCATCCACCCATTCAATGGATACAATTTCAGAAGCGGATTGCCCGGGCTGTCCGGGTTGACCAGGTTGGCCGGACTCCCCCCTTGCTGAAACCCCGGTGTCCACACCGTTTATCCACCAGTTGCCGTTGGTGCCAATTTCAATGGAGGCAGAGGTGCCGGGTTGGCCAGGTTGGCCGGGCTCCCCCCTTGCTGAAACTCCGGTGTCTGCGCCGTTTATCCACCAGTTGCCGTTGGTGCCAATTTCAATGGAGGTAGAGGTGCCGTCGTTGCCAGGTTGGCCGGGCTCCCCCCTTGCTGAAACCCCGGTGTCCACACCGTTTATCCACCAGTTGCCGTTGGTGCCAATTTCAATGGAGGCAGAGGTGCCGGGTTGCCCAGGTTGGCCGGGCTCCCCCCTTGCTGAAACCCCGGTGTCCACACCGTTTATCCACCAGTTGCCGTTGGTGCCAATTTCAATGGAGGCAGAGGTGCCGTCGTTGCCAGGTTGGCCGGGCTCCCCCCTTGCTGAAATTCCGGTGTCTGCGCCGTTTATCCACCAGTTGCCGTTGGTGCCGACTTCAATGGAGGCAGAGGTGCCGGGTTGGCCAGGTTGGCCGGGCTCCCCCCTTGCTGAAATTCCGGTGTCTGCGCCGTTTATCCACCAGTTGCCGTTGGTGCCGACTTCAATGGAGGTAGAGGCACCACCGCTTCCGGGTTGGCCGGGCTCCCCTTTTGCTGAAACCCCGGTGTCTTTGCCATTTATCCACCAGTTGCCGTTTTCGCCGATTTCAATGGACGGCGCGTCCACCTGCCTCACTTCATTTTCTATATTGCTGACTTTGTCTTCAGAACACCCTGTCAGCAAAACGATGGCAGACAACAGAAACAAAAGTTTTTTCATTTGCAGTGCTTTCCTTTGAGGTTGGGTTATTGGGACAGCCGGGGGGACTACCAGGGGGGGGCACCGAAATGGGGGGAGGGCCCATGCAGCTCCGCTGTTTCCGGAGGCACGTGTCCGACAAAAAGAAAAACAAACCACCCATAAACATGCCCTCTGCTCTCTTCCGCGAAGAGAGAAGGCTAAGCGCGGTGAAGCGCACCTCTAGGCAGGTTTCCTGGCTTCCAAGCACAACAGCAGGTGTCAAGCCTTCCCACGCTCAAAGCGCAGTGGCACAGCAAACGACACCTACCCGGCTTTCGCCGGCTTGGTTACAGTGGCGGGACCGCGCCGGAGTTTCACCGGCTTCCCTTGTGAGTCCTCCGTGGAACCTAAAGGCAAGGCCACTTCTAGGCTTTGCATATCGCCTTGTCAAGCAAAGTATTTTCAAGCAACTTTGGGCAGTTGGAGCAGGGCGGGCGAGGGGTTTCAACGGCGTGGCGAGGGTGTCAGCAATGCTCTCTGTCTTCAACCTCGTGTCTTCAGAAACATTTCTTTCTGCCCATGTGGGCGGGGTTTTATTTAACTGAGAATGTTTTTTTTGGGCCTGCGGCCCGGGCCATTTTTTGAAATATTTCTCTTCGCCCTCCGGGCGTTGTTCTCTTTGGGCCTGCGGCCCGGGCCGTTTTTTGGAATGTTTCTCTTCACCCTCCGGGTGTTGCTCTTTCTGGGCCTGCGGCCCGCGCTTTTTTGCCCTCCGGGCATTTTGCCTCCGGCGGGGAACTTTTTGCTCGCCCAAAAAGTTCCTCAAAAACGGCTCCCTC
>JGI24694J35173_10002308_pt1 | contig 15628 bp, 15 predicted proteins | sample TergutCo191P1_FD_35173 | JGI IMG/M metagenome (IMG submission 35173) | reverse complement strand
CCCGCCAATACTACTACCAGACCACACCGCAAGTTTTAATGCGCGAGTTGTTCACGGACACGACATTCCTGTAAGCGTATTTAGATACCCCTCATTCATATCCGTGTCCCCCGTAATAACTTACGCGAATGGCATACTAGCCACACTTCAACACGGACAAGCCCTAACAGTTGTTGGTCGGGCTTCTAACTATACAGACTATCAAGGCTTCTTATTTTACGAAATAGAACTCTACGGCAGAAATGGCTTTGTACCAAGAGAGTTTATTATTATAGACACACCACCTGCCCCGCTAGAATTTAACTCTAACGCTATCACAACTAACAGAGTTAACCTGTACGCAAACATTATAGAAAACCAGCCAGATAACTGGATTGGTGGCGATGGGGTTAGATGCACAAACGACCTACGCTATATCTACATACTAAACCTACGCGACATACAAATTGTAGACTTACAAAATTTCGACGAAGACAGCACCTTTACTTTTGTTAGATATAGGTGCGCAGATGGCAACGTTTACGAGGGCTATGTTCTAACGCGCTATATAAGGCTAAACCAGCAAAACTTCCCAACAGCAATAGTCTTAACCGGGCTAGCAACGGGCGCTTGTGCCTTAGCCTACTTTATCAGAAAACGCCGCAAATTCGAACTGTAATTGTAGGGATAAGCGGTCAGCGGTCAGCGATAAGTTCAAGTGCCTTACCACCCACGCTTACATCTCAATACTTATGCAATTGTTTTTTCAGCCTTAGCAACACTCTTACCTATCTAGCCAAACCACAAAGCCCAACGCACTCGCGTTGGGCTTTTATAAATTATAAAAATTTTTCGGTTCTAAAAAGCGATAATTCCTAGGTAATAAAAAAGTCGGCTTCGCCGATTCCCTCGCTTGAGGCTCGGCTTTTTTGGACGAAGCGTTTCGCTCGGTTCTAAAAAGCGACATTTCCTAGGTCATTAAAAAACCGCACAGTTTTAAAATGCCTTTAAAACTAGGCTATAAAACTACACAAATTTTACCTTAATTCAGATTTCGCTTTTTCTATGTACTACGTGATTTTAGGCACTTGGTCTTACTGTGTCCCTTATGTTAGCCACATTTGTAGTTATATTAGCAACACCACTAGTAATGTTAGATACACCATTAACAATCACCCCGATTCCCGCAACTACTGCGCCAATAACACCAATAGTCGCAACAATGCTACTGCTACCACCATCTACACCCAGCATTTCTTTCTTGTCTAACTCGTAGCCATTTGTAGGTAAAACTAAATTAGATTCCATTTTTCTACCCCCTATAATTTTTTGTGACAAAATTTAAGCGCGCTTTTAACTATGCCCCACTCAATTTCCACCACAAATATTAATTTTGTTAAATATATTTTAACACAAAATCAAATAAATTGCAACCCTTTTTCACAATTTTTACAAACTTTTTTAAATTTTTATCGTTTTTTTTGCCTACAAATTTAGCAACACTTAAAATCAAAAAAGAGAGCCTATTTTGCTTTTCACAAGGCTCTCTTTTATAAAACTATTTTTGTGTGGACTTAATTGCAATATTTTTTTATAAATTCGGCTACGCTCATTACTTGCAATGGTGTATCTACTTTCGCAAGTAAAAACGCTTTGTCGCCAGTTATAAAAACATCTGCTCCCGATGCAATTACAGAAGCCAAAATGTTGTAATCACCCAAATCACTAAGTTCTAATATTTTGCCATAATGTTCTTCATTTGGGTCAATATTATAGTATTGAAAATTTAATTCACTTATGTAGTTTTCAGCTAAACCTTTTTTGTTAGGAAACTTTCTAGCAACTATTACATTAAATTCATCCAAAACAGTACTTGTTATGATAAGTTGGAAATTATCAGCAATTATCTCAATTTGTAATTGAGTGATAGATTTGCTAAACAAGCCCGCCGAGATTAAAACATTGGTATCTATTGCAACTATCATTATTTAACTCCTTGCCCTTTTTTCACGTTTTTTGCCCTTAATTCCATAATGTAGTTATCTACATCTTTTGGGCTACTCCAACCTACCCTTTCTGCCTCGCCTACCATTGCATCAGCAAATTTTCTAATAGCCAAAGAATTCTGACCCAACATAACAACTCTGCCATTCTCAACAACGAAAAAAATTTCATCGCCCGTTTTGATATTCATTTGCCTACGAATATCTGCTGGTATCGTGATTTGTCCTTTACTTGTTACCTTTGCAACTTCAATTTCTTGTTCCATAATTGCCCCTCCAATAAAACTTTTCTTACCTTTAGTATATATCATTTTAACCAAAAAGTCAACTATTTAGAAAAATTTTTTATGACCTAGAAATTATATTAAAAACTAAAAAGAGAGCCTATTTTTACAAGGCTCTCTTTTTTAAAACTACTTTTGTGTTAAGTATCTGCCCCGGCCACTTACTACGCCCCCGCGACCACCGCTTTTTTTGCCTACTAATTTAGCATAAAACAAAACTGTTCAAACCCGCACTTGCACCACCAAGAATCGGAATTCCTCCAGGCTCGCCAGGCTGTGGCGTAAAGGGTATTGTTTGAACAAAATTCTGTTCAAATTGTCGAATGTTTGCTAACGCCTCAGGATTACTAATCCTTAATTGGTCCCATATTGCAACCATATCTTCAATAGTTTGTACAGAATTTTGTTCAAACAAATTTCTAATTACTCCATTATCACCTAAAGTTGAATCTAAAAAATCTAAAATTGGATTTACGCTTCTTGTTTGAATTGACTCCATCCAATAAGTATATGGTCTTCCAAATAAATGACTTCCAGTTCCAAAAAATCTCCCTTGAAGAACACCCGTCGACGCGAAGTTGCCCTGGTTCTGCAAATTGTCAATCGTCCCAATAACAACACTACCCGCTGGTGCTGCTCTTCTCATGCCCGGCGTCGCATTGTTTTCACTTGCCGTGACAACTGTAGTAGAACTTAACAAAGCATTATTCAAATTTGCAATACTACCTAACGGCACTATACCAGTTCCATTATTCTGAATTGTAATATTAAAAACTCTGTGAATATTGTCTCCACGATCACCTACTACAACAACTGTTGCATGGTTTCCAGGTGTTAAATTTGCAATTCTATTATTATGTATCCTAGAAATACTGCTAATTGTAACTGCATTTCCAGCATCATCTCTAAAACCCGCAGCATTTACTGCAGCAACAATTGGGTTTATAATTGCCGCCCCAAGAACTGATTCACTATTACTCGCTGTAAACAACTCATCTCTCTCTGCATTTGTCAAAAAATTATTAAGCGGCACTACAATAGGTGGTGGCGGTGGCGGTGGTGGTGGGCAATTGCACGGCTGCCCCGGATGCACTGGACACCCACCAACAATCGGACCACCAACAAATATATGATAATATGTTGCCGTAAAGAAGTCATCAAAGTTGTCACCTCTCCAGCCATGAACATTTATTCTGTCGCCAGCTTGTAAATTTAATGAAGCCAATTGCGGTGTGAAATCCAAGCGGTTTGAATAAGACGGGATAACTAAATCAAGAGCTCCTCGTGGCGTCTCTATTTCAAGAATATAATCCTCATGCTGTGTTCCCGCTCTATCAATCTCAGCAATAAATCTTCTGTTTTCATCTACGCCTTCAACAATGAACCTTAAATCCGTTACTGTCCCAGGAATCGGATGCCCAATATTAGGGTCTGTGCCTGTTTGTGCTTGTGCTTCCCTTGCCCCAGATGGTGTGTGATTTGTTGATGCATTATTAACACCATTATTAATTACACTAGAAAGCGTTACTTGCCCTTCCCACCCTGCGTTAACAATTAAGTTTCCATTCTCAAATCTAATGTTTGCATTATTATTTGGTGCTCCATTTTCAAGTTGCAAAACCCCATTTACTATTCTAAAATTTCCGGCTACGTTTGGAGAGTTAACCGTTAATGTTGTAAATGGCTGATTTGGTGTTCCGCCTGTGCCTACCCCTAAATTAGTTAGTGCAAACAAAACTTCTTGTCCGTTAACAACGGGCGTACCGATTGTAACCGGCGACATTACAATTTGTGTAATTACCGGGCTAGCATTTGGGTCTTGCGGTGTTGTTTTTGAGATAGGGACTGGTGGGGTTGAATGTGTGTGCGTTATTACATTATCTATATCAACACCCCTATTAACTACGTTTGAGATTGTTACAAGGCTGTTCCACCCCGCTAAAACCATAACTCTACCGCCAAAAAGCCAAATGTTTGCATTTGTGTTTGGTGTTTGGCTTACGTTTAATAACTCTTGTCCTTCTATTCTGAATGAGCCATTTGCGTTAGGGGACTGTATATCGAATGTTGTATATGGCTGGTTTGGTGTTCCGCCTGTTGCTTGAGAAAGACCTACTAAATTAAATGCCACTAACTCGTTTGATATTTCTGCCTCTATTGTAAGCGGTAGCATTACAACTTGTGTTACAACCGGCTCTACTGGCTGGTCTTGCAACCATTGTGCGTGTATTGTTGTGTTTTGGGTTATGGGCGTTGTAAAATCAAACAACTGCCCACCATTTGGTAGTGTAAACCAGTTTGCAAAAGTGCGGTTTGCTCTGGTTGGGTCGTCTGATGGGCGGGTTGCTGTTTGCCCGCTTGCAATTGTTTGCGGGGCTATAGTGCTTCCGCCGTGTGTGTTAAATGTTACGGTAAACTGGGTAGGTGTGGTTTGGTTGCCACCACCACTTCCGTCTTGGTTACCACCGCCAGTTCCGGTTTGGCTTCCGTTGTTGTTTTGGTTTTGGTTGCCCGTAGTTCCGCCACCATTGTTGCCTGTATCATTTCCATTATCACAAGCAACTAATATCAGCGACATTACTACTGTTAAACTTAAAACTAGTAAAATTCTTAGTTTGTTTTTCATTAGGTTTAACCCTCCTATGATTTTGTTTTGTTTATTTTGTTGTTTTGGTTGGTTTGTTATTTTTGTTTTGTTGTTTGTTTGTTTTTGTTTTGTGTTTTGTTTATTTTGGTTGTTTTGCTAAAAACGCAAAAAGGCACACTAAAAAAGTGTACCCTTAAAAATTTTGTTTGTTAATGGTTAGGTTTAAAGTTAAAGCAACAGCCAAAGCCAAAATTACTGCTAGGCAACCAACGTGTAATATATTGCTTGCTTGCTTGCTTGCTTGCTTGCTTGCTTGCTTGCTTGCTTGCTTGCTTGCTTGCTTGCTTGCTTCACTCCTAATTCTACCATATATTTATTATATCATATTTTGCAAAACAACGCAAGCATTTGTGGGGCTTTAATTGCATTTTTCTGCAAAACCTTTCAAAAAAATATTGCAAGGATAAGTTCTTTTTGCAAAAAAGTAAACTGCAAAATGGGGTGTAAAAAAATCTCACACATACTAGCGCACACGCCTGAGTTTTGCTATAAAAAAGCCGTCTGTGTTTGTTATGTGTGGCAATAAGTAAACAAAGCCTTGCTCTGTTATTTTAAAGTCTATCGGTATATCTATTGGCTCTATAATAAAATTTTTGTTTTTGCTTAAAAAGTCTTGCACTACTTGCTCGTTCTCTTTTGCAAAAAGTGTGCAAGTAGAATATAGCATAGCCCCACCCACCTTTACATAGGGCGCGCTTGTGTTTATTATTTGCTTTTGCAAGGTGGCTAAACTATCTACTACATCTGCGGGCTTCAGCCGAATTTCCGGCTTTTTATTTATAACACCAAAGCCAGAACAAGGCGCATCTATTAAAACGTAATCGAATTTGGCATAATCGAATTTGACATAACCGAACTTGCCACAATCACTACCGCTAGGGTTACTGTCTTTACTTGTGCCTTGCGTAAGTAAGTTAGGGTTAAATATTGTTGCATCGTTAACCTTGGTTACTACATTTTCTACACCCATTCGGCTAGCATATTTTTTAATAAGTTCTACTCTGTGTGGGTGTATATCTGTGGCTAACACATTTGCATTTTTATAATGGCTTGCTAAAAATATACTTTTGCCACCGGGCGCTGCGCACAAATCTAGTATACTAACGGGCTTAGTTGCATCTACACCTAGTGCCAAACATACTAGTATAGAAGCAACCCCTTGCGGTGTTAAATTTCTTTTAGCAAAATCATCACCTAACTTAGTACTATCAGCAACGCCCGTACTAACATCAACGCTCGTAGTATCAGCAACACCCATTGCGCCACCGCTTGAAGCATTTGCGCCTATACTAGCATTAAGCATACTACTATGCCTGATATAGTACCCTACATTTGCTATACTTGGCGTATATTCTATTCCGTTTTTCTCAAAAAACGCTTCGGTCTCGCCTTTTGTCGCATTACTTCTATAGTGCGTAAGGTTTGTAGGTTTATAACTTAAAATGCCCCTAGCATTATCCAGCCCAAACTGACTAATCAATTTTTCTACAGCCCACTCGGGATAGTTATATTTAACAGACAAAAATTTAATACGGCAACCCGCTACATTACCCGCCTTGCCAACATCATTCACTCTACCCGGTTTTACAACTTCAATACAATCGCCCACCCCCGCCTTGCCCGCCTTAAACTCTGCGCCAGTCACCGCCGTTTCTAGTTTTAAAAGGCAAGTGTCTAAATCTAACTCTGCAACTTTTCTAAGCGTTTGGTTTACAAAACCACTTAAGGCAGACTTACCCTTTGTTTTTGTAAGTTCTACAACCTTATTAACCGCACCCTTTGGCGAGATAGAGTTAAAGTAAAATATTAAATAAGCCCCAAGCCTAAGCAAGTTAAAAATTACAGGCTTTGGCTTTTTTTGTGTTACCTTGCTAAGTAAATAATCTATTGTAAAAATTTTCTCTAGCGTGCCATAAACAATATTTGTAACCTTAGGTTTATCCGCGGTGCTAACTTTAAATTTTGTTAAATGCTCGTTTAAAACAATGGTGCTAAAAGCCCCACCCCTTAGCACCTTATCTAAAACATCAAAGGCTACACTTAAATAGTCTTGCCCCAAATTTTGCTTTTCTGTTTTCCGCTTGCTTGTTTTCTGCTTATTTGTTTTCTGTTTGTTTGTTTTCTGTTTGTTTATTTTTCCTTTCTTATCCATATTCTCGCTACAGTAAAAGTAACCAATTTTGTTAAAATGCAAACTACTATGTGTGATATATTACTCTGTAAATGTAATTTCTAGTGGTTTTTTCCAGCCCCTTAAAAAATCTGTGGCTAGCATTTTATTCCCGCTTCCCGCTAACAACTCTAATATTTGCACGTAGGTCTCACCCTTACATTTTATAATTAGCCCGCGCTTTGTGCAAGAGAGAACCACTTGCCCTACAGCACCACTTTTTAAATCGCTTTCCAATTCCTGCGCCGTAATTTCCTTAGCCTGATAAACTTTAATTCTCTCACCGCCCATATAAAAAAACACCGCTGTCAGCGCCCTTATTCTATTTATAATTTGTGTAGCCGTTTGTCTAGTAAAATCTATATGCCCATCTTCCTTTACTATTTTGCGCGCGTGGGTTGCTTTAGCATTATCTTGCGCCTTGTGTTTAAACTTGCCTTTAAGCACCCCGCCATTCTCTTTTATGTGAAGCAAAGTTTCCATCAACAACTCGCTACCCATATCAGACAGTTTGCAAAGCAAGGTTTTTAAATTATCCCCAACTGCAGAATTTTTATTATACTGTATATCTAGATGTTTTTGCAAAATAATTTTACCGGTATCAACGCCTTTTTCGGTTTGCATAATGGTAACACCCGTGCGCTTGTCTCCATTAAGTAAAGCCCATACCACCGGCGCTGCCCCCCTATATTCTGGAAGTAGTGAGTAATGTATATTAAGTATGCCATACTTCGCTAGGTCTATAATACTAGGGCTTAAAATCTGCCCATAAGCGCACGTTATAAAAACATCGGCATTTAAGTCTGCTAGTTGGTCTGAATGTTTGTTTATATTTTCAAATTGTAAAATTGGTATGGGCTTAGTTTCGGGTTTGTTTTTATCCAAAGCCACCACATCAGAATTAACCCCCGCGTTCCAGTCCATAACAAACTTTTTAACTTCGGTTGGCTCTAGTTGCTTTTTTCTATTTTTAGGCTTGTCTGTCTGAGACACAACCGCTACAACTTCAAAACGCCTGTCTTGCAGTAATGCCTTTAGCGGAATAGTCGCCGGCGCGGGCGTCCCCAAATAAATTATTCTCATTGTGCTTCCTCTCTTTTTACTGTTATCTTAACTGTATTATCTTAACTATATATCTTTCTTGTCACCCTTTATGTATCTTTCTTACCCTTATAACTTTCTTTCAAGCACCGCTTCAGTAAGTCAAAATTAATATTACTATCCGTGCCATATTAGTATTAATTTGGCAATTCTTGCACGTGCTGAGTGTACAGCACACCATTTAAGTGGTCTATCTCGTGAAACACAGCCCTTGCCGCCAAGCCTTCAAATTCGCGCTGATGCCACTTGCCGTGGCGGTCTTGAAATTTCACCACCACCTTATTAGCCCTTGTAACCAGCCCGCGCTCGCCCGGTATAGACAAGCACCCTTCCTCGTCCGTTTGCGACCCGCTACTTTTTAAAACTTCTGGGTTTATAAGTTCTATGTATTCGTCTTGCTCTATCCCATCTATATCGCTACTAAAGTCTAGCACAACCACGCGCCTTAGTATAGCAATTTGCGGCGCCGCCAAGCCTATGCCAGCATAATCTATTATAGTGTCGCGCATATCGTCCAGCAAATAAAAAAGTCTCTCGTTAAACTCTGTAACGGGGTGCGACACCTTTTTAAGCATTTGCAAATGTTCTGCATTCTCTGCATTCAAAACTTCTTTTACCATTTAAAAATATCTCCTTATTTCATACTAGAAAATGATTGCGGAGCAATCGTTACACCGCTTAAAGCGGTCGGACTATTTTAGCCGTTCGCGAAGATATATGAAATTTCGGCATTGTGACTACGCCCGCAACTCTCAAACATCAGACACCACCTGAAAATTGCGGAGGCACTTAGCAAGAAATTTCATATACTGAGCGCTAAGATAGATTTTGCGGGTTAATCTCTGCAAAAACATTTACTTGCTTTGTTTTGCCCTTGTTAACTATATCGAATATTTTTTGCATTATCTCGCGCGGTTCATTTCTTTTAAGCCTTATTAAAATCTGAAACCTAAACTTATGCTCTATTTTATTTATGGGCGAGCGCGAAGCCCCAAAATACACTATATGCTTGTTGTATTCTTTAAGCGCCTCCCTTAACTCGAAACTCAACTTTTGGGTCGTATCCAGCGCCTTTTGCTCGCTCTCAGACACCGCCAATATTCTCACAATTTTTGTAAAAGGCGGAAAGTTGGTGGTCTGTCTTATGTTCACTTCTTTTTTGTAAAAGCCCAAATAATCGTTTTTAATTGCATAACTGTAAACGTAATGGGTGGGTCTGTAAGTTTGCAAAACGACCATACCTTGTCGCTCATCACGACCCGCCCTGCCCGACACTTGTGTAATAAGTTGAAAGGTGCGCTCTGTACTTTTATAATCTGTAAAGTATAGTGATATATCCGCGTCTAATATGCCTACCAAGCAAACATTTTTAAAGTCGTGACCTTTAGTAATCATTTGCGTGCCAACCAACACCTGCGCTTCTTCGTTTGCAAAACTCGATAAAATATTTATGTAGTCGTCTTTATTTTTTGTTGTGTCGTGGTCTAGCCGTAGCACATTAATTTTGGGGAAAAGTTTTTTAATCTCATCTGCTATGCGCTGTGTGCCGACAGCCCCTTGCCTTAACGCGCTACTATCACACTTAGGGCAAGCGCTTATAATATTATAGCGCATAGAACAAAAATGGCACTTAAGGCTGTTATCGTCTCGGTGATACGAAAGTGAAACATCGCAAGCCTCGCATATGGCAACATAGCCACACTCTACACACCTTATAAAACTTGCATAGCCACGCCTATTTATAAACAGCATAACCTGCATATTCTTTGAGAGCGCCGCACCAATTTTCTCTACCAAAAAGCGTGAGAAAATACTTTTGTTGCCAGCCCGTATCTCATCAGACATATTAACAACCACAGTTTTTGGAAGCGGGTTTTGATTAACCCTAGTCTGCATCTCAAGCAATGTATATTCGGTAGCGCCACCAAGCCCATTATCGCCACTCGCAACCACATTATCGCCACTTGCCCTTGTCTTATTTACCTTAGTTACCTTAGTTTGTTTCGTAGCCTTACCCGCATCGCTTTGCAAACCACCTACAACTTCGGTCGCCTTTAAATAACTATCTATACTAGGGGTAGCGCTTCCCAGCACAAGCGCGGCATTATTATAATCAGCCCGAAGGCTTGCCACAAACTTAGTGCAATAGCGCGGATTGTTATCCGACACATAACTGCTGTCGTGTTCTTCATCTATAATAATTATACCCACGTTCTCTAGCGGGGCAAAAATTGCAGAGCGCGCACCAATCGCAATGTGCGCCTCGCCATTTATAAGCCTACACCACTCGTCAAATCTCTCGCCCACAGACAGCCCGCTATGTAAAATTGCAACACTACTTCCAAACCTAGCACGCAAAGTATTAAACGTTTGTGGCGTTAAACTTATCTCTGGCACAAGCATAATAGCAGTTTTGCCTTGCTCTAAAAAATGTTGTATACAGCGCATATACACTTCTGTCTTTCCGCTTGCGGTAACCCCGTGCAACAAAAACTTGTTTTTACATACTACTTTGTCAGACATAGTACTATTAATTATGGTATTTATGGCGTTTTTTTGCTCATTCGTGAGCGTATGTTGCTTGTCGTCCCGCTTTACAAGTTTTTTATATGGTGGGCGAAATTGCCTTTTGCTTTCAATTTCTAAAAAGCCCTTCTTTTGCAAAGCCCTAATACTTGCCGCCGAAAACATCTTGGTCAAACTAGACATCAACTCAGACTTCTCACCGAGAACGCCCCTATCCAACAAACTTAAATACTCTAACAACTCTGCTTGAGTATCAGCACCCTTCCTTAAACTAGCAAGCATCTGCTCTAGCGTATAATTGTCGGACAAAGTTACTACCAGTCTTTTAAGTTCTTTAACTTGCGACCTACGCATTTGTGCAGGAATAAACAAGCGCAATATATCTACATACCTCAGATTAAACTCGTCTTTCATAGCGCTAGCCAAATAAAGATGCTCTTTTAAAATTACCGGATAGTCATCCGGCGTGCTTTTAATCTCTTTCAGTTTGTCCGCGTCGTAGCCACTTTCATTTTTAATAGAAATAACAAAGCCTTCAATCACCCTATGCCCAAAAGGAACTAACACCCTATAACCCTCGGTTAAAAAGGATAACTCCTTAGGAATAACATAATCGAAGACCCTATCAACCTCGCTAGCAGCAACATCAACAATAACTTCAGCAATCATATATTTTTTAGAGCCTGCGGAATAATTAAACCGAAAAAAATATTTTTTTCTTTGCAGTTTTGACGCCATCTTTTTGGTCAAATTGTTCAGTTTTTTTGTCTTTTTGCGTACACGCAGTACGCTTTTAGACAAAAAAACTTCCAATTTGCCTCAAAAATCTAATCGCCAATTCCTGCAATTTAATTATTCCGCAGGCTCTCAGCGTTCAGCGTTGACAATCAATAAACAAAGCAACCGATATGAAGCGCTACGTTATTCCTTAACAATCTTTAACTTGTCGTTAAAAATTTCTAAAGACACGTGTTCTACAATGTTTTGCTGTTTTTCTAAACGCAAATTTTTACCTATCAAAACCCTTACGCGCTTTGCTACAACATTAGCAAGTACATACCTACAGCCCGCCTTGCTAATCAACTTATCAATTGGTGGTTGAATCATAAACTCTAAACTCCCTTATACCTTATCTATTTTATAAAATTTTTATCTGCCAAAAAAATTATTACAGTTTTAAAATTCTGCAACCTAACTATTAATCAAAAAACCTATTCGCTAATTGCCTACAATCTATTCTATCACAAAATTTAAAATATGTAAACACTTTTGAAAAATTACTAAAATTATTTATTTTATTTTGCTATTTATTTTACTAGTAAAAAATAATTATTTTACGCATAGTTGCGCCAAAGGCTTTACATATGTGGTTTATTGTTGTATAATATATTTAGAAAAAGAATTTGATATTAAAACAAATTAGTATGAGGTTACTTATGGATTATAACAAAAAGTTAAGCACTATGCACAACAAAACGCTTGGTAGGCTTATGTATGGCTTGCCGCAGTTTTGCGAAGAGTTTTTTATTGGAATAGAAAGCAACACCACAATACTTACGCGCCTTAACTACGCGTACGACTTACGTATATTTTTTAACTACTTAGTCGGCAATTCTAGAAGTTTTCAACTAGACATTGGCGAGAGTTTAAAACTTAAAAACCCAGAACTTGTTAGTGGCAAAAGCAATAACAAAAACCTAACTAATTCCACCAACTCAAGCAACCTAACTAACTCAAGCAACCCAACTAACCTAACCAACTCAACATCATCAGAAGCACAACAAACAAAAGAAGCACTAATCGAAAATGCTGTGCGCGCCTTACAAATATCAGACCTAGAGAAAATAACTATAACGGATATAGAGCGCTTTATCAGTTCCCTATCAAGTTACGACACCCACAAACAACGCTCTAACAAAGAGCGCGGCAAGGCACGAAAACTATCCACCATACGCTCTTTTTTTAAATACTTTTTTAACAAAGGCAAACTTAGCAGTAATCTAGCAAGCAAGGTTGCTATGCCAAAAATTAAAGATAAAGAAATTATTAGGCTTGAAGTAGACGAGGTTGTTAAAATTTTGAATGTGGCTGAGAGTGGCGACAAACTTACTACGCGCCAAAAAGCCTTTCACGACAAAACAAGCCTTCGAGACAGCGCCCTTTTAAGTTTGTTTTTAGGCACGGGTATTCGTATCTCAGAACTTGTGGGTCTTAACGTAGACGAAGTAAATTTTGAAGATAACAGTTTTATAGTAACGCGCAAAGGCGGCGCTAGAACAATACTTTACTTTTCTGATGAAGTAGCGGGCGCGCTAATTACATACATAAACCAGCGTAACGAAATTTTACTTGATGCAATTAAAAGCCTTGAGAATAAAGTAACAAAGGCTCATCTAAAGCAAGGCTACATAAAAAGTGAGTGTGGCTTAAGCGCCCAACTTAGCAAACTAAAGTCAGAAAAAGCCCTTTTCTTGTCACTTCAAATATCTAGGATATCTACGCGCGCTGTTCAAAACCTTGTAAAAAAATATGCCGAAGTGGTCTCACCGCTAAAGCGCATTACCCCGCACAAACTGCGCTCTACCTATGGCACAACTCTCTACCGCGAAACAGGCGACATCTATTTAGTTGCCGATGTGCTAGGTCATAAAGATGTTAACACAACCAAAAAGCACTACGCAGCCATAGCAGAAGACTCTAGAAAACAAGCCGCAAACAAAGTCAGACTACGGGACTAATTATTTCTAAATTTTGGGCTGTTCATATGCCGCGTGCCTAAAATAATTCCTAAAATCAAAACTACAGATGCCACGCCTAAAAGCCACCAAATTTGATACGCTAGTGCTAAAATGCCTACGTGAATAAGCACGGCAGAAAACAAAATTATAAAACCCGCAAACCTTGCAATTTTTTTTAAATTAAACTTATGAGCAGTTGTTTCGTCGTAGCCACCAATAAATTCAGCGCCCTTCCCCATTAAAAAAGGTATGCTTAAACCTATAAGCGACAAAGATACACAAACAGCAACAATATGTAAAACAACCACCATTTAACAAAATCCCTTAAAAACATTTTCCGAATTTAAACACATCAAAACCACGACAATCTGAAATATAGCAATCACGACAAAATCAAACTATTTATCATTCTTTCGGCTTCACTATTTAGGCAACGTGCTTTTTTCTGCTTTCTTAAACTTTTTGCTAGATGCAATTTTGTTTTTGTCTATTTTGTTTAGTTTAATGACTCTACCCCCCGTGTGAATTTCATCTATCATAATACCACTATAGTCGGGTAAGTCTAAACACTCGCAACAGTTGTTGCAAGTTTTGTTTTTTACTTTGTCGCACATCTCGCATTCTCCGCAAGATGTGCATTTTTTATTGTCTTTAAGTTGACACTCTTTCATACACTTTTTTGTAACTTTTACGCTATTTTCATAATACTATGTGTGGTAAAGTACTATGGATTTTATGTTTTTGCTCTTTTTTTACTAAACTTTGCTTCCCTTTGCAAACTTTTCTATAATTTTTTCTGCAAGGTAGAGTATGTGCTGGTAGGTTAAGCCCCCTTGTATGTATGCTATGTAGGGGGGGCGAATTGGTGCATCTGCCGACAGTTCTGAAGTAGCGCCTTGCACAAATGTTCCGCCCGCCATAATCACATCGTTTGGATAGCCGGGCATAGCAAATGATTCTGGTGTAACATATGCATCTACTGGTGATACGTGCTGAACCAACTGACAAAAGTCTATAAGCCTATTAGGTGTGTCAAACTTAACCGAGCGTATAAAATCGAAATCTTTAGTAGGGTCGAAGTCTTTTTTCACACTTGGGTGTGTTTCAAAACCTAAACTCTCTAGCACATACCCTAGCAGCAAATTGCCCTTCAGCGCTTGCACAGTTGTATGCGACGCTATAAAAAGCCCCTGAAATAAATATTGATAGCCCGCCGCATTACTGCCCACTTCCAAAGCCAAACCCGGCGCCGTTAGCCTGTTGGCAATTTTGTTTACCCACTTCTCTTTGCCAACAATGTAGCCACCAGTTGCTACAAGCCCACCGCCCGCGTTTTTTATTAAACTGCCAACTATAATGTCCGCGCCCACATCGGTTGGCTCTTTTATGTTAGTAAACTCGCCGTAACAATTATCCACCATTAGCGGTAGGCTTATATTATTTTGCTTTAACGCTTTTGTTAACTCGCCTATTTGGGCAATAGAAATGCTGTCGCGCCACTCGTAACCGCGCGAGCGCTGTAGGTACAAAAGTTTTATTTTTGATGCCGACTTGCCTTTAATCTCTTTTATAATCTGCTTTATGTTTAAACAACCACCAATCAAATCTATTTGCTTGTAGCCAACCCCGTATTCTTTAAGCGAGCCACAAGCCGCCTCACCACCTTGCTTACCGCCTTGCTTTAAACCTTTGTCTAAGCCTATCACCTTTTCTAGCGTATCGTACGGCTTGCCACTTACGCTTAGCATAATGTCCCCCGGTCTTAACATACCAAAAAGCGCGACTGCCAAAGCGTGCGTCCCGCTTGCTAGCGATGAAGAAACTATTGCTTTTAAGCTTAAGCCCTTAGCGCCCAAACTTTGCGCAAACACATTATTTAAAACTTCTCTGCCCCTATCGCCATAACCATAGCCAGTTGTCTGCACAAAATGGCTAGCAGACACCTTATTATCTATAAATGCCTCCAGCACCTTTTTTTGATTATGATACGCAATTTTGTCTAGCTCGGCAAACTGTAAAGCCAAAGCCTCTTGCGCTTCCAAAATTAACTTATGCATATATTTTTTGTAAAAGACTACAACACCGCATTACAAGACAACACAGCACTACAAAACCACAACACCGCAATTTTACAAGACTAAACACAACCACTACAAAACTACAACACAGCACTACAAATA
>JGI24694J35173_10002299_pt1 | contig 15710 bp, 10 predicted proteins | sample TergutCo191P1_FD_35173 | JGI IMG/M metagenome (IMG submission 35173) | reverse complement strand
ATACTTTATAACCGCACAAGAAATGTGCTGACCGCTTCGGGCGGAGTTCAGTATGTCAGGGAGGAAGGAAATACCGTCGAGACATTTCAGGGCCAGTCAATCACCATCAACCTGGATAACTGGGCCGGTATATTTATAGACGGTGTATCGGAGCGCGCCATAGAGGGGAGTCCTACGGCCTATCGTTTCGCCGGGACAATTATTTCCCGGGACGCCGAGGGGTCAACGCTTCTTCGAAACGCGGAGATAACAAATCCGGCAAGCGAGGAAGCGTTTTGGTCCATTCGCGCGTCAAAGCTCTGGCTCCTGCCGGGCAATGACTTCGCGATACTTAACGCGGTTTTAAGGGTGGGCAATATCCCCGTGTTTTATATTCCGTTTTTCTTTTTTCCGGCAGACCAGATAGTCTTTCGCCCTGTGCTCGGCTTCCGCTCAAGGGAGGGGACTTTTTTCCAGACCACCACGTATATTTTGGGACGTCCCAGGACCGAGACAATCATGGAGAGTTCGATTGCCATGATTTTTGGCGGGGGAGGGGATGATATGGAAACAAGGCGGGAAGGGGTATTCTTGCGAACCACCGGAGAAAGAAGGCAGCCCACTGACGAAGTGCGGCTTTCAGTCCTTTTTGATACCTATGTGAACCTTGGCCTTTACCTGGGAACAGAACTGGCTGTCCCGGGCAGGGGCCCCTGGGGTGAGTTTACGCTTTCTGCCGGCCTGGGCCTTACCCGGAATATTTATCCCATGGGCAATACCAATACACCCTTTCCCAATTTTGACGGGGTAAGCGAATGGAACAGAAGCATGTTTTTTTCCGAGGATATACCGTTAAGGTATCGCTTCAGGGTGACCGGCTCTTACCAGATCCGCTACGGCTCCCTTTCCTGGGATTTCCCCCTTTATTCAGACCCTTTTGTCCACCGGGATTTTATGCGCCGTCCCCAGCCCCGGGACTGGCTCAGTATGGTTAGGGAAGCCGCCGAAGGTACTGAGGAAGATACTGATGCTGATACCCACTTGAGTACATACGAATGGAGGTTAAGCGGTTCTTTCAGTTTTCCCGTTGCGCGCGTTACTCCCTTTATCAGCACCCTTGCAATATCAAGCATTTCCAGTTCCCTGCTTTTCGGTTCACGGGAGTCCGCGCGTTATTTGGCTGACCACAACAATCCGCGCACATGGCCCAACCCCGGAATGAGGTTTTTCTTTCCCCAGCGTTTTACCCTGTATTCCGTCAGTGCCGCTGTGGCAGGTACTCCTGTTACCGTTGGGGGTATTCCGCCTCCTGTGCCCTCCCCGCCGGTTCAACAAGCTCCGGGGATTGCCCTGCTGCCGGATCTCCCCATATCCCCCTGGGAAACGCCGGATGCGGAAACAGCGGACACCTATCCTGCACAAGACCATCTTTTTTCACCGCCGGTTTTGGCCCAGACCTTTCATCTGCGGGGTGTTGGGGGAGGGCCCCGCTTTTCCATTGACTACCGCTTGACGCCCACTACGGCGGCGGAGCTGCAATTTCGATCAACCCAGGCCAACTGGACGGAACAGGAAGATATAGACTGGGGGCAGGTGTCTACCATTCTGTCCCGTTTCAGGACTGACGGAAATGTGGGCTTTGTTGTAAATCATGCCGGGGGCGGGGCCTATACGTTTGCGCTGCGTTTTTCCGGAACCGGCGCATGGCAGGGCTATATGTACCTTAACGAGGACGCCGAGGAATTCACCGATGCCGCAGGCGAGCGGGACGAGGCACGGATTCGGGCTGCACGGGACAGGGCCGAAAGGGAAACGTTTTTTACATCTTCCTGGGATTTTTCCTCAACGGTCAGGCCCCTTTTTCAAAGCACCGTCTGGGGCAATACCAACTTCCATTACAATGTACGGGGCCTTCTGGCCAGAAACACGTTTGACGTGCGGACAAGGGAAAGGAGCTGGGAATACGGATCATGGGACAACGACAACATCACCGCGCATCAGGTCAGCGCCAATGTCATTGCGAACATAATGGATCATAACCAAAATGTTTCCCTTTCTTTGGTGCTGCCTCCCCTTGACGAAAGGGCTACGGCAAATGCCACATTCAGGAAGTGGATCTCCGAGACCAACATACGGGGCAGTGTCCGGGAACCCTGGGACAGTGAGTTACGTGAATTTGGCTCTGTCTATATTACCGAAACGCTCAGATTCACCCCCCGGACCAATTTCCAGCAGCAGATAGTTCTTGATCCGGAAAGAAACCAGTACACGCGCCTCATTTCAACATTTAACAGCGCCGGTTTTAGCGCCGCGTATTCAGTGCTGTATGCCAGGCCCTGGAGGTTTAACCCTTTGTTCGGTGATCCGCTGGCGGGTAATCAGCCGCTATGGGTGCAGGAGGACGATTCGCGCCTTGAACCCCACGAATTCCGGCTTGGCTATGACACGACCTTCCGCCGGGATAACCTTTGGGGAAGACGTCTTTCATTTTTTGTGCGTTTTGATTCCAACATGATTTTTGACCTTCAGCGTTATACCAATTCCCGCTTGACCTTTGGCATGACTATAGGCACGCGGATAACAAACTTCTTGGACTTTAGTTTTTCCACCGTATCGGAAAACGCCGTACTGTTCCGCTATTTTCAGAATGTGCCTTTTTTCGAGTCTCCTCCTGTTGATATTTACCGCGGCCAGGAAACAAACTTTTTTACAGACCTTGTCAATTCATTCCGCTTTGACGACCCTGAGCGCCGCAGAAGTTCCGGCTTTAAACTGCGCGCCATAAATTTCTCCCTTCTCCACCATTTGGGAGACTGGAACGCACGGCTCACCGTTCACTCCACCCCCTATCTTGACAGGACTCCCGGCAGACCTCCTACCTACAGGTTTCGCAATGATGTTTCCTTCCTGGTTCAGTGGGTTCCCATCGGGGAAATCAGAACACAGATAGATTATACACGGGAAAGGCTTATTATAAGGTAAGATGCAGCCTCCCCCTTGCACCACTTCATGTTAAAGGCTATGCTTTAAAAAGCCGTATAAAAGGCTGCCGGGTTTTTATGCCCGGAATTTTTTAGTTTGGAAGTATATCATGAAGAAAATCGTTGCGGTTCTGGGCCTTTTTTTGTGCATAGCCCTCTTTTCAGCCTGTAACAGGAGTGAGCCCCCCGCGCCAGGCGCGTTGGACAGAGACACCAGTTACGCCTTCGGGATGGTTTTTGCCGGTATGGCCGCCGAGATGGGGCTTGTAGGACTTAGTTTTGACTATAACGCCTTTATGGAAGGGTTCAGGGATTTTACCGAAGCCAGGGAAACCCGNCTTACCAATGAAGCGGCCATGGAAAGGGTCGCCGCGGTCTTTACCGGCCTGCAGGGTGGAGCGGCACAGCGNAANCTGGAAGAAGGGCAGGCTTACCTGGCACAAAATGCCCTGCGTCCCGGCGTTGTAACCACGGCCAGCGGGCTTCAGTATGAAGTAATTGTCCAGGGAACCGGGGAAAGGCCCGGCCCTGCGGATGTAGTACGTGTGCACTATGAAGGCAGCTTTCTTGACGGAACGCTGTTTGACAGTTCATTCCAGCTCGGTGAACCTGTGGAATTTCCTGTAGGTATGGTAATTGACGGATGGGTGGAAGGGCTCCAGCTTATGAACGTGGGAAGCACCTACCGTTTTGTCATCCCGTCGGATTTGGCCTACGGCCCCCACGGTTTTCGCATGGTTCCGCCCAACGCGACATTGATTTTTACGATAGAGCTNATTGATATTGTGAGATAAGGAGGAGGCCGGAATGAAAAAGTTTTTGTGCACTGCCCTTGTTTTCTTTGGGGCNGTCTTTCTTTGCNCCGCNGCNGGCATTTCCGAAGAAGCCAGAAGGGGCAGCGAAAGAGCGGANATGAGTTACGCTTTTGGCATGGTTACCGCGGCGGAGTTTTTCTTAGGCATGGGGATAGAACTTAACTACGACGCATTTCTCCGGGGCTTCCGGGCTGTTATGGAAAACCAGGAAACCCGCCACACCATGGACGAGGCTATGGACATAATCGAAGCCGCGTTTGCGGCAGCCCAGGCCGCGATGTGGGAGCATAATCTTTTGGAGGGTGCGGCATTTCTTGCGGAAAACGCACAGAGGCCCGGCGTTGTAACCACGGCCAGCGGACTTCAGATAGAAATGCTTTTCGAAGGAAGCGGGGAAACGCCTGATATCAGCGATGTGGTGCTGGTACATTACCACGGAACCACTATTGACGGCGTTGTATTTGACAGCACCCGGGAACGCGGGCAGCCTATAGAGATACCCCTTGACCTGGTTATTCCCGGCTGGTCGGAAGGGCTGCGCATGATGAGGGAAGGGGGAAAGGCAATGCTCTTTATCCCCCCGGATCTGGCTTACGGCAGCCGGGGAGCAGGAGGTGCCATACAGCCAAACTCCACCATCATTTTTGAGGTGGAGCTTGTTTCCATAGTGCGCTCCGATTCAGATTAGGAAGAACTTGCCGGTTTGTCGGCCAGGTATTCGTCAAGGATAGAAACCAGCGTGTTTTCGTTTACCTTGACGATTTCCTTTTCCCTTTGGTAGCTTTCCGTTGAATCAGAAGCATGGGCGGTGTTTACCATTATGCTGCTGCCGAATTCCCGGCGCACTGTCCCGCCCGGTGCTTTGAGGGGGTCAGTCGGGCCCAGGACATCCCTGATTTTTCGGANGGCATCTACCCCTTCGTAAATAAGGATCATGCACTTTNTGTTACCGGCCTTTGCTTCTTCGCCGGGAGGACAGGTGTCCGGCCGGCGGCCTGACATAAATTCCACGATTTTTTGGAACTGTTCGCCGGCGCATTTTTGGCCAAAATTCGCGCTTACCTCATTCCATGCCTCATGCATAACGGGTAAATTGAATTCCCTTTCCAAAACTTCTTTGACCTTCTGTTCAAACATCGGGGCCAATTTTTCCTTGAGAACCGCCTCAACCGGGCCGTAAAAATCCAGTGCCTGTTTCAGCGAAAAATGAAAAACCTTTATTCCCACAATCCGCAGTCCGGTTCGGGAAAACATGTCGATAATTGTCCCCGGCCTTGAGGAAGCGAAATTCCAGTTGTCGGGTTTCAGGATTACCAGTGTCTGCTCAACTTTTGAAGGGTCTGGATAGTGCTTGTTGCAGATGATGTTTTCACTGTTTCTGAAATACCGGGCAAAGAGAGCCAGGTTTTCATCCGCCAATATCTGCCGCCGGGGGGTGAGGATAGCCGGTTCAAAGTAAATGACCTTGTTGGGGTTATCTTCAATAATATAGTCGGCATAGGTATCCCGAATGGTTTCGCCGCTGATATTGTCAAGCCCCGTGCTCTGGTCTTCCGGAAAAATGGAGCCGCACACATCCGAAAGCTTGCGGCAGGTGTTTTCCCCCCGGAAAATAAGAAGCAAAGAACGATGACGCCTTCCGCCGGACGGCGTCAGGTTGCGCTCAACATACGTGGCCAAAAGTTCCCCGGCGCTGTTNAGGTTCCGGCTTTCCTGGCTGCGCAAGGATTCGGCGTATTCACGCACAAAGCTTTCATCCGGGGCAATCATTTGGGCCCCCACCAAATCCAAATCCGTTTGGGAAAGCAAACGAGAAATAACACCCCCTGTTCTGCTTTTGGCGATAGTGTAAGGGGTAACAATTACGTATGATAGTGTCTGTTCCATAGTTATCCGTATAATATACCGGATTTATGATGTTTTGTCAAAAGCCCGCGGCAAAAAAATCAATGCCCAATTCATAAGCGATTTCCCCGCTGGTTGCCCGCTTTCCACAAAGCGGCCCTTCACGGTACAATGGGGACAGAGGAACTATCACATGCTAAAGACCATGCGGAACATCGGCATTATGGCCCACATTGACGCCGGTAAAACCACCACAACTGAACGGATTCTGTATTACACAGGCAAAAGCCACCGCATTGGCGAAGTGGATGACGGCGAAGCCATCATGGACTGGATGGAGCAGGAGCAGGAACGGGGCATCACTATCCAGAGNGCCGCCACCACAACCTACTGGCGCAGAACAAAAGACGGTATTCAGGGAAGCGGCCCCCAGTACCAGATTAACATTATTGATACGCCGGGGCATGTTGACTTTACCGCCGAGGTGGAACGCTCCATGCGGGTGCTGGACGGGGCCGTGGCGATATTCGACGCGGTACGGGGAGTGGAGCCCCAAACCGAAACCGTCTGGCGTCAGGCCGCGCGCTACAAGGTTCCCTGCATAGGGTACATAAACAAAATGGATCGCCTGGGCGCTGATTTTTTCACCGTCCTTTCTGACATACAGGCAAAACTTGGAGCTGTCCCTGTGGCGCTGCAGCTTCCCATTGGGCAGGAAAGCAGTTTTGAAGGCGTCATTGACCTCATCGAAATGAAGGAAATACGCTGGCCCTCAAGCGAAGGCGACACCATGGAAATTTCCCCCCTCTCACCTGAGAGGGAAGGCCAGGCCAGGCTCTGGCGGGAAAAACTCATTGACGCTCTTTCTGCGGTTTCCGACCCGGTAACAGAGAAATACCTTGCCGGCGAGGAACTTTCCGCCGCCCTGCTTTTTGAAGAACTGCGCAAAGCGGTAATTGGCCGGGCGGTGCTTCCCGTGTTTGCCGGGGCATCCCGCCGCAATATAGGCGTACAGCCGCTCATTGACGCGGTCGTTGACTTCCTTCCCGCGCCTGATGAAGTGGAAAACACCGTGGGGCATCATCTTAAAAAAGAGGAAGACATAAGCGTCCCCTGTGATCCGCAAGCCCAGCCTCTGGGCCTTGTTTTTAAAATTCAGAACGACAGGGAGGCGGGCAGCCTTTGTTATGTGCGGATGTATTCGGGAGTTTTGAAGGCAGGCTCTGCGATTTTCAACACGGGAAAGAAAAAGCGGGAGCGGGCCAACCGGATTTTGCGCATGCACTCCAACAAGTCAGAGCCTCTGGACGCTCTTGCCGCGGGCGACATAGGCGTCATTATCGGCATGAAGCTGGCCCAGACCGGGGACACCATAGGCAGCGAGGGCTGGCCCCTTGTCCTTGAAAAAATGCAGTTTCCTGAGCCCGTTATTTCTGTTTCCATGGAACCCAAAAACCTTTCCGAGCGGGATAAACTAAAAGAGATACTTGCCCTTGTTTCCAAAGAAGACCCCACGTTTATCGCCCGCGAAAACGATGAAACAGGCCAGCTCATTATCTCCGGCATGGGGGAACTTCACCTGGACGTGCTGGTAACCCGCATTGTAAAGGAATACAACGTGGGCGCAAAAGTGGGAAACCCCCAGGTAACATTCCGCGAGTCCGTAAGCGTCCCCACCGAAAGGACAGAAACGTTTTCCAAAGTTATCGCCGGAAAGGAAAACGCCGCCTCCCTGACGCTCCGCGTGGAGCCGCTGGAGCGGGGCGCGGGAAACAGGTACGCCTGGGAGGTGAAAAGCCCCGCCGTCCCCGAAGATATCCGTGACGCTGTAGAGCGGGGCATTACCGCCGCGTTCCAGTCAGGCATAGTCCTGGGGTATCCCTGCATCGACATTGGCGTTACCGTTACCGCCGCTGCTTACTCCGAACTCACCGCCACGGAGTTTGCCTTTGAAGCCTGCGCCAGCCTGGGCTTTGACGAAGCCTGCCGTGCCGCTTCGCCCATACTGCTTGAGCCCATTATGGCCGTGGACATGGCCTCTCCCAAGGAATTTGTCGGGGATGTGATCAGCCTTATGACTCAGCGGGGAGGGCAGGTGCTCAGCATGGAATCCAAGACCAGCGGGGACGAGGTAAAAGCTCAAGGGCCCATGGCAAAGATGTTTGGCTTTATGACCGCCCTTCGCAGCGTAAGCCAGGGCCGGGCGACCTTTACCATGAAGTTCTCGCATTTTGAGAAGAAGAGCTGAGCGGTAAAATTATTGCTATGCATACAAAATATGCTATAAAAAATGTAGGCTGGACATTGGGCAATGACTGCCCCAATAAGTGCAGACATTGCTATTCCCGGGATATACGGGAAAAAGGGAAAAACCTGAATCAGCCAATGATAGACAGGGTTATTTCTCAAATAGAGAAACTAAATGCAGATACTGTGAATCTGGGCGGCAACGAACCGATTTTTACCAATGGCCTGGATGTAAGCCAAAGTATGCTGCCGTATATTTTACAGGAGCTTCACAGCAGACACATTGCCGTAGGGCTTACCACTTCAGGGATCAGCCTAATTCAATTGAACAGGAATTACCCCGCTTCCCTGGCATTATTGAACGATGTAGACATCAGCCTTGATTCACCCTTTGCGGAAGAACATAACCAAAACCGCAGGGGGAACAATATTTTTCAGCAGGCATTGGAAGCCCTCGATATTTGCAAAGAAAACCATATTGACGCCAGTATCATCCTGTGTGCAATGAGATGGAACTTCACCAAGGATCGCCTGTCAGCCCTGGTGTACCTTGCCCGTGAATATGGTGTCAACATACGAATCAATATAATGAAGCCAATTAGCACGGATCATATTGATTTGGTACCCACAAGGGAACAGGTATGGGCAGGATATGCCTATCTGTTTGATTCCTGCGATGTGATAGATTTGTCAGAACCGGTTTTGGCTGCCTGGGCTGGTCATACCGGCACCAGCGGCTGCCCCTGCGGGACACATTCCCTGCGAATAAATTCCCTAACGCCCGATGGCCGTATTCCTGTTTCACCCTGTGTGTATATGCATGATTACAGGGCGGGGGATATACTCACTGAAGATATTTTTGATATACTAAGCACACAGCCTTTTCAGGATTTCAGGAACAGAAAGCAGAATTACAAGCACATAGCAGAATGTGCGGACTGTGAAAAAAGCAGTATTTGCCGGGGCGGATGTTTGGCTATGGCTTATACATATCAAAAATGCAAAACGGGCAAGGGTGATCTTTATGCCATAGATCCTTTTTGTTCAAAGGATATTGATATACCTGTACATGGCAAAGGAGCGGCCTTTATAATGCCGGGGGGTAAATTAGTGCACCAAAATTATTTGTGCACCTGGATCGGCAGGCCAAAAAATACCGCGCCTGGCCTTCAAGTTCCGAATTAAAAATAAACATGATGGATGTGCAGATTCTGGGTGCCTGGGTGGTAACCCAAAATGAAAAAAGGGAAATACTAAAAACCAATATCGGCATACAAGATGGCAGGATACTCTGCATGGGCAGCGATACCATAAATGCCAGGACAGTATTCCGGGAAGATCATGCCCTTATTGTTCCGGCTTATCATAACCTCCATCTGCATTTTGGCGAGTATTATCTGCGGGGCATCCCTGCCCCGAATACCGAAGCATATATACTGATGGGTGAAAAATTTCATCAGGCTTTGGGTTCCCATGCAGGGCAAGTGCGCAGGAGCTCCATCCGGAACACCCTGTACGAGTCAATGCTTCACGGTACGCTTACTGTTTTTGGCATGCGCGGCTGGCCGCATGTATCTGAGTTCCCGGTTTATGCGTACCTTGGTTATCCGCTGATGAAATCGGAAAAGCTGCAAAGTTACATTGACAATTTTGAAGATCAGTTTGCCGCATTGCCCTGCAATTTTGCGGATGAGTACTTCATCGCCATTCATTCGTTGAAGTGGGTAGACCGGAAACTTTTGCAGGAACTTATGCGGTTCAGGGAAAAAAATCCGCAGATAAAATTCAGTTTGCATGCGGCGGAAACCTCATCAGAAATTGATTATATACGCAGGGAATATCAGTGCACTCCCATACAGTTACTGGATAGCTGTGGTTTATTGGATAAAAACACATTGCTCGTTCATTGTAATTATTTATCGCAGGAAGATATCACTTTAATACGCAAGGGCGGCTGCACTGTTGCCGTATGCCATAACAGTAATTTAAAACTTGGGAACAAGCCGTGCGGCCTGGAATCTTTGCTAGCGGCAGACATAAACGTGGTGCTGGGTTCAGACGGGCCTGCTACCTCCGACTCTTTATCAATGCTTGACAGCATGAAAATTACAGCGCTGCTTTCGGGCCTGGAAGAACAGAAGATTTTTGACATGGCAACGATAAATCCAGCCAAATACCTTGGACGCCAAACAGGGCGTATCGCTGAGGGCATGGCAGCGGACTTGCTTTTTTACGACAGAAGGGAACTGGCCTTTACCTATCCCCAATCCGCTGTCCACAATCTAATGTACAATACCGCTGTCCGGCCCTATAAGGTTATGAAAGCGGGCGAAGTAATTATAGACCGTTATGAGTTTTTAAACACCGATTTTCAGACTATACTTCCGGAAAAGGCCGAGACTCTGGAAGGGCTTGCATCTCTAATCAACTGGAATCAAATAACAGGAGACAACCATGATAAAGATTAAAATGACCTGCCTTGCAGCGGAAATTCTATTTGCGACAAACTCTTCCAAAGTCGCGGCATACTTTCTCACTGACGAGGATCACGTGCCGGAAACCATACCCGCTTATACGGCGGCACTGCTTGATGATGAAGTGCCTTTGGAGGGGCCTTATTTGCAGTACATTGATTCTGAAGAAAAGCGCGTCTCCTTTGATCCTGTACAGAATCAGGCTGTCATTTACACACCGGAGGAAGCATTGTATCTTCCGGATTTGATTTATTTATTATTGTCCATGTTCTCCAAGGAACTTAATTATTATAACCAGTATATTCTGCATTGCTCTGCCGTAGAGAAAGATGGAAAAGCGATTGTCCTGGTAGGTGAACCTGGATCGGGCAAGACAACTTTAGCCTTGCAGTTTTGCATTACCAGAGGCTATAATCTTGTAAGCAATGATCGTGCAATTATTGGCATGGACGACAAGGGACGCATAAAAATTTTTTCCGGCACTTTGCAGATGCATATTCGTGTGGGGGTTATACATGAATATTTTCCCCAGTTGATATCTGCCATTGATGCCGAGAAAATCAATTCCCCCTGGAGCAGCAAAATATATATCAATCCTCCTTTTACCGGCCTGGGAATTAATGTCAGCGAAGAAGCGATTGTTGGGAAAATAGTATATATATCCACTTACCCGGTTGATGATAATTTAACCAATCTGATAAAAAATCCCGTTGATGTAGCTACATTGGCCACCATGAAGCATATTTCCGAGTGTATTCGTGCAAGCCGGAATGTGGTCATCAGCACAGGTTCGCCTTTTCCCTGCTTTGATACCGGGGAATTGGCGGACAAGCGGGTGAACTTTGTTCACCAGGTGGTGCAGAATACCGAGATATATGACGCGCGGGGGAATATTCCCAGAATTGTGGAACTGCTTGACGGGCGGTAGAAAGTGGAAAAAAATACCGCGGATGAATTGTTGAGATGGACCGGTAAAAAAAATCCCGGCAAATGGATTGAGCATAGTTATAATGTTGCGCGGGCAGCAGAAACAATAGCCAAAGAATGTTCCCTTGATTGTAATCATGCGTATGTTTTGGGATTGCTGCATGATATTGGACGCTGCGAAGGAGGGGGAAAACTAAAGCATATTGTTTCCGGGTATAATATGTTAATCCAAAAAGGGCATAATGATATTGCAAGAGCATGCCTGACACACTCATTTCCGCATAAAGACAGCAGGGCTGTCCACGTATATACAGATGATTCCGGCTGTACTCAAGATGAAATAAATTTTATAAAAAGCGAATTGGAAAAGTGCGTTTATGATGATTATGATAAACTGATACAGCTCTGTGACGGAATATGCGATGATAAAGGTATCACGCTGCTGGAAATCAGGTTTATGGACGGCATAAGGCGCAATGGATTCAATGACTGCACAGTCAAAAATCTGGAAGCGCTCTTTGCAATTAAAGACTATTTTGAAGGCAAGTGCGGAAAAAAATTATATGAACTATTCAGGGGCGAAATAATCAATACCATTTTTGGTATTTAATTTTTATGGGAAGGGGTTTAACGTGAACGCGCTTATGGAAAACCACAAAGTCTGGCAGAACGCAGCGGCGCTCTCTGCAAAGGCGCATCGGTTTCATACAAGGAAAGACGGAGTAACTCCGTATATTTCTCATCCTGTGCGGGTGTGTATGACATTAGTCCTTGTGTTCGAGGTGCTCGACCCGGAAATTTTATCGGCTGCTTTGCTCCATGATGTGATTGAGGATACGGATACCGATTTTGACGATATTCATAAAGCCTGCGGCCATGAGGTTGCAAGCATTGTCGCGGCGCTTTCAAAAGATCCCCGTTTGCAGGACAAAGAGTGCAAGGCCATGTATCGGAAGCAACTGGCGGGTGCTTCCTGGAAAGTGAAAATAATCAAGATGGCAGATATCTATGATAATATATGCGGACTCCTTGTTTCTCGTCTTGGGATCAATATGTGGACACCGGCCCTGCACGCAATTGAGGATGCTATCGGCGTACCTGAGCTGCAAAAAGCCTCTGAAATTCTAAGCGGCCTTCTCAAAGCGGTTGAGTCTGACAAAGCGCTGCTGGACGGCACAAAAAAGGCCGCAAAAGAGTAAAAGCAAAATACATTCAGCGGCGTTTTTGCGTAACGCTACTGTTTTACCACAATGTTCACCAGCTTGCCCGGCACGGTAATAACCTTGACGACACTGTGCCCTTCCAGCCACTTTTTCACCCCCGGGAGTTCACGTGCGGTTTTTTCAAGTTCTTCCGCACACGTCCCCGCCGCCGCGCTGAACTTGTCCCGGATTTTCCCGTTCACCTGAACAACAATGGTGGCTTCACTGTCTACGGTAAGGCTTTCGTCATACACAGGCCAGACGCTTTTTGAGACAGACTCCCTGTGCCCCAGTTTTTCCCACAGTTCCTCGCCAAGGTGGGGGGCATACGTGCTNAGCATTACAACCAGCGGCTCCCANAGCGNGCGGGGAACGGTTTCCAGCCTGACAAGTTCGTTTGAGTAAATCATCATCTGGCTGATGGCGGTGTTGAAGTCAAGGCTGGAGGTGTCGGCGGTCACTTTCTTGATTGTCTTGTGAAGCAGCCGTGTAACTTGTTCGGTATCTTCGGGGCTGAGATTTCCTCCCTCCTGAACCTTGTTCCCAATCGCCCAAACCCTTTCCAAAAAGCGGGACACGCCGATAAGCCCCGCGGTGCTCCAGGGTTTGCTTACTTCCAGGGGCCCCATGAACATTTCGTAAACCCGCAGGGAATCGGCCCCGTAGTCTTTGATTATTTCATCGGGGTTGATAACATTTTTAAGGCTCTTGCTCATCTTGGCGATGACTTCCGTTACTTCCTCGCCGCTTTCTTTTTCGACAAAGACGCCGTCAGCCTTTTTTTCTACCATGTCCGTTGGCACTAGCGTTTTGTCCTTGCGCTGGTAGGCGAACGAAACGATCATCCCCTGGTTTACAAGGCGAATGAACGGCTCTTTTGTGCTTACAAAACCCGTGTCGTAAAGGACTTTGTGCCAGAAGCGGCTGTACAACAGGTGCAATACCGCGTGTTCCACACCGCCCACGTAAAGGTCTACCGGGGCCCAGTAGTCCTGCTTGTCCTGGTCGCAAAAACGGGAAGCGTTATGCGGGTCAAGGTAGCGGAGGTAATACCAGCAGGAACCGGCCCACTGAGGCATGGTGTTTGTTTCCCGCCGCGCCTTGCCGCCGCATTTGTGACAGATGGTGTTCACCCACTGGTCGATGGCCGCCAGCGGGGATTCGCCTGTGCCCGTGGGCGTGTAGGACTGAACATCAGGCAGACGCAGGGGGAGGTCTTCTTCCCGCAGCGGCACAATGCCGCAGGATTCGCAGTGAAGCACGGGAATGGGTTCGCCCCAGTAGCGCTGGCGGCTGAATATCCAGTCCCGCAGTTTGTAGTTCACCGCCTTTTTGCCAAGGCCCTGTTCCTCAAGCCATGTGCTTATTTTTGCCTTGGCTTGTGCGGTGGAAAGGCCGTTGATGAGGCCGGAATTTACCGCATAGCCCTCGCCGGTGAATACTTCCGCCAATTCCTGCGCCCCGTTCCCCGTTCCCTGTTCTTCAGCTACAACCTGCACAATGGGCAGNCNAAACGCCTTCGCGAATTCCCAGTCCCGCTCATCGTGGCCGGGAACNGCCATNATGGCTCCTGTGCCGTAGGAAATCAGAACATAGTCGGCAATCCAGACGGGGATTTTCTCGTTGTTTGCGGGGTTTATGGCAAAGGCTCCGGAGAATACGCCGGTTTTTGTTTTCGCGAGGTCTGTGCGTTCAAGGTCGCTTTTTTTGGCCGCTTCTTCCACGTAGGCAGAGACAGCGGTCTTTTGTTCGGCCGTGGTGATTTTTTCCACAAGGTGGTGTTCCGGAGCCAGTACCATGTATGTTGCCCCAAAGAGGGTGTCTGGCCGCGTGGTGTAAATCTCAAGGCTTTCCGGGAATCCGTCAAGTTTGAAAATGACATTCGCCCCTTCCGAGCGGCCAATCCAGTTTCGCTGCATCTGTTTTACCGGCTCGGGCCAGTCAAGGCCGTCAAGGTCTTCCAGCAGGCGTTCGGCGTAGGCGGTGATTTTGAGTATCCACTGGCGTATGCGCTTGCGGACAACTTTGGTTTTGCAGCGCTCACAGAGGCCGTCCACAACTTCCTCGTTGGCAAGGCCGGTCTTGCAGGAAGGACACCAGTTGATGGGGCTTTCCGCTTCGTACGCCAGGCCCCTTTCAAAAAGTTTCAGGAAGATCCACTGCGTCCACTTGTAATAATCCGCGTCAGAGGTGGCTACTTCCCTGTCCCAGTCGTAGGAAAAGCCCAAAGCCTTTATCTGCTTTCTGAAATGCTCGATATTGTCGGCGGTGGTTTTTGCCGGATGCACCCCCATTTTGATGGCGTAATTTTCCGCCGGAAGTCCAAAGGAATCAAAGCCCATGGGATGAAGCACATTATAGCCGTTCATNCTNAGGTAGCGGCAGTAAATATCGGTCGCCGTATAGCCTTCCGGATGGCCTACGTGAAGGCCNTGNGCGGAAGGGTAAGGGAACATATCAAGAACATAGCGCCGCTTTTCTTTGGGGAAGGCGGGGTCTTCAAAAGCCTTAAATGTTTTGTTTTCTTCCCAATACGTTTGCCATTTGGGTTCGATAGTCTGGAAGGGATACTTGGCCATGGAAGGGCTCCTTTACAGCGAAGATGATATATACCGTATAATATAGGTTTATTGGGTTTTCGTGCAACTCCTCGCTGGACAGCGGCGGATATTTTTTGATAAAATGGCATCACCGTAGCAGCGCAGAGGGAATACAGCAAATGCAGCAAACAGCAGCCAAACTCTGGAACAGAAATTTTTCCCTGCTCATGACCGTGCAGATTCTTGCCCTTTTTGTCAACACGACCCTCAGCTTTGTCCTGCCCCTGCATATATTGTACATCAGCGGTTCCCCCGCGCTGTTCGGTACTGTTCTGGCCCTGGCAGGGATTCCCCTTATCCTTATGACTCCCCTGGGCGGAATTATCGCTGACCGGGGGAAAAAGAAGCGCATCATCTTTTGGATGGACGCATCTACAACCATTATCATTGTGCTGTATATGCTGCTGTCCGGCTTTTTCGCGGATGTAGTGCCCATTGTCATTGTCAAGCTCCTGGCCCTCAATGTCATACAGGGCATATACATGCCGACGGCCATGGCAAGCGTGCGCTTCCTTGTTCCCAAAGAAAAACTGGTTCCGGCAAACGCCGCTGCCAGCATGATTTTTTCCCTGGCCAATGCCACAGGCCCGGCAATCGGCACAATTCTTTACGCGCAGTTTAACCTTTTCCCCGTCCTGGC
>JGI24694J35173_10002296_pt1 | contig 15724 bp, 12 predicted proteins | sample TergutCo191P1_FD_35173 | JGI IMG/M metagenome (IMG submission 35173) | reverse complement strand
GGGGGGGGGGGGGGGGGGGGGGGGGGGGGGGGGGGGGGGGGTAAATGTCGCTGTTGGCGACAGAATGCGATCCTGGATGCTTTCATACGAAACAGTGCTTCTTCCGTTACTCAAGCGGCAAAAAGCGTAATTATGGCTGTTTCGGTTGCTGCCAAGCATGGTTACGTATACCACGAAAGGCCGGGAATGTCAAGGGCTACGGCAGTTTCCTGCCCTTCCATTTCGGCCTTACCCCGCAGTAGCCCATCAGCGTCATCAGGGTAAAGTACGGCTGGGCGAAAAGCAGGGTGCAAAGGTAGCCCAAGCCGCCCCTGGGCAGTTTGCTGCGGAAAAAGGCGAATGCCGCGACCGTGTTCTGGACCATGACGATTAGGCAGGCGGCCGGCAGGGGCCAAAGCCCCGGAAAAAAGGGCAGCAGGGGGAACGCGAGCGCCCCCGCGGTTATCAGCAGCATAAGCAGGTTGTAGCCAAAGCGGGTCACCGGCTCGGGGCTGAACAGGCCGCCGTTGTTCCAGCGCAGGGTCTGGCCGACGAAGCCGCGCCAGGTGTCCTCGGCGCAGGTTTCCACGGCGGCGTCGGGCAGGGCGGCGGCGCGGACGCGGTACCTTCCCCGGGACCGGATCAGCGAGATCAGGGCGGCGTCCTCGGTGGGGGACGGCGGGACGGCGTCGTAGCCGCCCACGGAATCCAGGGCCGCCCTGTTCACGATAAGGTTGTTCCCGAAGCCGCCGCCGGCCGCGCCAAGCCCGATGGCCCCGGCAAGGTAGTTGTAGCGAATCGCGTGGTCGTAGCACTGGTACAGGTAGAAGAATCCCCTCCCCGGCTTTTTCTTAAAGACCGGGCCTATAAGCGCGCCCACCCGGCGGTCGCGCATTCGCCCGGCCATCGCCCGTATCCAACCGGGGGGCACCTCGCAGTCGCCGTCGGTAAAGAGCAGGAGATCCCCGGAGGCCCCGGCCACGCCCACCGAAAGGGCGTACTGTTTCCGGTTTGGGCCGGGGTTCTCCGCCAGGGTAATGACCCGGCAGTCGTCCATGCCCAGTTTCCGGGCGTTTTCCACGAATTCGGCCAGCATCGCCGGGCTTTCGTCGTCCGAGCCGTCGTCGACAAGGATAATCTGGGCCGGGTAGTCCTGCCTAAGCAGGCTTGCCAGCAGGCCCCCCATGCGCCGCTCCTCGTTGTGGATGGGGACTATGACCGACACCCTGGGGTTTTCCCCATGCGCCGCCGCGCGCCGGTCCCGCAGCCATTCCAGGAAAAATCCGAACATAAGCGCGCTCTGCAGGGCGACGAAGAAAATACCGTACCCGTAGCGCAAAAGGTCAAACGCCATCAAGAGAACCCCCGGACAGTATAGCATATTGCAATGTGCAGTATGATGGTATAGAGTTATAATTAGGAGAGGCTATGGCAGAAGATATTGTGGGGAAGGTAATCTCCCTCTTTTCCGGCGACAAGAACGCAAACCTTTCGGACAAGGAAATTGTCCTGCAGCAAAGGCACAAGGAACTGGGGGAAAACAAGTACGCCAGGTTTTTCCGCCAGAAAACCGACGAGGCGGACGTGCCTCTGGCGCAGTTTTTCCACTCCCTGTACAAGATGATTTCGCCGATCAGGGTCTTTATGCGGGACGCAGCCAAAATGACCCAGCTTAGGCAGATTGTGCTGGAGGCCTTTATAGACCCAGCGATCGTGGAAACCATCAGGCGGCTTAACCCGCAGGCCATAGAGGAACGCGCCAAAGGCACGGAATCGGCGGATCTGGTCGCCGAGATCCGCGAGGACATAGACAAGCTGACCTCCGGCTTCAACAGCTCCAGGATAAACGGGGTGAACCGCTGCCACAACATGATCATGATCATCTCCCAGCTTGTTAACTTTGACTATCCGGACATGATTAGGAAATTCGACCCCAGCTTTACGGAGGGGCCGTTTTCGGACGCCCCAAAATTCACCCCGGTAAAGGTGGACCAGGTTTCGAAGGAAATTGGCGAGTTCCTTACGGTCGCCCAGGGCGTCGTGCCCGAAAGCGACTGGAAAACGCTCCTTAGGCTGCTCAAAATCTGCGCCAAGGAGGAGCTTATCTCCGACAACCAGTTCGCCCAGATGCTGATCGGGCTGCGGGACATACTCAACTCGAAGGTCCTGCTTTTGATGACGCAGTACGGCAGCAAGAACCCGGTCTGGACCTGCAAGCCCAGGATCCCCGACGAGCACGTCGCCGAGGCCTGGGTCGAGGCGAAGACCCTGAAGGCCCAGGCGTGCATAGACATGATCAACAACAAGGAGAAAAAACAGAAGATCGACGTGCTCGCGAAGGAGATCTTCGAAAGCGAGGAGCTGATCCGGCTGGAAAACTACGTCCCGTCCAGGGGCGCCATGTACCAAAACAGGGATCTTGTCGGCTTTAATTTTGCCTACGGCCTTAACTACCTGAGCAGCTTCATGGCGGACTGCTTCGAAAAGGAAATCTACGATCTTTGCGACCTTGTGCGCGTCCGGGGGCAATGGACGAACATCGCATCGTCAAAGGAAATGTCCGAGTCGCTGTACCAGATAATGGAGCTGCCCGAATCGATCGCCCGCCTGGACGAGGCCCTTGCCGTCGACGGGGCGGACGGCTCGCGGCTAAAGGCGGCGATAATACGCGCCGAAAGGGATCCCTCGCAGATCCGGTACATCAACACGATTATCGAGAGCGTCAACGACACGGCCCAGGAAACGCTCGACCATGCCGCCCAGCACTTCGCCGTCATCGGCAAGCACATAAAGAGCCTGGGCGAGGACATACAGAAAAAGCACCCGGAACTAATCGTCAACTGGCGCGAGCTGAGTTCGGTGTCAAAGGACCACCCCCTGGCCCCGCAAATGGTAAGGGCCTATGCGAAGGTACACAGCTTCGTCCAACTGATGCAGTTGTGCGCCCAGTGAACCGCCGAGCCCGGCTTTGAGGACGCTATCTTGGGGGTAGTGTAGGATAAGGGGGGAGGCTTGAAGAACCGCAGAAGCATAAGGACCAATTTTATCACCGCCATCGTTCTGGCGACGGTTGTTCTCATATGCGCCCTGGCCGTGGTCATGTCCAACTTTTTCCACTCCATTGCCGACGCGATTCTTTTGGAGACTATCCCCCCCCTGACAAAAACGGCGGCCGGGAGCGTGGGGGTCAGCATGGGCAGACTGGCGGACCGTATCCTTGCGATCAGGGACGACCAGGTATTCGGCGATCCCCACGCGCCCGCCGCCGAAAAGCAGCGGGTGCTTGACAGGGCCGCGTCGGAGCTATACTTCGACTGGCTTGGCCTGTTCTCGCCGATGGGATCCCTGGTGACGGGGACGCCGCGCAGCGCGCCGTTCATACAGAGCGACATGTTCGCGGAACTGCGCGAGGCGCGGGGCATGGTCGTCGACGTAAAGTCAGACCCCCTGGGCGAGCCGGAGGTCGTCATAGGAATCCCGGTTACCAGGGACGGGGTGGTGGTCCATTACCTGGTGGGAAGCTACCACTACGGCGTGCTTGATTACATCATTAACAGTTTTTCCATATCGCCGGACAGCATAGCCTACATCGTCAACAACCGGGGAAGGTTCATGGCACACCTGGACACAAGCCTGGTGCGGCTAAGGGAAACGATATTCTCGAACTTTTACGGCGAAAACCTGGGCGCGGCGCTTGACGGGATCATTGAAATGGTAAGCCTGGGAAAACCGGGGACGGTCAGCTTCGGCAGGGGCGAAACGCGAAGGATACTGAGCTTCGCACCGGTGGAGGGGACGTCCTGGAGCCTTGTCGTGGAAACGTCCAGCAACGACTTCGTCGGCACGATATACCGGGGCCTGCTTCTGAACGTGACGCTCGCGTTCGCGTTCATGGTGTTCCTGGTGGTGGCGGCCAACGTTTTCATCGTCCGCATGGTAACCAGGCCGCTGCGGACGATAACGAACCAGGTGCACAAGCTTGGCGAGGGGACTTTTAAGTATTATTTTCCCAGCAGTTTTTTCAGGCAGGACAACGAGATAACCCAGCTCGCCGAGGCATTCAACTCCATGTCGGGATCGCTGGAGGGCGTCATAAGGGACATGGAGTCAATCGTCCGCGCCACGGGATCGGGAAAGCTGGACGCGCGTGTCAGCGTTTCCCAGTTTAAGGGGGATTTCAGGAAAATAGCCGAGGGCATGAACGATTCCCTGGATCTTATCTGTTCCTACCTGCACGCCATACCGGAGGCCGTCGCGCTGTTCGACGAAAAAAGGGAGATGCTTTTCCGCAACGACGCGATGACCGAGTTCCTTCTTGTCCACGGGATGATGCCGGACAACCCAAGGCTTCTGGAACTGATAACCGGCGGCGGCTTCGATTCCGGCGGGGATCTGGATCCCGGCATAGCCGCGATCTTCTCTTCCGCCATACCTAAGCCGGGATCCTTTTCGGGCGACGTGTCCCTGTTCGGGATCTACGGCATAGACAACTTTAGCATACAGATACGGCGGGTCGGCAGGGAGGCAAGGGAAGGGGGTTCCCTGTGCATCGTCATGGTGCTGAACAACGTCACGATCCTGACAAACGCAAAGCAGGACGCCGAGGCGGCGAGCAGGACCAAGAGCGAGTTCATTTCCAGGATGAGCCACGAGATACGAACGCCGATGAACGCGATCATCGGCATGACCCAAATCGCCAAGAACACCTACGAGCAGGAAAGAATCCTGGACTGCCTGGACAAAATCGAAAGCTCCTCCACCCACCTTCTGGGGATAATCAACGACGTGCTCGACATAGGCAAGATCGAGGCGGGAAAGCTCTCGCTTAACATCGACGATTTTTACCTGTCCTTTGCCCTGGGAAACGTCATGGCGATGATTGCCCCGAAGGCGCAGCAAAAAAACATTTACGTGAACCTGTCCATGCAGAACATAGTGCACGGCCGCCTAAGCACCGACAAGCAGCGGCTAAGCCAGATCCTGATCAACCTGCTTTCCAACGCCGTGAAATTCTCGCCGGAAAACAGCGAGGTAAAACTGAACGTCAGGGAAACCGAGTGGGACGACGGGACAGGCACCTACCGTTTCGAGATCGTAGATTTCGGCATAGGCATAAGCGAGGAGCAGGCCGCGCGCCTGTTCCGCCCCTTCGAGCAGGCGGACGGGAGCATAACGCGCAACTACGGGGGTACGGGGCTGGGGCTCGTGATATGCAAGACGCTGGTGGAGATGATGGGCGGCACCATCGGCCTGCAGAGCAAGCCGGGGAAGGGCAGTATTTTTACGTTCACGATACGCTGCGAATCCCAGGACATCGCCGAGCAGCAATCCCCTACCCTGCCCGACGCGCCCGCCGGCGAGGAACCGGACTTTAGCGGCAGGCGCTGCCTGATCGTGGACGACATCGCCATCAACCGGGAAATAATCATGGAATTTCTGTCCCTTACGTCCCTGGAAATGGAAACCGCCGACAACGGCCTGGAGGCGTTCGAAAAATTCACGGCCTCCGAAGAGGGCCACTTCGACATAATCCTTATGGACATGCAGATGCCGGTTATGGACGGGTGCCTGGCCACCCAGAAAATACGCAGGCTTAAAAGGCGGGACGCAAGGGGCATCCCGATTGTCGCGATGACCGCCAACGTCATGCAGGAAGACATACAGCGGGCGATGGAAGCCGGCATGACCGCCCATATAGGCAAGCCAATCGAGATGGACGTCGTCTTTAGGGTGCTTTCCGAACAGTTGCCTGGGGCCCCCGCAAAACCCCGGTCTCGCGGGGAGCCCCGTTTCGTTTAGGGGTTAAACAGCAACCTTGTAAGAAGAACGATGACCGGCAGGGCGAATACGGTCCGCATCACAAAGATAACAGCCAGATGCCCGATGTGCAACGGGATTTTGGACTTCAGTATTAGGATACCTGTTTCCGCCATGTAGACGATCTGCACGATGGACAGCGCGCCCAGGATAAAGCGGGTCTGTATCGGCGCGTCGGTTCCAAGAAGTATGGCGGGGATGTACATGTCTATAAACCCCACAATGGTGGCCGGGGCATACGCCATCGCGCCTTCCACCTGCAGGAGCCGCAGGAACTGGCCGAAGGGCCACGACAGCCACTGGAAAACCGGCGTCTGCGACTCGATGATCAGCGCGATGGTTCCCCAGGCCAGAATGACCGGGATTAGATCCATAAAAATGTTTAGCCAGTTGGACAGGCCGGACTTTACAACCTGCGCCGGGCCCGTCTTGCCCGCGCGCTCGCCGGCAAGCCTCGTGGCCTGCCCAAACAGGGAAGTGTTTCCGGGCACCTCCTCGTCGATTTGCTTGCCCACCTCGGGAAGGTATTCGTCCTTGATGCCGCGCAGGGGCCATATCCGGGGCATGATAACGGCAAGGAGTATCGCCGTCACGCAGATGACAAGGTAGAACAGGGCGAAATACTGCGTAAGGTCTATCGTGGAGGCCACGACGAAGGTAAACGGCAGCGAGACCAGGGTAAAGTTTACGCAGATGGCGGCGGCCTCGCGGCCCGTGTAAAACCCCCGCTCGTGCTGGTCGCGCGTGATTATGACGGAAGCGGCGGAGGAGCTGAACCACGAGCCCAAAAGGTCTATCGAGGAACGCCCCGGCAGGGTAAACAGCGCGCGTATCACCTTTTTGATCAGCACGCCAAGGAATTCCATCAGGCCAAAATCGGTAAGCAACGGGATAGCCACGCCTATGATTATAAAAATGGCAATCAGCCCCGAGTTGCTGGAGATAAGCTCCATCATAAGGCGGCCGCCGCCCCAGCCGATCAGCCAGTCGGGGCCGGCACCCAAAAACACCAGCCACGCAACGGCAACACCAACGGCCTTGCTTACAAAATAGACAATGTTGCAACAGAAAAGCCCCTTGAGCTTTTCGGAGTTCATGATAAAGGCGGGCTTTACGATATAGGCCAGCACCGAGCCGAGAAACGAGACGGTGACAAGCAGGGCGGCCAGCAGGAAGATCAGCCCGAAGCCGTTTACCTCCAGCGAGTTTATGACCCCGCCCAGCCAGCTTATCGCGTACCCCAACGGAATGTTGAACGCGCCCTGGCCGTCGGGTATCGGCACCATGAATAAAAACACGCCGATGACGGACATAATGGCAAACTTAACGGTGCTCTTTTTTTTGGGCGTGTTAGCGTCTGAACTGTTCACGCAGATTTCCTCCTACAAATGTTTACTTTTTCCTCGCGGCGCCTCCGCGCATGGGTGATTGTACCATAAAAGCAAAAAAACACAACCGTTCGGAATGAAAAAATTGACATTCCTTTCATAGCCACAGGTTTGTTGCACAATATTGTGAAAAATGGCATTTTACCGACAAGCCATAGNATCGGTTATCCGCGCTTGCAACCGCCGGCTTTAATATAGCCCGGTATTTTGGGAAACAGCTTGTCCAGACAGGGCATAAATGCTAGGCTTTGCAATCCTATGAAACAGAACCGTACAAATACGGGAGGGGACGGCGCCATGGCACAAGATGATGTTTTTATTCCCTGGGAAGATCGCTTTGCGGTAGGGATTCCCATGGTTGACGATCAGCACAAGGAACTGCTGAACCTGGCAAACGCGCTTCACGACACCTGTCGCCAGGGAAAGGAATTTGTGCCAGCGGGCTTCAAAAAAGCCGCCGTCGCCGCCGTGGACTACGTAAAAGTGCATTTTTCCGCCGAGGAAAAAATCATGGAAAGGGTCAATTATCCCGAAATGGCCGAACACAGGGCGGAACACCAGGAGTTTATCAAAAAGGTTTTGGCGGAGGTCAGGAATTTCGAGGACGGCGTGTCCTTTGTCCCAAACAGGTTCGTCGTATTTCTTAAGGACTGGATCTTAAGCCACATCGCCCTAATGGACAGAAAAATGGCCGCTTACGTTCTTGATTTTGCAAAAAAGGGCTCGCTCAAACAGTAGTTCCTATTCGGGCAGGGTGTGTTGATACTTGCCTACCTGTAGATATATACTNGGTGCATGGGTAAAACCTATGTCTTTGTGAACCAAAAGGGGGGGGTTGGCAAAACCACCTCGGCCCTAAATATAGGCGCGTACCTCGCACAGGAAGGAAAAAAAGTTCTGTTGGTGGATTTCGACTCGCAGGCAAACCTGTCCAGNGGNGTTGGNGCAAGGCCCCCAAAGCCGGGAGTCTACGAACTTCTCGCGGGGGGGGTTACCGTTGACCAGGCGATAAGAAAAACGGCCGTCCCCAAGCTTGACGTAATTCCATCCAGCATCGAGCTTGCCGCCGCCGCGGTGGAGCTTATCGAGCAGAAAGAGCGCTACCTGTTCCTGAAAAAGGCGATTGCCNCGGTAAAAGACCGTTACGACTTTATCCTTATGGATTGCCCCCCCAGCCTTGGCGTGCTTACCCTTAACGGCATGGCGGCGGCCGACGACGTGCTTATCCCCATGCAGTGCGAGTACTTCGCGATGGAGGGCCTGTCCCATCTTTTACATGCCATACAGAGGATTCAGCGAGGCCTGAACAAGTCACTTGGAATAGGGGGCATTTTTTTTACGATGTACGATCCGCGGACCCGGCTTGCCCAGGANGTNGTGAAGCAGGTAAGCGCCTATTTCAAGGACAAGGTCTTTTCCACGATTATCCCCAGGAACGTCCGCCTTTCCGAGGCCCCTTCCCATGGCCAGCCCATAGCGCTGTACGATCCACACTGCTCCGGGGCGCGGGCATACCAGAGTCTTGCACGGGAAATACTTAACCGTGTGTCTCAAGGCNACANAGAAGGAGGAACGGACAATGTCACGTAGAACAGGCCTTGGCAGGGGTTTGGACGCCCTGCTTTCCGAAAACGACGAGGGCTTTTCGGGCGAGTACGCCGAGGATCGGCAGGAAATGTTCGCCGAGGCCGACTACGACGACCAAAAGCACGACGCCGTAGTAAANCTTGCCCTGGACAAACTGGTCGCAAGCCCCGGACAGCCCAGAAAGAACTTCGACGAGACNGAACTGCGGGAACTTGCCAGCTCGATTTCCGAACACGGCGTCATCCAGCCGATTATCGCGGAGGATTCCGGCGACGGCACCTACATCATCGTAGCCGGCGAACGACGAACCAGGGCGGCCAGAATCGCCGGCCTTGACGAGATTCCGGCAATCATCCGCGAGTACACCGACAGGAAGCGACTTGAGGTCTCNCTTATCGAAAACATCCAGCGCAGCGATCTTAACCCCATGGAGGAAGCCGCCGCGTACAAAAACTACATGGACCTTTACGGGCTGTCCCAGGAGGATCTCGCGGCCAAGGTGGGCAAAGACCGTTCCACGGTGGCCAATTCCCTTCGCCTGCTAAGGCTTTCCGCCGACATGCAGAAAAGCCTGGGAAGCGGCGACATAAGCCCCGGACANGCGAAGGCACTGCTTTCGGTTACNGACCATGGCCTGCGGGAAAAGCTGTTCAAGGAGATTACCNGCAAGGGCTATTCCGTCCGCGANACGGAGAAACGGGCGACGGCGTTAAACTCCCCCCCAAAAACGGAGGGGGACGCGANGGGGGAAAAGCAGGCCGCAAAGCGTTCGCCGGAAATTGTCGAGATAGAGGAAAAGTTTATCGAAAAGCTCGGGACAAAAGTGAGCATAGAAGGCGGAACGGAAAAGGGCCGGATCTACATCGAGTATTACTCTTTGGAGGANCTTGACAGACTATANGGGCTTTTAGGCTGACAGCGGATAGGAGATCCCCTGTCTTATAATCGCCAACCGGGAGCATGCAACATGCAGGAACGTATCATCATCCTGGGGGCTGGCACCATGCAGGGNCCAGCCATAAGAATTGCCAGGAAACTGGGATTTTTCACCGTAGTACTAGACGGCTGCTCGTCCGCCCCCTGTGCCGGGATGGCGGATCGCTTTGAGCAAATAGACCTAAAGGACAGGGAAGGCATTGACGCTTTTGCCCGATCGCTGTACGACGGACCCAACGGCCTTGGCGGGATTATGACGGCGGGGACCGATTTTTCCGCCACGGTCGCNTGGGTAGCCGAAAGGCTCGGGCTGCCGGGCATACCCTACAAGGCGGCCCTTAACGCCTCGGACAAGGGCCTAATGCGATCCTGCTTCAAAAAGGCTGGGCTGCCCTCCCCCGAATTCGTCACGATTACCGCCTCGGNCGAGCTTGACGGCCTTTCCCTGCCAGCCCCCTTNCCCCTGGTGGTAAAGCCNGTTGACAACATGGGGGGACGGGGTTGCCGCAAGGTCAACAACAGGGAAGAATTCCACGAGGCCNCCACGGACGCCCTGCGTTTTTCACGCTCCGGGCGGGCCATTGTCGAGGCTTTCATGGAAGGACCTGAATTCTCGGTGGACGCCATCATTTACCATGGCGAGATCATTATCTGTGGCCTTGCCGACCGGCACATCTTCTTTCCGCCCTTCTTCATCGAGATGGGCCATACGATGCCGTCCAGTATTACAGGCGAGCAACATAAAGCCATTCTGAAAACATTTCGCGCNGGGGTACACGCCCTNGGCCTGGCTGACGCGAAAGACGCCGGAGCGGCGAAAGGGGANATAAANCTTACCCCGGCGGGACCTATGATCGGGGAAATCGCCGCGAGGCTTTCCGGCGGTTACATGTCCGGCTGGACTTACCCGTACTCTTCGGGCGTGGAGCCGATCCGCACCGCCATACTTATTGCGATGGGCCACTTGCCGGAGAACCTTGCCCCCGCCATAACCTGGACGAGCGCGGAACGGGCCTTTATCTCGATACCCGGCACGGTCAAAACCATCGAAGGAACGGACGAGGCACAGGGAATGCCACACGTACGAAACCTGTTCCTGCGTGCCGCCGAGGGGGCAAAGGTGGGCTTTCCGGAAAACAACGTCTCTAAATGTGGCAACGTCATAAGCGCCGCGCCGGATCGCGCCGTCGCCATGGAAGCGGCCGAAAGCGCCGCCCGAGCCATCCTGATCCGCCTTGACCCTTCTGACGCGGAAACGGGGGCCTTCCTGCGTGGCGGGGAAGCCTTCCCGCCNGATGCCTTCGGCCTAAGCCCCGAGCTAAAGGCCCTACTAGCCACCCTGCCAGAAACNTTTTCCGGGACTGCGACAGNCGACCTTTCCTTCTCGCTAGTTTCATTCCCGGAATTNGCCAAATCCGGGCTTAAGGATTACCTGGGGCGCGGTGTGACGGAATGCCTTGTGGCGGTACGAAAACTTACCGGCCTTTCCCTCCCCGAAATTTGCGCGGAAACCATCCTTGAACACAATGAAACGTCCGATAATAAGCATACCTATCTGGGAAGATCGTTCTGGGCCGCCTTTGTCAGGGGTTCCTACCAGGGGGCGACGTATTANATCGACAAGCTAAGAGGGGAAAATTGAGACNTATCCGCATCGGATATTTTCTGCTTTTTTGTGGCCTATTGTCGTGGGCACTGCCACAGGAGATCCGCGCGCAGGTNNGTACCGCGCACCGCGCCTTTACCCTTGACGAAACCATAAACCTTCTGAACATAGCCGTCAACGAACAGGGCGTATTCCGCTGGGACCCATTCTTCCAGGAGGGATCCTTTGCCATCGGGGGGCACCACGGTATTTTCTCCACGGCTCTGTCCCCGGGCCAGAGTGGCTTCCTTATGCTGAACAACAGGGATATCTACACCGTCCAACTGCCCTACTTTAACGGAGGCGAGCTGGTTTTCCCNGAAGACTTCGTGATCACGGCGAAGGAAGCCTTCGTCCGCATCGCCAGGGACAATTTCCACTACCGGATCGCCGCGATTATCATCGACCCGGGGCACGGGGGAAGGGATCCCGGCGCGGTGTTCTACCACACGATAAACGGGCGACGGCAACTGGTCAGGGAATCGGACATCGTCCTGAACGCATCGAAGATGCTTAGGGACCTGCTGGTAAGGCGCTATCCCGACAAGCGCATACTCATGACCCGCGAGCGGGACGTGACCCTTAGCCTTGCGGATCGCGCCGCCATCGCCAACTCCGTCCCCGTAAGGGACAACGAGGCGGTAATCTTCGTGTCCATGCACGCCAACGCCGCCATGAACAGAAACGCCAGGGGTTTCGAGGTCTGGCACCTGACCCCGACCTACCGGCGCCAACTGCTGGACGAGGAACAGTTCCCCGACACATACCTTCGCCAGATCCTCAACTTGCTTACCGAGGAATCCTTTCTAACCGAGGGTATCATGCTGGCCCAGGCAATCCTGGACGGCATAGACGGCACGAAGGGCCACCAAATGCCCAACCGCGGGCTTAGGGCGGAGGACTGGTTCGTTGTCCGCCGNAGCAACATGCCGGCGGTACTGGTGGAACTGGGTTTCATAACCAACAGGGAAGATGCTATACTGATGGCTAACGACGCATCCTTGCGAAGAATCGTGGAAGGCGTATACAGGGGGATAACCGAGTTCGTCAGCGCCTTCGAGCGCACCGGAGGATTTATCATAGCGCAATGAATGGCAGGAATGTAAACCNCAGGGGAATTTTTTCTCGCTTACAGTTACAGAATTTCCGNTTTTGTGCCTGCATTTTGCTAATTGGCGTTATGGCGGGTCTNGCTATGGCAGCTTTATTAGAATTTCACGTTTCAGGCCTTGCAAGAAGGACTTTCGTGTTTTATGCTATTGGTAGTGGGGATATAACTGTCGAGGAAAGAATGCTTAGGCGTGTCGAGTCCCGGGAACGCGACGTAGCCAGGTATGTGGAGGAAGCGCTTCTGGGGCCAATTTCCCCAGACTTGCTGCCTCTCTTTCCTAGAGGAACAAGGTTGAAGTCCCTGCTGTACCGNAACGGGGTGGTTTACGCGGATTTTTCCGGGGATGCCGCCATGGCGCCCGTGGAAGGGGGGGAAGTTTTCGAAAGCTTCTACACTCTTCGCGGGGGCATAGAAAGAAACTTCCCCAGTGTGGAGGAAGTGCGTTTTTTTATCGAGGGAAGAGCCGCTTTTGCGGGTGGGTTTCGTCGGTAAAGGGCCGGTTTTGAGGGGGACCGCCTACTGTCCAGGTCGCAGGNCCTGGTTTGTGGCAAGCGAAATTTGAGTGCATTGTCGTTGACAAAAATCGCTCGAATTCGTTATACTGCCTAGTATTGCTAGGTAGGTCAATGTACCTTATTTGAAAGGAGAGTTGTGCATGAAAAAGATGCTCATTCTTGTCGTCATCGCGTCGCTAGTGGCTGGTTCCCTGTTCGCCAATGAAGCCGTTCTTATTGATTTCGGTCTTTTGGCAGCGGACTATCGGGTTGGTGCTGAAGATGATGAAGACGACACGCCAAACGAAAACCGCGCTACCTTGATGGACTTTTCCAACGTCCGGTTCGCGAGTTCCTTCACGGAAGAGCAGCGAAGGATGATGAGAACCTCGCTCGCCATCGAAAACTGGGAGGTTGATCTTGCCCCTTCCGCAAGGACGGTGTTCAACAAGACCCGGAGTTTCACCCGGGAAGCCCCCTCCAGGCGCTTCGGCACGGTCATGGGCGTTCGGGTCCATTTCCCCCTGGATCCCTTCCACTCGTGGGCCCTCGTAAGGCCTCCGTTTGAGATCCCGGCGTTCGAACCTTTCGGTGAGGACGACGAAGCCGCGGCAAACGGCAATGGCAATGGTAACGGAAACGGCACCCGCTTTGAGAACGGTTTCGGCGTGGTAAAGAACGTCGGCACCATTAGGGCTCTTGCGGTCAACGTTTACGGGATGAACTTCCCCCACTCGCTCAATGTCGTCCTTATCGACAACAACGGCAACCGCAGAAGCGTGCCTATGGGTCCCCTTAACTTTGACGGTTGGGCGGAACTTCGCTGGGACAATCCTTCCTACATTCAGGAAGTACGGAACCGCGATCTTCGCATCACCCCCATATACCCGGATTCCATGCCTTTCGTTAAGTTTGGCGGATTCGAAATCAGGCGCGACGCTTCCCACAGGGGCGGTGATTTTATCACCTACTTTAGGGACGTAAAAATCATCTACGATAGGGCGGTTCTCGACACGGATCGCGATATTGACGATGAGGCCATCTGGGGCATTATCCAGGAACGGGAAACCGCTCGCAGAATATGGGAAATGGAACGCTTTGGCCAGAACCAGATACTGCGGCATTTGGAAGCCCAGAGGCAGGCGACCACCACAACCTTTACCCCCACCCAAGAGGCTGGTGGTAACGGTGGCGACTGATCTGTGCTGTAGGGCAGTGTAAAACAATACACGGAACCGTCTGAAAACCCCGGTGGTTTTCAGACGGCTTTTTTTGACATGAAAGATGACACCAACCCACAAATCTTAAGTCCAGAAGAAGGGGCGGTTCCTGACAAGGAAAAGCTTCGACAATGGTTCGAGTCTAAAGCTGGCGCCAGAATCCTGATCGTAAAGGACATTGGACGCCACATAGAAAATCTCCTTTTGCCCATTCTTCCCCACCCCACGGTAAAGGTGCGAACGAAAAGTTTTTCGAGCTTTTACACCAAGCATAGTCGCCAACTCAGGAAGGGTATCACCCCGCATATCACCGACCTAATGGGTATAAGAATTGTCTGCCCTTTCCTTAACGACATGGCACAGGTGGAAAAGATCATAAGCGATCATTTCGAGGTAATCGAGCTAGATCGAAAGGGAGGGCTCTACACCCACAAGGAATTCGGCTACGAGTCAATACACTTGCTTATAAAGATTCCTTACGACCTTACCCGTGTTAGGGGGAATGCTGATTGTGACGTGGTTGAAATACAGATACGCACGATCCTACAGGACGCATGGGCAGAGGTGGAACACGAGATATTCTACAAGGGTGAATTTAGCCCCCTTGATTCGCAGAGGCGCAAACTATCCGCCATCAACGCAAGCCTTTTCCTTGCCGACACAACTTTCCAAGAAATACGCTCGTATCAGAAAAAATTGAACAGCCAATTGATGGAGAGGCGGGAAAACTTTTACCAGAAAATCGAACATGCGAACGACGCCTTCTTTATTTCGGATATACCTACCGCCGATCAGGAGCCCAAAACCGTCTCATCTGATTCGGATGGTAATTCCATTGACGAACTGTTGCTTAAGGCGCTAACAGCACACAATAACAAGCAGTTTGAGAAAACCATAGCCATATACAGCCAAATTCTCGAACGGGATCTGGAGGACCCGATCCGCTCGCTTATATATAAGCACCGTGGAGTGGCGAATTTTGCCCAGTCAAAATACGACGAGGCAGTTTCCGACTTTACCGAAGCCTTTAAACTGGACGAAAAATCCCACATGTCGGTTTACTACAGGGGNCTCGTATACTCCGTGCTAAACCAGTATACAAAAGCGATCGAGGACTTTACTCTGTCGCTACGGATAAACCCCTACCAGTATTACTGTCTGTTCAGGCGTGGCCAGGCGTATTACCACATGGGCGACTCCATTAAGGCCCTTTCGGACTGCAATGCATCCCTTTCCATGGAACCCAACAACGACAAGATCCAAAAATTCCGNGAGCTGCTCCAGGACGGGCTGCAACTGTAGCGTCCTAGAGTTTTTTCGGAAAATTTACCATGGGTACCATGAAAACGCTTGACATTGCTGAATGAAAATTTGTAAACTTAAACCATCAGTGCCGAGCGGTAAGTTTGGTTTTACATAGGGCCTGTAAAGGTTACGGCTTTTTCAAAGCCAAGTCTCCATCGTCTAGGGGTTAGGACATCGGGTTTTCATCCCGACAACGGGGGTTCGATTCCCCCTGGAGATGATTTTTGCAATTATTTTACTGG
>JGI24694J35173_10002295_pt1 | contig 15724 bp, 15 predicted proteins | sample TergutCo191P1_FD_35173 | JGI IMG/M metagenome (IMG submission 35173) | reverse complement strand
CTCTACAATATGCTTGCCTATTTCGTAGTAAGTATAAACCATAGATAGATTTATAGCCGTAGCTGCCCGTTGCCTTGCAAATTCTATTATTGAGGCAATTTCGGAATAAAGCGAATTTTTAGAAAGCCTTGACATAAAAGTAGCTATCACTCCTCCATTATGCTTTTTTCCATCCATTCAAAATACGGCGCATAAGCTCCAACGCCTTTGAAAAATAAAATTTCCGGGATTTCATAAGGATGACGTTCCAGAATCGCTTTTTCCAAAGCTTCGTGGTGATAAGTTGGAGCTTTGCAAATTAGCAAAATCTCGTTATCGTTTTCAATTTTGCCTCTCCATCTGTAAATGGAATTTATAGGCATAAGCTGAACACAGGCGGCAAAATAGCCTTCCACGAGTTCACGAGCCATTTTTTTAGCACTCTCCATATTCGGCATTGTGGTAGTGCACATCATTGGGTGAGACATATCTCTTCTCCTATCAAAGCAAAGGGTTCGGCCCCTTTTATTTCCACGTTTATTCTGTCGCCAATCCTGTATTCTCCACGAACTGCAACGGATTTGTAGTTGTTCGCACGGCCAATCCAGGACTCTCTCTTTCCACGCTCATCTATTAAAATACTAAATTTTTTTCCTACATATTTTGAATTGCTCTGCAAAGCTGTTTCGGTAAAAATGCGTGTGAGTTCGGCACTGCGTTTGTATTTTTCATCGCTTGGAATTTGCCCGGAAAGCGTTGCCGCAATGGTACCTTTGCGAGGAACAAAGCGGGTTCGGTTGCATCCGGTTGGCTTGCTCCATTTAACAATGTCAAGGCTTTTCTGGAAATCTTCTTCTGTTTCTCCGGGAAACCCGACTATTATGTCTGTGGAAATCGCAAAGTCGCCGAATTCCGAGTAAAAAAAGTCAACCAGTTTTTTATAATCATCAACGCTGTGTTTGCGTTTCATTGCCTGCAAAACCTTATCGCTTCCGCTCTGCACAGGCAAGTGCAAAAATTTGAAAACTCTTTCGTCTTTGTAAACTTCTGCGAGTTTTTCCGCATAATTCAAAGTATGTCTCGGATTTCCCATGCCCATTCTTATTCTGTAATCACCTTTCACTTTTTCCAAAATCTGTTTTACCAACTCCGCTAAATCGGTTCCCATATCAAAGCCATAGCAACTCGCATCCTGAGCGGTTAGCCAAATTTCCTTGCAGCCGTCTTTTACCAAAGTTTTTGTTTCTTTTACAATTTGCTCCGGTGCATAGCTTTGCAGCTTTCCTTTTACCATTCTGGTTGAGCAAAAGGAACAGGCATCCATGCAGCCCTCAGCTATGCTCACAATTCCCACAATCGGATTTTTGCGAATCTTTGGCAAGCCAAGCTTTGGCGAATGTTCTTTTTGCAAGTCTAGAACAGTTTCGCCCGCAATTATTTTTTTTAATATATCGGGAATTCTCTCCACAGCGTGAGTGCTCGCTACGGAAATTTTCGGGTCTATTTTTTGCAGAGCAGCTATGAGTTCTTTTGTCACGCATCCGGTTACCAGCATTGGAAATTCCGGGTAATCTTTTTTTGCGTTTCTCACAGCTTTCAATGCAGAGCTATCGCCTTTAACCGTGCAAATATTCAGAATAACAGCATCAAAATCAATTTCCGCAATCAAGCCAGCAATCTGCTCGCTCTCGCTCATATTTGCGCTGCAACCTTGAGAAATGAGATGAATCATTTAATTAATTTTCCTAAGCTCTTCTTCCAATTCTTCAATGCCAGCGCATCTCTACTCCAATTGTTTTCGATGGTTTTTTGAACGTAGAAAAACGCTTCTTTTACATCATTCGTCTTTGTGAAAATGAGTATATTGTGTCCCCAGTGGATTTGAAATATTGGGTGGTTTTCTATTTCTTCAACAACTTGTTGAAGATTTAAACGCTTACAATAAGTTAGATTCACCATAGAAAACCCCTTTAAATTTGGAAATTCATTTCTTAAATCTTTGCTTAATTGCTCAAAAAAGCCACTTCCCCAGGTAGTTTCCATCTGTCTGGCTACAATATCTTGCCCTAAATCCCAATATAAGCGTAAAAGTTCTGTATTCACTTTTACAGCCGCCTTTATCTGGCTTTGGCGTATCCGGCTTTTCAAGTCGGTTAGCCACTGTTTGTAATCACTATTCAGCTTCATATGCTGACTCTCCGTAAATGTTGTTGCTAGCAGCTCCACCAATAATTAAATATGTATTTGCTTTTTTAGTCATCGTGAGAAAAAATAGAAAATAACGGGTCTTCTAAAAATAATACCCCATTATAATATCTGAGAAAATACCGGTTGAGCCATTAACGCTTTTACTAAAATTCACAAAATCGTAACCTATTCTCAAACCACAAAAGAAACTTGCGCCAGCCGGTCCTCCAGCTCCAACTCCTACAATAATTCCAAAATCAAATTTATTTCTATCGGCGTAAGTTTGGGAATCGCCATCGTATTCCATGGTAGTTTTTAAAGGGAAGCCAAATTGAACGCCACCTTCCAAATAAGTACTTGGTATGTATATGGAATAAACATCAAAAAATCGATATTTAACCAATAATGGAATGGCTATAGTGTGATCATATATGCCTGCAACAATCGTTATTTGCCTTATTGAATCTATTGAATAGCCTTTATCAATTTCTGCTGTGATTCCTCTGTAAGAATAATATAATTCCGGGCTAAATAGCAATTGGTTTTCTTTGGTACTATAAATAGGCACATCCAATAGTAATCCGATTTTAAGCCCCATTCCTGAGGCATATTCAAACTCGGAATTTTTTATATTGAATATTGCTTCAGAAGGAGCATAAAATATACTAAACACTCCTCCTATTCCAAATTTTATTCTATCATGTTCATATTTCTCTTTGCTTTCTTTTTCTTCGTCAAAAGATATATATTCATAGGAAGATGTGTTCTGTATGCAACGCACAGATTGCAAAGATGTCTTTCTGCTGAGTCCCCAATGAGCAGATTCATAATAGCGACCCATATTTCGGTCGTAAATATAATTTTCGTCTTTGTCGTATTTATTTGAGTTCATCCAGTGACCGAAAGAATCAACACCGTCAAAACGAAGGCGACCCAAGCTTACACTGCCTTCGCCACCAAGCAATGCCGAAAATCCATAGTCATCTGTTCCCCAATTATTTTTAGTCTTAAGTTTTTTTCCTGCAACTAAGTTGCCGCCCGCTAAATCCACAAGCTCCTGCCACTCATCTTTGCTAGGCAAATGCCAACCGCTAGGGCAAGCTTTCATTGCTGTTGACCAATCATATAATCTTCCATACTTTGTACAATTTTCTTGTTTATTATCATAACATTTGCTATTTTTTGCTTCGTAATTCAAATTCTCCGCCATCCAAGTTTGATTGCCGATTTTAACGGTTTTATATTTTTTGCCATCTCGTGTATCAATCAATGAATCTTTTATTACTTGCAAACTGGTTGTATCCTTGCTNGTTCCTTCGCTCCTATATTTAAGCTCTAGCTCTTTAGTTTGGAGTTTAGGCTCATTNGACATCTCAGTTAAAAGTTGCGATGTTTTTGAATTTGCCGGAGAAATTGGAACTGTAGTATTATTAGAAACACCCGGCATGTTTGCAAACAAAGCGGGCGCCTTCTCATTCAAAATCGCAAGTAACCCATAAATATCTTTCGCATTTCCCGTAAACGAACTTACCAAATTTCCACTCACACTCTCATAAAGCTCCACTTTAATCGTATAATCCTTGCCAAAACGCCCTATGCGGCCCTGAGCAATATAATCAGCAGCTATCTCCCTGCCAATTTTAACCAAGCAACCAGCTAACTCATTGCACTTACTTAGCATATCTTCCGGCGTGGCAAAAAGAGACAGAATACTCTGCTGAGTCATCACAGCGTAATTCTTTTGTGGCAAAGTCTTAGTCGCAATCTCACGCAACCTGTCTGTCATGTGGTTTAACTCTGAAATTTTTATAGAAGGCTCTTCATCATCAACAGTATTTATTATAGCAATCTGCTTTTGCTGTGCGTAAGCTGCAAAGGCTAGAAACAATGTTGTGAAGATAATTTTGAGCATAAAGGCTTGAATATAGAAAAATATTCACTCTATAGAATTTTTGACCTTATGGGCGAAGCTATTTTTACTATTTTCCATTTATGCTCCTTTATCACGGCGGAACAGAAATCATAGAAAATCCTGAAGTTCGTATTGCGAACAGACCTGTTGATTTTGGCGATGGTTTTTATACAACTTCCAATTTTGAACAAGCTTCCAATTTTGCTAAATTGAGAGCCGATTTTAGGAAAATGAAATTTGGAATTGTCAATATTTATGAAATTGACGAGAATTTATTTGTCGATTTTGCAATATTAAAATTCGAAAGCCCAAATATAGAATGGTTTGATTTTGTAATAGACTGTCGCAAAGGCGGCAAATTATTTGAAAAATACGATTTGATAATAGGACCTGTAGCAAATGACAAAGTTTTTAGAGTTTTGGATTTTTATGAAGCTGGAGTATTCACAAAAGAGCGTGCTATTGAAGAACTCTTGCCTTATAAATTAACAAATCAGTATGCGTTTTTTAACAAGAATTTAATTTCTAATTTAAAATATATGAAACATGCGGAGGTCAAAACATGAATGATAGAGAATTGTCAACATTAATTTGGCTAAGAGTCAGGGATATTGTNAAAATGTTTTTGGAGCAGGGGGNTATTTCTGCAAAAGAGGCTTTCAATTTGATTTATAATTCTCATGTTTTTGAATTGTTATCTAATGAAAAAACAAAGGTTTGGCATTATAGCGTACATATGCTTTATTATCTTTTGCAAAGCGAAATTGCAACCGGCAAGGTTGAATTACCGGAGCTTCAATCATAATGAGCGAAGATATAATTGAATTTACAGCGTATTTAATGGAAAACTACCGCAGAATAAAAAAAATGAGCGGCAAGGAAGTTGCTGCATTTTTTGAGAATAATAATCTTTATGACTTTGTGGAACGTCAATACGATTTTTTGCATACAGAAAGTCCGGAAGCAAATGTGATTACGATTGATGAATTATACTCTTCTCTATCCACTCAACCTTGAGAAATGAGATGAATCATCTTCATCCGTATTGCGTAAGATTTCTTTTGTTCAGTTCGTCTATACACATAAGCATAAGGGGTTGCAGAGCGTTCAGTTCCAGGTTTATGTGCCATTTGCCAAGCTCGTTAGCAAGCTCTGCGTTAAATATCGGAGGTGCGTAGTTTCCGCCGTCGCCTGCGTTTAATATTCTGCAAAGAACGTCTGCAAAACTAACTAGCGCAACGAGCGGGCGGTTTATTTCTGCTTTTGTTAAATCGTGATGGTAGCGCATTACTTCGGCTATGGAGCGAGGGAGTTGCCAGTTTTCCACAAACAAGGCCCCTATTTGTCCGTGATCCATTCCAAAAAGTTCTCTTTCGGCAACGTTCAATTCGCAAGGGCGGTTTTTGCTGCAGGCTATTGCCTGTTCAAATTCATGGCCTTTGTATTGCAGCAGAATAATTTTGCCAATATCGTGCAAAAGGCCGGCAGTATAAGCGTCGGCAGCCAAACTTGGCTCATATTCCTGCGCAACTATGCGCGCCACTATTCCCACTGCGCTGAAATGGTCCCAGAATTTTTGCAAATCCAGCTTTGAATCTTTAAGTTCAAAAATTCTGGACATAGATGCTTCCATGCAAATATCTTTTGTTTGCTCAAAACCAAGCTTGTTTATTGCGCTGTGAATGCCTGTTACCGCTTCTCCTCTGGTGTTTACTATTTTCAGAATCCGGGCGGTTAAAACAGGGTCTCCGGAAATTATTTGCTCCAGAGCTTCTCTTTGATCTTTTTCGTCTGCAAGTTCAAAAAGCTGTGCTGCCACGGTTGGGAGCGTGGGCAGGCTTATCAAGCTCTGTGTCACCTTTTTTATATACTCGGTTTGCACGTTATATGTTATTCCTCTATATTTGCATTTCTCGAACTTATGCGTTTACGGAAAACATAGTAACTCCAAATTTGATAAGCTAAAATAATGGGGAGAAAAATTGCGGCGACTATGCTCATCAATTTTAATGTATATGCAGAAGAAGCAGAGTTCCATATAGTAAGGCTGTTCTCAGGAATTGAAGAAACGAGCACGTTTGGAAACATTGCGTAAAACAATGCCGTAACGGAACATATCGTGCAAAGAGCCACGAGAATAAAAGCGGCTGTTAGACTGCGTTTGAAGGTCGCAACCGCTGCCGCCAAAATAAAAATAAAAGCGGCTATGCCAATAATGCTGTGCTTCCATGTGAGAGAAGTTGCTATTGCGAATAAAACCACAGTAGGCACAATCACAAGTTTTGAAAACTTAAATGCTCTTAACTGCAATTCGCCTTCGATTTTCAGCGTTAAAAACAAAGCGCCGTTTGTTAAAAACAGAGAAACTCCGAGCAACCCGCCAAACAAAGCACAAGGTTTAACCAGATCAAAAAAAGTTCCTGTAAAGTTTCCGTTTTCTATAGGTATGCCTATTATTAAATTCGCCATAGCAACGCCGGCTAAAAGCGACGCTAAAAAACTGCTAACGGAAAGAGCAATGTCGCACACAAAACGAGCCTTTGGAATATCGGCTCTGTGCCTTATTTCAAAACACACTCCTCTGATAATTAAGGCTAAAAGAAAAATCACAAACGGCAAGTAAAGCGCACTGAAAAACGCTGCATACCAAAACGGAAACGCCGCAAAAATTGCACCGCCTGCGGTTAAAAGCCAAACCTCGTTTCCATCCCAATGCGGGCCTATTGAATAGATATAAGTTCCACGCTCACGTTCATTTTTCCCTAAGAAAAATTGCAAAATTCCAACACCAAAATCAAAGCCTTCCAAAAAGAAAAAACCAATCCACAAAATTGCAATAAGCACAAACCATAAAATTTCAAAATTCATATTTTACACTCCTATTGCCTGAACTTTTTTAGTTATTTTTCTCTCCACGCAACCACGAAAAACTTCACGCCGCATTAAAAGAAATGTTATAACCGCTAAAACTATATAAACAACAGAAAAAACTATTGTGGAAAAAATTACGTTTCCGCTTGAAACTCCTATAGATACGGCTTTATCTGTTGGCATCAATCCGTAAACTATCCAGGGCTGGCGGCCAACTTCTGCAATAAGCCACCCTGCAGTGTTGGCTATGTATGGAAGAGAAATTCCAAGAGTAATTAGCAGCAATGCTTTTTTGTGCATATTTTTTTTAAAATACACAAACCAGATTATTCCGTAAAAAACAAGTAACAACATTATAAGCGAGCTGCCTATCATAACTCTGAACGAAATGTAAGGAATCCACACAGGAGGCGTGTAGTTGCCATGCCCGTAGCGAAGTTCAAAGGATTTCTGCAAATCTTCCATTCCTTTAACCTCGCCTGTTGCTTTGTTATGAACCATAACACTGAGCATAGCAGGCATTTCAATTCCCGGAACAATGGATAGCGGAGCAGGGTTGGCTGTTTTCACCAGATTTTCCATGGCCGCAAGTTTCATGGGTTGCAATTTGGCAACAGACTGCCCTTGCAAATGCCCACTCAGGGCAACAGCCATAACACCAATAAGCCCCATTCCCAGCGCAAATCTAAAAGTTCTTTCAAACAGGCTGGAATCTTTTGCATTGTTATAAATTTTCCACGCCGAAATTCCCAGAACAAAAAACGCCCCTGTGCATACGGCAGACGATATAACGTGAGGAAACTGGTGCAGAAAATAGGGATTGGTTATAAGAGCCAGAAAATCCGTCATTTCGGCTCGGCCATTATTGAACACATAGCCAACAGGGTTTTGCATAAAACTGTTGGCCACGAGAATCCAGAATGCAGATGCGCATGATGCCGCAAACACAAGCCATATACAACTTAAATGAACAGCTCTCGGCAAAATACTTCGCCCGAAAATCCAAAGCCCCAAAAACGTGCTTTCAACAAAAAATGCTAACAGACCTTCTATTGCAAGCGGCACGCCGAAAACATCTCCGACAAAGCGACTGTATTCAGACCAGTTCATTCCGAACTGAAATTCCTGCACAATGCCTGTTACCACGCCAGCAGAAAAGTTCAGCAAGAACAGCCTGCCCCAAAAACGCGCAATCCGTTCGTCTTCCGAGTTACCGCTTCTGTAAGCCATGGTTTCCCATATTGCAATAAAAAGCCCTAGACCTATGGTTAAAGGAACGAAAAGAAAATGATAAACCGTCGTTATGGCAAATTGAAGCCTGGATAGAAAAACAACATCCATGGGGGGTAATGTAGAAAAAAAATTTCTATTTTACCAAAATGCTGAAAGAATACGCTAAAGGCTCTCGCAAGAGCTTGGACATGGAGCAACTGCAGGATTTGCGTTTCCCGATGATTATGGAGCTTGGCTCAACAATGATCACCGTTCGAGATTTGCTCAACTGGCAAGAAGGCTCCGTTGTTAAAACCGACAGGGTTTCCGGCGGAAATGTAGATTTGCAAATAAACGGCAAAGTTTTGGCAAAAGGCGAAGTAGTTGTTATGACTAACCAACACTTCGGGTTCAGGCTCGTTACACTTCTAAGCCCCGAAGAGAGGCTAAAAAGCTTGTGAAATCTTTCAGCAGGCCAAGACTCAGATGGCACATGCCACCACCGCTAGTCCATGTTCTGGTGTGGATTTTTATATATCTGGTTCCTGTGGTTTTAATGGTTCCGAGCAATGATGAAAATATATGGAGAACTCGCTACCAAACAACTTTTCCGTTTTTGGTAACGCTTATATGTTTTTATGCAAATTATTCTTTCCTAATACCGAAATATTTTAACGCAAAGCGTTTTTTCACATATACGGGAGCAAACATTATCTTGTTTTTTATTGTAATCTGCGCAATAAATCTTTGGAAAAGCTATGTTTCGGAGCTTGGAATTATACCACCGCACAGGCTGGAATATCCCTTAGTGAATGTTGGCGTAATTAAAGGCTTTCTCGGCCTTCTGTTCATAATGGGAATTGCAGTGTCCATTCATTCTACTTCAATGTGGTTTCATTCAAAAAACGCAATGCAAAAACTTGAAATTGAGCACGTGCGCTCGGAACTCTCTCTTTTAAAATCGCAAATATCACCGCATTTTTTATTTAACACCCTCAACAATATTTTAACTCTTATAGACGAAAACGCAGAACTCGCAAAACAATCCGTGCAGGAACTTTCCAAGCTTCTTCGCTCAGTGCTTTACGAATCGGATGCAGACACAATAACCATAAAACGCGAAGCGGAATTTTTAAGCAATTATTCTAATCTTATGAGACTCAGGTATGGTTCCGGCCTTAACTTTAAACTGGAAACTGATTTGGAAAACCCCGATGCCCCAATTGCTCCGCTATTGCTCATACCGCTTTTGGAAAACGTGTTCAAACATGGCATAGGCCCCTCGCTTGAAGAAAGTTCAATAGAAATAAAAATCTCCTCAAAAAAAAGCAAGATTATTTACGAAAGCACAAACACCTATTTTCCTAAAACCAACCAAGATAAAAGCGGAAGCGGCATAGGCATTGCCAATATGCGAAAACGCCTTGATTTGCTTTACGAGAAACGCTTTTTATACGATTGCAAAATTGCAGGTAATAACTACATAACAAAACTGGAAATAAATATTGACTCGCCTTATTGAAATACGCAAAGCCAAAGAACATAATCTGCAAAGCATAGACATAGACTTGCCAAGAGATTCCTTTGTGGTAATCACAGGAGTTAGCGGCTCCGGCAAGAGCAGCCTCGCTTTTGACACGATTTTTCAAGAGGGCCAGCGTAGATACATAGAATCTCTTTCCGCTTATGCGAGGCAGTTTATAGGCACAATGAAACGCCCTGATGTAGAAAGCATAAAAGGCATTTCACCAACAATATCAATAGACCAGAAAACCATAAACAGAAACCCCCGCTCAACCGTTGGAACCGTAATTGAAATTTTCGACCATTACCGACTGCTGTTCGCAAGGCTTGGCACTCCGCACTGCCCAAAATGCGGCAAAGAAATAAAAGCGCAAACAACGGAACAAATTGCAGACAACATTTTTCTGGATAAAACAGGGTTGCAAGCAACGGTTATGGCTCCGATTGTAAGAGAAAGAAAGGGAGAATACCGCAAGGAAATTTCAGAGCTTAGAGAACGTGGCTTTGCAAGGGTGAGAATAGACGGAGAGATGTATGAATTGAACGGGCAAATTCCTGAACTTGCTCGCTATGAAAAACATTCCATAGATGTAGTGATAGATAGAATTTCTATTGAGCCAAAAAACAGAACCAGACTAATGGAAGCCTTAGAACAAGCATTCAAAATCAGCGAAAACAAACTGGTATCATTCATATTTGAAAATAAACCACTAACCACTAGCCACTTGCCACTTGCTGATTATGTTATTACAAGTGCTAATTTAGCCTGCGCAAAATGCGGAGTCTCTTTGCCGGAAATTGAACCACGCCTGTTTTCCTTTAACGATAAGCAAGGGCAATGCCAAGTGTGCAAGGGTTTGGGGAAAAACTACCAAATAGATGCTTCAAAACTCATAAACCCGGAGCTTTCAATAGCAGATGGCGCAATTTTAGCGAGCACTGCAGAAGGCAGGTTGATTTTCAGCGACTGCGGCCAAGCAGAATACAAAGTCATTGCGAAAAAGAATAGCTTTTCGCTTTCAACACCATGGAAAAAACTATCAAAAAAATCCCAAGACTCCATACTCAATTTAATTGTTCCAACACTCCAAGATTTATGGGATAGATGGCACATTCACCTGTTGCAAAAATATATGCTTATTGAGCCGTGCAGAGAGTGCAATGGCGAGCGAATTTGCGCAACCGCAAGGGCAATGGAGTTCCACGGCAAAGGGATTAGCGAAATATCATCTCTTTCTGTAGATAGTTCCGTTGCATTTTTCAATGAATTGAAATTGAGCGAAAAAGAACAGAGAATTGGCAGAGAAATTTTCAGAGAAATAAGAGGCCGGCTTGGTTTTTTGCAGGCAGTCGGGCTTGGATATTTGACTTTGAACAGGGGTTCTGCAACGCTAAGCGGCGGAGAGGCACAGCGTATTCGCCTAGCCGGGCATGTAGGCGCAGGTTTGCAGGGCGTGCTTTATGTTTTAGACGAACCGAGCATTGGACTTCATGCGCGCGATAACGAGAAACTTTTGGACATTCTGGAAAAACTTAAAAAACAGGGCAACAGCCTTATTGTAGTTGAGCACGATGAAGAGACCATATCCAGAGCAGACTATGTTGCGGACTTTGGCCCCGGCGCAGGCAGCGAAGGCGGAAAGCTTGTAGCCATAGGCAGCGTAAAAGATTTGCGAAAAAATCCAAACTCCATAACAGGCGCATATTTAAGCGGAAAACGAAAAATAGAAATCCCAAAAAACAGACGAAAAATTGGCAAATCAAATCCCAGAATAAAAATAATCGGCGCATCGGCAAACAACCTAAAGAATATTGATGTAGAGATTCCGCTAGGCGTTTTCACCGCAGTAAGCGGAGTTAGCGGTTCCGGCAAAAGCACCTTGATAAACCATATTTTAAAAAAATCTTTGGCCAAAAAATTCCACGGAGCAATTGAAGAACCCGGAGCGCACAAGCGCATAGAAGGCTTGGAGCATATAGACAAGGTTATAGAAATAGACCAAAGCCCAATAGGCAGAACGCCTCGCTCAAACCCGGCAACTTACACAAAGATTTTCGATGAAATAAGAAACCTGTTTGCAATTTTAACAGAAAGCAAAGTTAAAGGTTTTAGCAAAAGCAGGTTCAGTTTCAATGTTCCCGGCGGCAGATGCGAAAAATGCTGCGGCAGCGGCATTCAGGAAATAGAAATGCAAATTTTGCCAAATGTGCAAATTACCTGCGATGAATGTGAAGGCAAAAGATTCAACGACGAAACGCTTTCTGTTTTTTACAAAGGCAAAAACATATTTGATGTTTTGGATATGAGCATAAACGAGGCTGCGGAGTTTTTCAAATATATTCCAAAAATCGCAGAACCACTCTCTGTTTTGCAGGAAATCGGGCTTGGCTACGTGAAACTAGGCCAACCCAGCACCACATTAAGCGGTGGAGAGGCTCAAAGAATGAAAATTTCAACCGAACTTCGCCGCCCAAGCACCGGAAAAACGCTTTATCTGCTGGATGAACCCACAACAGGCCTTCATTTTGAAGACATTCGCCGCCTTTTGGAATGCTTGCAGCGCCTTATAGACAAGGGGAACTCCATGGTTGTGATTGAGCACAACCTAGATGTGGTTAAATGCGCAGATTGGGTTATAGATTTAGGCCCGGAAGCCGGCGAAAAAGGAGGCTATCTGGTAGCGGAAGGGGCACCGGAGCAAGTTGCGAGGTGCAAAAAATCGCATACGGGGCTATATTTGGGTAAAATACTGTTTGGGTAAAATGCTAAACCCTCAGGGTGAGGCTCGGGGTAATTTTTCTATTTTATACTCATGCACTTTATAGACAAAACCTTGATTAAAAACTCCGTCATCCTAGCAGTTGACGATTCCCCCGTATTGCTAGATGCTCTTGACATAAACATAGGATCCCTATGTAAGGAGTTTCTTATGGCCACCGGACCGGTACAAGCCATAGACATCGTAACCAGAAACAAGCCGGACTTAGTCCTGCTGGATATAGAGATGCCAACAATGAACGGATTTGAATTATTTGAAAAATTAAAAGAACAAACCACCATAGCTAAAATACCTGTTATATTCCTAACCAGCTCAGACGACAAAAGAACAGAAGCACGCGCGCTTGAAATGGGAGCCGTAGATTACATAACCAAACCATTCGATAAAACCGTTCTCCTGCACAGAATAAACACTCACTTGAACATAGCATTCCATAATTCAAATTTGGAAAGGTCTATGCAAACCATAGAAAACGGGCTTGTGAATACATTCTGCGCGCTTTTGGAAAGCAAAGACAAAAACACAAACGGCCACGCAATGAGAACCTCGCTCTATTTGGAAATTTTAGGGAAAGAGTTGATTGCCGACAATGTTTATAGCTACGATTTGAACGAAACTCTTTTAAAAAGAATGGTGCGTGCTGCGCTTTTGCACGACATAGGCAAAATAGGCGTTCCGGATTCCGTTCTGTTAAAGCCGGAATCTCTTACGGAAATGGAATTTGAAATCATGAAGACTCACACCAGCAAGGGAGCTTCGGTTTTAGGTGAGCTTTACAAAAAAATGCCAACCCAGTATTACCTGCTGTTTGCCGAACAAATAGCTTTAAGCCATCATGAACACTTCGATGGCTCCGGATACCCAAACAATCTGGCTGGAGAATCCATTCCTCTAGCCGCAAGAATAATGGCAATCGCAGATGTTTATGATGCGCTAACCAAAGCTAGAGTATACCGTGAAGCTATGACTCACGAACAGGCTTGCAAAACAATATTAATGGAAAAAGGCTCACATTTTGATCCATTGCTAGTGGATGAATTCGAAAAAGTCGCGGATAAATTCAAGGTTATTTCTGAAAATTCCGATTTTGAGGATAACAAATGCGCTTAAATATCATAACCTTTCTAAACATACTCAAAGAAAATCGTTACTATTTATTTTTAATAATTAGCGTGCTTGTTGTGATTATGACTGTTGATTATGTTCTCACTGTTAGGCTTTTTAACGGGTCATTGGAACTCGACAATTACATATCTAATATATTTTTATTGTTCCTTACAGCTTTGATTTTCCTCGGCACCCTCATTGTAAGGCTCAACATATCAAATAAAAAAGCATTAGCGGAAAACAGGGCGAAAAATAATTTTTTAGCTATTATGAGCCACGAAATTCGTACTCCGCTGAATGCCATTATAGGCCTTGGGCAACTTGAAATAAAAAATACAAACCTGTCTTCCGGCAGCAAAAATACACTTGAGAAAATTTTAATATCCGGGCAAAATCTCTTAAGAATAGTAAACGACATTTTGGATTTGAGCAAAATAGAAAGCAACCGGTTTGAAATTATTCCAAACGAATACTACATTACAAGCCTCATAAACGACGTGAGCATAATCAGCAGTTCTCGCATAGCATCAAAGCCTATTGAGTTCAAAATTTCCGTTTCGCCAAATATTCCGAGCAAGCTTTATGGCGATGCTCAACGCATAAAACAGATTGTGAACAGCTTTTTGAACAACACAATTAAACATATCGAAAAAGGGTTTATACATTTTTCCGCAGACTACCAGACTGTAAACGAAAAAAACTGCTTGAAATTTGAAATAAGCGATTCCGGTTCGGGCTTGAAACGCGAAGATATTCTAAAATTATTCAAAGTTGAAAAAACCGGCATTGAGCTTCTTGTAGCAAAAAGACTGGCAGACACTATGAATTCCACCATAGAAGTGAACAGTCTCTACGGAAGCGGTTGCAAATTCGTGATATACATTCCGCAAGAAATTGTTGATTCAAAGCCCATAGGCACGCATGTTGCTGAAAGCCTTGAGCAAATGCAATACAGTGCCGAAAAAACGCTCATGAGCAAGGATTTTGCAATATCGAAATTAACTAATGCAAAAGTTTTGATTGTCGATGATGTTCAAATGAATTTGGAAGTTATGCAAGGATTTTTGAAGCTTTACGAATTGAATGTAGACACAGCCATAAGCGGGCCGCAAGCCATTGATAAGCTAAAAAACGGAAACAAGTACGATGTTATCTTTATGGATCACATGATGCCGATTATGGATGGCGTAGAAACCACTAAAGCAATAAGGAATTTGGAAGGTGACTATTTCAAAAAAGTTGCTATTGTTGCCTTCACGGCAAATACCATAATAGGCATAGAGAAAATTTTCCTTGAAAACGGATTCGATGATTTCTTGCCAAAACCTGTGGACATTCGCCAGCTTGATGCTTGCTTGAATAAATGGATTAAAAAGAAAGAGGAAAAAGAAACGGAATTTATAACCATAAAAAATGATTATAACATTCTTAAAAACTCATCCGAAGCTTCTAAAATTCTTGAATACTATGTAGATTTTGAAGAAGGCGTTGAGCAGTTTGGCTCAGAAGCTACTTTTAAAAGAATGCTGGCCAGTTTCAAAAAACACACTCCGGATTTGCTGAGAAAATTGCGTGAGCAAAGTGGGAATAACTATGTTATTTCAATTCACGCCCTTAAAGGCTGCGCTAGAACAATTTTTGCAAAAGAACTCGGCGACCGAGCTTATGAGCTTGAAACTGCGGCAAAAGATGGCGATTGGGAACTTGTGAAAAGCAAGAACGAAGATATTATTAGAGATACGGAAAGACTTATTGAGGCCATTTCAGCATAGAGAGGTTATGTGGATTATTTATTGGAGACTCGCAATCTAACAAAAGTTTATAAGGAAACAGGCACAAGCCTTGAAATTTTAAAAGATGTGAATTTTGGGATTGAACGTGGATGCATAGGGGTGTTAATGGGAGCTAGCGGCTCCGGCAAGTCCACTTTTTTGAATATAGTCGGAGCTTTGGACAACCCCACCAGCGGGCAAGTTTTTTTTTGCGGAAAAGAAGTGTCAAAACTTGCAAGGCGGGAAATTAATGTTTTCCATCGCAGAAACTTAGGTTTTATGTTCCAGTTTCATCATTTGCTTTCGGAATTCACAGCTTTGGAAAACGTTCTAATGCCGGCCAGAATAGACAGGCGAAACGAAAAAGAAAGCCGAGAGAG
>JGI24694J35173_10002273_pt1 | contig 15809 bp, 12 predicted proteins | sample TergutCo191P1_FD_35173 | JGI IMG/M metagenome (IMG submission 35173) | reverse complement strand
TCAATGATAGGAAAAGTATTCTCAAAAATATTCGGTTCATATAATGACCGTGAACTTAAATCTCTTGCACCGATTATAGACGAAATTGAAGCACTGGAAGCCGATTACCGCAAACTTTCAGACGAGGAGCTAAAAGCAAAAACACCGGAACTAAAAAAACGCCTCGAAAACGGCGAAACTCTCGACGACATATTGCCGGAAGCCTTTGCTGCAGTGCGTGAAGCTAGTGACCGTGTGCTCGGAATGAGACCGTTTCACGTCCAACTAATCGGCGGAGTTGTGCTGCATCAGGGGCGCATATCAGAAATGAAAACAGGTGAAGGAAAAACACTCGTTGCCGTCATGCCCTCATACCTGAACGCACTTGCGGGACAAGGCGTTCACGTTGTAACAGTCAATGACTACCTTGCAAGACGCGACAGCGAATGGATGGGTAAAGTCCACCGCTTTATGGGGCTTGAAGTCGGTCTTATCGTAAACGGTCTGACAAACGACGAACGACGCAAAGCATACGCCGCCGACATCACCTACGGAACCAACAACGAACTCGGCTTTGACTACCTGCGTGACAATATGGCACTGTACAAAACGGACATGGTTCAGCGTGGTCATGTATACGCCATCGTTGATGAGGTTGACTCCATACTCATTGACGAAGCCCGCACACCACTCATCATTTCAGGTCAAGGCGACGAATCCACGGAAATGTACAACAAAGTAAACGACTTTGTTGCAAGGCTCAAAAAGAAAGTATACGCCACTATAGATGAAAAAGCGCAGGAAGATGAAAACCTAAGCGCCGATTATGTCGTTGACGAAAAAGGAAAAAGTGCCACACTCACAGCCCGCGGCATAAAAAAAGCCGAGCAGCACTTCTCTCTTGAAAACCTCTCAGACCTCGAAAACAGCACACTGTCGCACCACCTGAACCAAGCATTAAAAGCTCACGGCACAATGCAAAAAGACGTAGACTATGTTGTCAAAGACGGCGAAGTAATCATAGTTGACGAATTCACAGGCAGACTTATGGTCGGCAGACGCTACTCAGAAGGTCTGCATCAGGCAATAGAAGCAAAAGAACGTGTCGAAGTCGCCAGAGAAAGCAAAACACTCGCCACAATCACATTCCAAAACTATTTTCGCCTTTACGAAAAACTCTCGGGCATGACGGGTACCGCGCTGACCGAATCCGAAGAGTTCGGCACAATCTACAAACTCGACATTATAGAAATACCGACCAACCGCCCACTTGTCCGCATCGACAACCCCGATGTCGTCTACAAAAACGAAAACGGAAAGTTTAACGCTATCATAAGACAAATCGAAGAATGCCATAAAAAAGGACAACCCGTGCTTGTTGGTACTGTTTCCATAGAAAAGAGTGAATTGCTCGCATCGCTATTAAAGAAAAAAGGCGTCCCCCACAACGTACTAAACGCAAAGCACCACGAAAAAGAAGCGGAAATAGTCGCACAAGCAGGCACAGTCGGTTCCGTAACCATTGCCACTAACATGGCAGGGCGCGGTACAGACATCGTACTCGGCGGCAATCCCGAATATCTTGCAAAACGCGATATGAAAAAAGCAGGTCTGAGCGACGAAGCAATAAACGAAGCCACAGGGTTTGCGGAGACGGACGACGAAGAACTGATTGCCGCACGTAAAATGTTTGCAGAAAAACTTGAAAACCATCGTGCAGTTACATCTGTTGAAGCCGATAAAGTTCGAGAAGCCGGCGGTCTTTACATACTAGGTACAGAGCGGCACGAAGCCCGCCGTATAGACAACCAGCTTAGAGGTCGTGCAGGACGTCAGGGCGACCCCGGCGAAACCAAATTTTTCATAGCCCTCACCGATGACATTATGCGACTTTTCGGCTCTGAGCGTGTCATGGGAATGATGGAAGCCCTCGGTCTTGAAGAAGATATGCCCATCGACAAAAAAATGCTCTCAAACGCAATCGAATCCGCTCAACGCAGAGTTGAAAGCCGTAACTTCCAAATGCGTAAACACGTCTTAGAATACGACGATGTTATGAACACCCAGCGCACCATAGTATATAACCAGCGCAGAAAGGTGCTCGATGGCGAAGATATCACCCAAAACATCGAAACCATGATTGAAGAAACCGTTGAAACTGTGGTAAATGCAGGATTTAAAGAACATGAACTTATTAACGACCGCTCAGAGTTAACCGAACTTCTACAGCCGTTTGAAGCGCTGTTTTTACAAAAAGGCGAGGTCAAGCTGCCGACTGACGGTTTCGATAAAGAAACTCTCGAAAAGCTTCTTCTTGATAAAGCATCATCGGCATACAAAGCTCGTGAAACAGAATTCGGATTTGCACCCGGCGCAGATGTTCCTCTGATGAGAGAACTGGAACGCGTCATAATGTTACGGGTTGTTGACGAATTCTGGATGAATCATATTGACGCAATGGAAAGCCTCAGAGACACTGTTCGTCTGCGTGCCTACGCTCAAACAAACCCTGTTGATGAGTATAAACGTGAAGGTTTTGACATGTTTGAGGAGATGATTGGCGGCATCAAGGAAGAGGTCGTCAGGCGCATCTTTACTGTCCGCATAAGAAAAAACGAAAATCTACAGCGGCGCGGCGTAGCAAGAAACTTCAGAGCTTCTGCGCAAAACTTTGCAGGTCTGTCATCTCGCAATGGCAAACAATCAAACAAAGCGCTAAAAATAGGCAAAAATGCGCCATGCCCCTGCGGCAAGAAGCGTCCGAACGGATTACCGATGAAATACAAAGACTGCTGCGGCAGAGGCGCGTAAGAGTCGCAGATAATATGCAAAAACAATAAACACGGAGCAATAAAATGTCATTTAGGGAAGTTATCTCAAATTCGGTCACATATATGACCGCACCCGGCATACAGGCAACGCATGCATTCACAACACGTTACGGCGGTGTGAGCAGTGGAATTTACGCCTCTCTTAATCTGGCGCAAAAAGCCGGAGACGACATCGAAAAAGTCAAAGAAAACTACGCTCGTATATGCAGAGCACTTGGAATAAATACAAGTGACATAGTGCGAAACGCCCAAGTCCACGGCAACCGCATACGCGTTGTAACAAAAGAAGATACAGGCAAACTGTTCACACAGACTCCTCCCGAAGCCGATGGACTTATAACAAACTCCCCCGGTGTTGCACTTATGGTCTACACCGCAGATTGTGTGCCTGTTATTCTCCACGACCCAGTAAAAAATGTAATTGGTGCAGTTCATGCCGGATGGCGCGGCACAGCTTCAAACATCGCAGGTGAAGCCATCAAAAAAATGAAAGATGTATTCGATTGCAACTGTGGCGACATCAGAGCAGCTATAGGTCCGTGCATCTCGAAATGCTGCTACGAAACAGATTCTGATGTATCGTTGGCGCTGCCTGAATTTTCTGCAAAACATGGCGCAAAGTTCATGGTAGACTTAAAAGAAGCCAATCGCTGCCTGCTGGACAAAGCAGGTGTACGAAATATAGAAATCTCGGAAGAATGCACTTCATGCAAAAACGATAAATACTGGTCACACAGAAAAACAAAAGGCAAAAGAGGTATCCAAGCAACAATAATTATGTTATAATGGTTGCTCAAATCTCCGCATATAACACTAACATCTGCTGCCCTGTGGACATTAGCATAAAAAAGGACTCGCCCAATGAAAAAAAGACCTATCTTTACTATATTAATATTGCTCTTCACTGTAACCTTTACTTCCGGTTGCTGGCTGCCTATCATGCCGCAGTTCAACCCTCCACCGCTACCTGAGCTTCCAGTGTTTGAGCCGCGCGACCCGATAGAGCAAGAGCCTGCTTTAGCTGCTGCAGCACCCGGGCAGCCCGGTCAGTTTACGCTTCGTTATGAGCCGGAAGCCACCATGAATCCTATATTGACACTCAACAGGGACAATATATCTCTCACTTCCCTGCTATACGAAAATCTGTTTATACTTGACGAAAATCTGATAGAAGTTCCGCTTCTCGTCCGCGAATGGTACTCTGAGGACAACGAAACCTTTACCTTACATATTCATTCAGATATTCTGATGCATGACGGAGACTTATTAACTGCTGCCGATGTAACATATTCAATAAATCGTGCCAGGCAAAGAGGTCGTCATGTAAATAAACTTCGAACTATTACAAATGTAAGTTCAGATGGCGAACATACCGTCATAATAACCATCGAGGCGCCAAATGCACGTTTTGTCAGACTTCTGGACATACCGGTAATAAGAAACGGCACAATCGACGAGCGCATCCCTCCGGGTTCCGGACCGTTCATGTTCCCTCACCCGGAAGCCATGCGGCTGGTTCTTTTTCGCCAACATCGCCATTATGCACAAATGCCGCTCTCTACAATCCACCTCAGACAATGTAGTGATGGTGAACTGTCCGGACTTTTCGACGAAGGCTTTCTCAGTCTCCTGTGGGACGACCCGACCGGAGCTTTTGATATCAGGATAAACCGTATGCATGAGCCGCGCTTTTTTGAAACCACATCACTTCAATTTCTGGGCTTTAACGCAAATTCACCTATACTCAGAATCGATGATGTCCGCCGTGCAATATCCAGCTCAATTGACAGGCAGTATATTGTAGAAAACATTAAGAACATGCCAAGAGCAGGTCAGACAGTGGCTTCCCCACTCGCTATCTCTCCCATGTTTGACATGTACGACCCCGAGTGGGAACCGCGCCACGACCCCATTCATGAGATGTCGGTTTTAATAAACCGTGCGGGATTGCTTGACTTTAACTACGACGGGTTTTTCGAAGTACCTGACGGTTTTGGAGGATTTAATCCTTTTACGCTCGACTTTATTGTAAACGTTGAAAACTCACACAAAGTCGCAGCAGCGGAAAAGATTGCTTCAGACTTAAGGCTTTTCGGCATAGACGTCAATGTACGCACACTGCCTTGGGCTAACTTCATTGAAGCATTAGATGAAGGCAATTTTGATATTTACTATGGTGAAGTGCAGATTGGGGCAGACTTTGATTTGTCACCCCTCCTGCTCTCCGGAGATAACAGCGTCAACTTCGGCGGAACAGCGCGCAATGAGTTTGCGTCAATGATTCGAGATTTTCTTGCGGCAAGCACTGAAGAAGAAATGAGCATCGCAGGCAGGGCTCTCGTTGACGGAATCCGGTTTGACGCACCTTTTGCCCCGATTCTTTACAAGCGCCATGCAATTTACACCCCCACCGGGGTTGTTGTGGGAGCAACACCAAGCCAATCAGGTGTTTTTCACAACTTCCATGAGTGGTCAATCGACTTACTGCAACTATTGAGCCGTTAGTAAAAACACAAAAATTCCTGCACCGTTTTCTTATAAATCACAAGCTATCATTTTTCATGGGGGGTTACGATTATGACAGACAAAAGATTACTTGAAATGGCAGTCGAAGCAATGGAAAATTCCTACGCACCCTACTCACACAGGAAAATAGGTGCTGCAATCGAATCTAAAGACGGCACCGTGTTCTCGGGCTGCGTTATTGAAAACGTGGCAATCGGCACTACCATCTGTGCAGAGGCTGCTGCAATATCTTCTGCGGTCTCAGCGGGACATCGCACTTTTAAGCGTATTGCTATCATCTCCGAGGGTAGAACGTATCGTCTCCCCTGCGGCACATGCAGACAAATCCTTAATGAATTTTCTCCTGACATTGAGGTTTTATGCGCAAGGGCTTCCGATGGGCGCTATGTCAGTTATCCGCTCACCTCATTGCTACCACTGCCGCTTGACGCAAATGAGGAATAATCACTGCGCAAAAAAGGTCTTTACACTTTCCCAGAATTTGATATAATATATATTTGATACACTGCACTTTGCAGATAGGAGGGGCCGAAGCTATGGATGGATATACCAGAAAGTTTGACGTTGTAGGCGGTGAAAACAACACTAGAGAGATTTTATCATCGGTTTATGATGCCCTCAGACTTAAAGGTTATAATCCCGTTAACCAAATCGTGGGATATATACTGTCTGAGGATCCCACATACATCACAAACTACAACAACGCACGGGCACTTATAAGTAGGCTTGACAGGGATGAACTGCTCCAAGAGCTGGTGTCATCGTATCTCAACAAATAATGGGCGAGGTGTACAACATAACATGGGCGTAAAAAATATCATTGAAAAAGTGCACAACGTTAGAAATGCCGCCATGTCTCTGCTCAGACAGAAAAACGACTACAGGAACGTTTTGGGCGACATCAGCGGCATATTGGATCCCCACGATATGGAAGTTCTAGTTGTAAGAGGAAAAGGCTGCGGAGTCGTCTATACAAATGCAAGAGCCGAAGAACGTGCTTATGATGTGCAAAATTCAAATTATTCTTGTCGTGAGGTATTTGCAAAACACTTCCCCTCTCTTTGCGAAAATTGCCCGCACGGAGGCAATGACAAGGCAAAAGACGGCACTCCATTTGAGATAGAAGATACGTCAGGTCGCATATTCAGCGTCAGGCGCAACACAATAAGCTGGACAGACGGCAAACCTGCCACCATATTCATGATGCGCGATATTACCCATGAAAAGGAGGCAACAGAACGTCTGTACCACCTTGCATATATCGATCAGCTCACAGGTGTTCCCAATCGCCAAAAGTTAAAAGAAGATTTCACCGCTGTCGAAAGACAGATAGAGCAAGAAGAAGTTCACGGTATTCTTGCTTTATTTGACCTTGACCATTTCAAAGCTGTAAACGATACCTACGGACACAATACCGGAGACATCGTTCTTCGCCGCCTCACGGAGCATTTGTCTGAGGATTCAAATTTCGCAGGTTGCCTCTACCGTTTGGGTGGAGATGAGTTTGTGCTTTTTATGACAAACCCTGCAAGCAAATTTGGCACCTTTGAAGAGATGAAACAACACTACAAAACAGTCGTTTCTGCTGCGCTTCGTGCCTACACACTACCAAACATTGATGTAAAATGCACACTCAGCATTGGCATTTCATTTTTTCCAAAGCACGGAACAAACATATCTGATGTACTGCGAAAAGCAGATATTGCTCTCTATCAGGCAAAAGATGCGGGGCGCAATCAGATATTTTTCTTCGAAGACCACTACGACACGGCACAAAAATTCAAAGACATGTACATCAACATCCAACCTATACTGCTGGGTGTCGGCAAAACTTTCGGTTATGAACTGGTTGACAGAGAACAGGTAACGGAAGAAGACGATGGCACTGTCACTTTAAGCGAGTTCAACCGCACCCTCGATGCTCTGGGACTCAACGACATAGAAAACAAACTGCACTATTTTATCTCATATTCAAAACAGCTTCTCAGCCCTGCTGTTTTGAAAAATCTACCGCGTGACAAATTTATCGTCCAAATGACTCTCCCGACAAATATGCCCAAAGCTAACATCGCAGCAACGCTCAAATTTCTGACCGCCATTCGTAACAACGGCTATAAAATTGCACTAACAGGCGTAGATAGCGGAAACCCTATAAACGAATTACTCAGCATTGCCGATTATTGCAAGTTTGCCCCAACCGATAAAAATCTGAATCGTCAGAAAGTGCTCATAGGGAAAAATCAAAGGGTCAAGTTCATTTCAACCAATGTCAATTCTTTAGACGACTTCCATGGCGCAAAAGATACCGGATTTAATCTATACCAAGGCTACTACTTCAACCAACCCGTTGAAGGACGCAAGACAAAAGAAGTCAGTCCGCTTAAAGTCAACTACTTCCGTCTGATGAAGCTCTCCAGCACCGATGATTACATGGACTTCAAAGTTATAAGTGACATTATAGCATCTGACGTTGCGCTCTCTTATAAACTTTTGCGCATACTAAACTCTGCCGCAGTCGGACTTAGAAATGTATCCTCTATCTCAGCGGCAGTCGCCTACATGGGCGAAGAAAGTCTTAAAAAGTGGATTGCTGTTCTTGCTTTGCGCGGTATTGCAGAAGATAAACCACTCGAACTTGTGCGCATGTCGCTCGTGCGTGCTCGCTTTGGTGAACTCTTAGCACCATCTTTCCGCATTGTAAGAAACCCGCAGCAGGTATTTATGGTGGGTATGCTTTCGCTGTTACACATTGCTCTCGAAATTTCCAAAGAAAAACTCTTAGAAGATATCCCCGTCGCAGAAGACATCAGCAACTCCCTGCTAACCCGCACAGGTGTCTACTCAGATTTACTCCGCTTCTACGAAAACTACGAATATGCAAACTGGGACGCAGTATCACAGTTTGTAGAAGAAAACTACCTAAATTCACAATTCGTAAACGACTCCTACATCGCCTCAGTCAAGTGGTACAACGACCTGACAAGCAGCAGCTAGTGTGTATTTTGCGGACTTATCCTCGTAAATCAATGCTTAAGCGCATTTATAGGAAGTACATAAACGCCATCGCTGCGCTTTTGGGCAATGCCTCCGCCCGTTATGATTGCAAGGCACTTAGGTGGCGATACGCCACCGGCAGTCATTTTGTCTCTCATGCGTTTTAGCGTCTTGGCGGCTGATTCGACTTGCTCTTCACCGAGTTTTATTTCAAAAGCGCCCCATGAACCATCCTGCATCTCGACAATTGCATCAACTTCCAATTCACTGTTATCATGATAGTGATATATGTTTCCACCATAAAAATCTGCATAAACAGCCAAATCCCTCAAACAAAGATTCTCAAACATAAATCCAAAAGTGTTTAAATCGTGCAAAAGCCTTTTTCGTTCAATACCAAGTGCCGCTATCGCAAGTGACGGGTCGGTGAAAATACGCTTTGGTGCCTGCCTCATTATGACAGTTGAGCGTATATCAGGACTCCATGCAGGAATTTCTTCAATGACAAATATCTCTTTTAAACTCTTTAGCGTCTCAGACACAGTGTGTCTCGATATTGCAACATCTGCTTCATTTTGATGACCTCTCTCTGAACCGTCCAAATCCATTGAAAGAGTTTTTATGCTTGCGGTCGTGCTATTATTTCTTGCCAGTGAACGAATAAGTTTGCGTAGCTTTGCATGATTTCTTTTCGATACAGCTTCAAGAAAAAATTCATTTCGCACAACAGCATTTATATACTCGGTTGCTACTTTTCCTGCCCTTTCTATCGGGAGTTTTAGCGTTTCAGGCCAGCCTCCGCGAATTGTTATATCTATCAGATGCAAAATGTCCATATTCGATTGAAACGGCTCGAATTCCGCATTTCTGAAAACCGTTTCAAAAGATATCTCCCCTGATGAATCGGCAGACTCATACAATGTCATCGGGCGCATTTGTATTGTCGCAATTCTTCCTGTGCCGCTGTGCATATATGAATCTTGCGGTGGTAATGATGAGCCTGTTAAGATATATTTGCCGAAACTCGGATTTTGGTCTATGTCAAACCGCACTGCATCCCATATTCCGGGAACTTCCTGCCACTCGTCTATCACGCGCGGTTTGGTGCCTGATAATATATTAATTGGATTTAAACGCGCAAGTGTTCTATTGCTATAATTTCCCGCAGGGTCCATAATATAAATCGCACTCTCGGCATGATTTAGTGCCGTCCATGTTTTTCCGCACCACTTAGGACCTTCAATCAAAATAGCACCAAATATTTCCAGATACTCTTTAATCTTTGCGTCTGTAATTCTTGCAATATATTTTTTCTTTCGTAGCGACATACAATACACCCCCTGCCAATATAAAGGAGCATAACACAAATTCTACAAAATGTAAACACCAAATTCTACAAAATGCAAATGCCAAATTCTACAAAATGCAAACGCCAAATTCTCGTCACTTACCCACTTGCACACCGTGAATCCAGCCCGGTTCCGGCAAAATAGGACCGGTTATTCTGTGGGGCACATATGCATCTTCCAAATAGGATATTTCATCTTTCGACAACATCACACCCACAGCTCCTACTGAATCTTCGAGATGCGCCACTTTTGTCGCTCCGATAATGGGCGCGACCACCTGAGGCTTATGGAGCAACCACGCCAAAGCAATTTGAGTACGGGTTTTCCCCCGCTTATCTGCAATTTCAGCTACGCGGCTGATTATCATCTGGTCATCTGCCTCTGTAGAGCCGTATTTATGCTGTTGAATTTCATCAGCTTTAGTGCGCTCTGTATCTGCACCGATGCCTCGTGAAAGACGACCTGAAGCTAGTGGACTATACGGCGTGGAAGCTATCTTTTGGTCTATGAGCAACGGCATCATCTCACGCTCTTCTTCACGGTAGATTAAGTTGTAATGATTTTGCATAGACACAAACTTGGTTAACCCATGTCTTTCAGCAACAAATTGCGCTTTTTGAAATTGCCATGCAAACATTGCCGAAGCCCCGATATATCGTACCTTGCCGGATTTTACAACATTATCGAGAGCATCCATTGTTTCTTCGATTGGCGTATTATAGTCCCAGCGATGTATTATGTAGAGGTCAATATAATCCATGCCCAAACGCTTTAGACTGTTATCTACTTCACTCAAAATTGCCTTACGGGAAAGACCTTGACCATTTGGCTTATCTCTCATCGAAATAAAAACCTTAGTAGCCACAACTACATCGTCACGGCATGCATATTCCTTTAATGCCTTTCCGAGAAATTCTTCGCTTGTACCAAATGAATAACAATTCGCCGTATCGAAAAAATTAATCCCTAAATCCAAAGCTCTCTTAATAATTTGACGACTGTCGTCCTCGTCTAGCACCCAACTATGGTGAAATCCGGATGCAGCCGCACCGAAACTCATGCAACCCAAACAAATTTGCGACACATCCATACCGGTGTTTCCAAATTTTACATACTTCATAATAATGACCATGCCTTTCTTGTTTTCTTGAGGCACAAAACGACCATGAAAAGGTATGGTCATTAACGTGCATAATTTGCGGCTTCACGCAGGGGGAGCAAATCGCACATTCCCCCGTTAGTTTGAATTCTTTCAAACTATATCCTCCAAAGCATTACCCTATGCATCAACGCACTTTTTTGTAATAATCCAGCGTTTTAAATACTCTGTCGAGATGTGTTAGCAAGTAATTTTCCACAGAAGCGGAAAGTTCGCGCAACGCTGCGTCGCTTATTTTAAACGAAAACAACTTCTTTGCCGCACATGCGAGTATATACCTCGCTGCCCCGAGAGCTTCGGCAGAAAGCAACATTTCCCCATCCTCATGGAAACCACCAACATCCGCACCCTTCTCACCAAGCAGCGGCTCAAAGCCCGAAATAGCCATCAATCTGAGCTCAAACGCCGGCTTCACATGCTCCGGCGTTTTTAGTTTTTCACTAAGAGCATACAAAGTATTCAAACACAGCGGAAGAAGCTCGGGATTGGGACTATCTTCATCGGCGAGCGCCTCTGTTACCTCCGCAATATAGCTCCCCAAAGCCAGAAGCTTTAAATCATCTCTGAGCCCGATAAACTGCTCGATGGTCTGCGCCTCAGTCAAAGTCCACCTATCCCTTTTCTGCACAAGCGTCATATCGGAAAACACCAGAAGCTGTGTAGCCGCAGCAAGTTTACTATTCTTACGATGCGCCCCGTGGGCAGAAACAGTATGTTTCCCCACCGAATCCGTCAAAACAGTCAAAATCTTACTCGAATCTTTATATTTAACCTCTCGCAAAACAATACCCTTTGTGTTTGTAAACATAAATTATCCCCAAGATTCGCTTACTTCGTATACCCGAAATTCTTCATCATCGAGTGACTATCACGCCAGTTTTCCTTTACTTTTACCCAAGTCTGCAGAAAAACTTTCGCACCCATAAAACGCTCTATGTCCTCCCTTGCATACTGACCAATTTTCTTTAACATTGCGCCGTTTTTACCTATTATCATGCCCTTGTGGCTCTGTTTTTCGCAATAAATTGTAGCATCAACATCTATAATCGGAGCCTCCTCGTCCCCGCGCTCGGAAAACTCCGTAATCTCAACGGCAGTCCCGTGAGGAATCTCTTTATCGAGGCAAATAAGCAACTTCTCGCGGATAATCTCAGCTACAATCTGCCTCTCAGGCTGATCCGTTGTCATACCATCGGGAAAAAGCTGCGGACCCGGCTTTGCATAAGCTGTAAGCACGTCAAGAAGCTCCGAAACACCTAAATTCTTTCTCGCAGAAATAGGCAAAATAGCATCAAACCCATAGTGCTTGGAATAAGTCTCAATAATCGGAAGCGTACAATCAAAACGAACAGTATCAATCTTGTTAATAACCAAAATACAAGGCACACCGGAAGCCGTGATATGCTCAATCAACATTTCCTCCTGCGTCCCGACATTATCTATCGGCTCAACCATAAGCAAAGCGCAATCGACATCAGCCACACTATCTCTGACAACACCAACCATATACTCACCAAGTCGAGTCTGAGCCTTATGAAACCCCGGCGTATCAAGCAAGACAAACTGCGTATTCTCATGCGAAAACACACCGAAAATCCTGTTGCGTGTCGTCTGAGGCTTCGGCGAAACAATTGCCACCTTATCCCCCGTCAAAGCGTTGGTAAGCGTTGACTTTCCTACATTAGCCCTACCAACAACAGAAATCATTGCAGTTTTATTTATCATTATAATGACCATGCCTTTCTTTTTTTTTTGAGGCACAAAGCAACCATTTGAACTCTTTCAAACGAAAATACCTCCAAACTCCTATACAAAAATCGGCAACAAAGTTCCGATAGTAAGCAAAATCAAACCCAAAAAACTTCTCTTTGAAAACCGCTCCCGCAAAAACAGTCGGGCAAACAACATCACAAGCACAATGCTCAACTTATCAACAGGAACTACGTGGCTTGCATTTCCAATTTGAAGTGCATGATAGAAAAATAACCAACTCACACCTGTAGCAACACCCGACAATATCAAAAACAATTTGCCTTTTCCGTCTATGTTATTTAACTTTTTGTGCCCACCGGTGATAAATACCATAAAAATACTCATAGGCAAGACAATCATTGTTCTTATAGCTGTCCATAAATTAGCATCTATATCCGCAACACCTACCGAGCCGAAAATAGCCGTCAAACTTGCAAATACAGCCGCTAAAACCGCATATAATAACCATGCATAACGCTTTCGTTCCCCGTCGTCTGCCCTCTCATCCTTGTCCTTATTCAGTTCAAGCATGAGCCATGTACCCGCACCCATCAAAACCATGCCGCCCACAGTTATCAAGTTCACCGATTCGCTGAGAAAAATAAAAGCCAAAAGCATAGTCAAAATTGTACTGCTTTTATCAATCGGTACAACTTTGTTGACTTGCCCAAGTTTAAGCGCACGAAAATAACAAAGCCATGAGCCACTGGTAGAAAGACCCGACAAAATCAAAAATACCCAAGTTCTTCCATCTATGTATTTGATGCCATGTAGGGAATCAAATATAAAAACAACAAGCCAGGCAAAACAAAGCACAACCGCTGTCCGTATTGCTGTTGCCAAGTGAGAATCAATATTTTTTAGCCCTATTTTCGCCAAAATTGTAGTTAACGCTGCAAATACGGCTGCAAGCGCAGCATAAATTAACCATAACTCCACTTATAATGCTTCCCCCTCACAACAAATCCAGTATTTTTGCTTCTATAATCCGCATTTCTTGTTCAGACTCATCATCATAGTGGTCATAACCAAGCAAATGAAGCGCAGAATGAACAACCATAAGAGCCGCCTCCCGCATAACCGAGTGACCAAACTCATCAGCCTGCCGTGAAATAGTCTCCACTGAAACGATAATATCACCAAGCGGAACAAAACCTGTCACGAGGTCAATATCTATATCTGCTATGCCGTCCCAGCCCGGGTGCAAAAACTCCTGCATCGGAAAAGAAAGAACATCAGTAGCACAGTCTTTATCCCTATACTCCCGATTAAATCGCCTGATTCCCGCATCGTCGGTAATAAGCACGTTCACAACACAAGGCAACTCTGCCCGCTCATGCCTAAGCGTCAAAAGCACAGCCGCTTTTATGAGCTTTCTGTATTCGGGAGAAACCTTATCCCCCGCCATTTGCCTGATATAAACCTTGTGCTTTGTTTTGTCGATGTTATTCACCATCCCTAAACCGCAATAGCGGGCGACCGGGACGGTCGCCCCTACGACTTTCTCTTCTCGCGCCTGTCGTAAGCCTCGATTATGCGAGACACAAGCTCATGCCTAACTACATCTTTAGACGATAGCCTGCAAATTTTTATATCATGCACACCATCAAGAACCCGCATAGCATCTTTGAGCCCGCTTGTCTTATCGGGCGGCAAATCGATTTGAGTTATATCCCCCGTAATGACAATCTTTGAACCAAAGCCAAGCCTTGTCAAAAACATCTTCATCTGCTCGCGTGAAGTATTTTGAGCCTCATCGAGAATAATAAACGAATCATCCAAAGTCCGCCCACGCATATACGCAAGAGGAGCAACCTCAATATTCCCTTTCTCCAGATACTTATTATAAGTATCCGCACCCATCAACTCAAACAGTGCATCATACAGAGGACGCAAATACGGGTCAACCTTGCTTTGCAAGTCACCAGGCAAAAAACCAAGCCTCTCTCCCGCCTCAACGGCAGGGCGGGTAAGAATTATTCGGTTAACATCTTTAGCACGAAATGCCGCCACCGCACAGGCAACAGCAAGATATGTCTTGCCCGTACCCGCAGGACCTATCCCCAGTGTAACCGTGCTGTTTTTGATAGCCTCAACATACTTAACCTGCCCGAGCGTCTTTGCCTTGATAGGCTTACCTTTTGACGATATACAAACAACATCACGGCTGAGTGCGCCGATTTTCCCCTCCTGACCATCTTTCACCAGACCGATTACATACTTCACTTTCTGCGAATCAATTGCCTCACCCGCAGCAGCAAGCATCAAAAGCCCGTTTATAGCCTTTCCGGCATAATGAATATTCTCCTCGTCGCCTGTCAAGCACAGCTCCGAATTTCTATCAACAATCCTGACACCCAAATGATCCTCAATAAGCCGAAGATTCTCATCAAGCGACCCAAACACGCTGATAATGCCCTCAAGCCTATCAACACTCATCGTCATTTCACCCATACACAAAATGCTCCCGATTATTTTTTAGTTTCGCTGCCTGAAACATTCTATCACTTAGGCTTCCAAACGTCCAACTAAATTTTCTGCAGTCGGTCGGATTGCGTGCCGGCGGCAATATTCATCTATCAAAAATCTATCATTTTTACTCGCATATGCTAGTATATGTAGAAAATTCACACTTTGACGACAATTTTCACACTTAAATGTGTATTGATTTTGCTTTATTTTTGTGTTATCGTTGATTTACAATAATTTTCATTTAGGAGTTTTAGACCATGAAAGACACAAACGACAAAAGCAAAGACGAAATGCAAGTAAACGAAGCGATGCCTGCTTATGACCGAAGCGGGTACTACACATACGCCGACTATTTAACTTGGGATGATGATGAACGTTGGGAGTTAATTGACGGAAAACCATACCTGATGTCTGCCCCAACCCTGAATCATCAAATAGTGCTGGGTGAGATGCATTTTCTGTTTTCCTCATTTCTAAAAGGCAAAAAGTGCAGAGTATTTTTTGCACCACTTGATGTACGCTTAAATCACGACACCCTTGACGACACCGTCGTGCAACCTGATTTATTGATTGTCTGCGACAAGGACAAATACTCCGACAACAAAGCTCTCAAAGGCGCACCTGACTTAGCTGTTGAGGTCTTATCACCGTCAAATCCAAGACATGACACTTTAAGAAAATACAAAAAATATATGGAATCGGGAGTGCCTGAGTATTGGGTTGTTGACCCGGTTTCAAAAACCGTAA
>JGI24694J35173_10002260_pt1 | contig 15858 bp, 12 predicted proteins | sample TergutCo191P1_FD_35173 | JGI IMG/M metagenome (IMG submission 35173) | reverse complement strand
GACAACCGACAACCGACAACCGACAACCGACAACCGACAACCGACAACCGACAACCGATTATACACCCCCTCTAAGCCATAGTGTCAACAATCCAATAGCATATAATTTCTCTGCTCATGGCATATCCTCTCTTTTTTGGATAAACGGCGGTATGCAAACAAATTGTTTGCGCGCTTTTTATTTTTCCCTGTTCGGGAAACTCTCGCTTGTAAAAGCGGGTAAATCCACGGCTTAAAAGCCAGTGATTACCCGCTTAAAGGAAGCGGGGATCACAAAAGGAGTGTTTTTCAATGAAAAACAGAACTAAATTTTTAGGGGTTGTTGCGGTAATGGCAATAATCGGTTTCACAATGACGTCCTGCGGTGGTGGCGGCGGCGGCGGTGGCGGGGGGACTCATCTTACTCCCTGGACTTTAACCATTCACGGTCTGGACGAGTATATGGGAGAAGGATACCATATAATTGTTGTCGGGCGTTGCTATGATTGGAACACTAGTTTTATTGCGGCAAACGCTTTTAACCTTGCCACTGGTTATGTCACCGGCCGCCTCATTACCGCGCCAAGTACTACGCTTCCGTTATGGCAAGAAGTTTGGGGGGAATGTGGAGTAGACTGTTACTGGGATTGTGATCCTTGCGATTGCTCCCTCTGCTGTGATGGTGATCCCTGTGGTTGTGACTTCGGTCCGCCGCCCTGTGACTGGATGGGTTGTGATCCTTGTACCTGCGCTCCCCATTACCAATGTGATTGTGACATCGGCCCGCCGCCCTGTGACTGGATGGGTTGTGATCCTTGTACCTGCGCTCCCCATTACCAATGTGACTGTGATTACGTCTATCTTGGCGGCCCATGGTTAAGGCATTTCAGCACTCCTGAATTTAGCGAACTTCGCGTATTCATTCTGGATAACGCGCCTGTATTCTGGAATGAACTTGTCTGGGGCGACCTGTGGTGGGGTGATTTACATAGCTACAGCTTCGAAGCCGAAGATATTCAAATCAGCGGCTACCAGGTCATCATAACGATACCAAACGGTAATAATTAACGCCAAGCGCAACGCAGATGGCAATGCCATCTGCGTTTTGTGCGCGTATATTGCTGTCAAAATGGAATAAGTCGCTGCAACTTTAATTGGTCATTGATTTAATGGTTTCCATGTCCAGGCCGGTTATGCTTTGGATCACTTCGATGGACAGCCCTTGCGAAAGGGCATTGCGGGCAACAGCTAACATTCCTTCCCCCATTCCTTCTTCCCTTCCTTTTTCTCTCCCTTCTTCCCTTCCTTTCTCCCGTGCGTAGCGGAGGGCGGAAGTTTCGTTGTGGCGGGCACGGGAGCGCAGACGTTCCAGTTCCTGGAATTCCGGGGTTACCATGATTTTTTCGAAGGCGTTAATGGCTTGTTCCATAATGGGCTCCTTCAATGCTTTTATTTGCGCTATTTCTTCTTTCGTATTCGCCTTAAACAAAGACAGCCATAACAAAAGCTTGTTTCCGGCGTCCAATTTGTCAGCGGGCAATTTCTTTAACTCAAAGAAGTGCAGACTCATTTTGTCAGACAGGGGCTCGTGGCGCTTTACTTCGAGGGGACGGAACTCAGAGTGAAAATCCGGGCTTTCTGCAAACTGTATAAAGTCTAGTATACTAATTATTACGGTGCGGGGCAGGTCTTTGTAATCGCCGCCTTCACCCAAAGAGGCGGAAAAACCTCTTGCCCAGTAATACAAGATACGGTCAGGGTAGTCCCCCTCGTTTTCGACCTGCACCTCAAGGGCGACACGTTGACCCTCAACGACCATGTTTATGTCCAGGCGGCAGAATTTTTCGCCCTTGCTGTCCGGCGGTATTTCAGGGTTAGTGATTACAAACTGCCCTATGCTTTCCGGCGGGATGCTCAAGAGCGTTGAGACGAGGTTTTCCAGTAAATCCGGGTGCTGGACAAAGAGCATTTTGAACAGAGTGTCGGTTTTTAATGTATACTCCAGCCGGGTCATGCCGCTTTTCTCCTACTATAAAATAGTATACTAAAAAAGCTCACATCTTCAACTTATCTAACACCAGCAGCTTAAACTTCTCCGCGGCCTCAAAAGACTTTAACGCCAGCGCGGCTTCACAATCCCCAAGAGCCTGGGGGTAGTCTTCCAGGTGATAGTAGGCCTGGCCGCGGCGGTAAAGGCAGTAGTGCTGGTAGGGGTTTATGGTCAGGGANAAATCAAAGGCGTCAATGGCCTGGGAATGGCGTCCAAGGACAGAGCAGACNATTCCCTTGTAGTANGCCGATTTATAGGATTTGGGGTCTAAAATCAGCGATTCGGAGAAGTCCGTTATTGCTTCGTCATAGCGGGANGAGGCAAAATAGGCCATGCCCCGGTGTTTGTAGATAAGGGTGCTGACGGCCTTGACCGGCTGCATTCCCAAAATCAGTGAGTAAATGGAAATGGCGGTGGGGAAATCGCTGTTGTTGTGCGCATGGAGGGCTTCCAGCAGCAGTTCGTCAATGGTTCCGGAGGCAGAGGGAGATGCGGCCTTTTGCGGGGGGAGGCGATCATCCTGTAACAGCGTTATGGGTTCGGCAAACAAAAGGGCGTCAATGGAACTTTCGATTTTGTGGAAAAAGGAAGAACGGCGTTTTCCAAACTCGCCGGCAAGTTCGCGCTGGTAATTGCGTATTTCCTGAAAAATGATGTCCGCAAGGGAAAGGCTTGCGTTTACGGCGGCAAGCTTGCGCTTTAGGGGAGTGTCAAAGGGGGTAAACTCTGCCTTGTAAATCAGTTCGTGTTCCACCTCGGCCCAGGCGTCCTGCATAATGGTGCGAATCTGAATCTCGGCGGTTTCACAGTGGGTAATGGCACGGCCCTTTAGAATATCCTCCGGGATGGCAATTAAAAGGTGGATGGAATCATAGCCAAACTCACGAATGGTGTGGTCAACTCCTTTGCGATCCACTTCAAAGACTTTGAAGCGCTCGCTCAAAAGTTTTTCCACGGCGGTGAGATCTTCCAGAAACGTACAGATAATGCGGATGCCGATTATATCGTTTATGCGGGAGGGGGAAACTCCGTCTTTAAGACAGCGGGTGTATTTTTTTAGGTAACTGTCAAAAGACTTTACGCGGCCTTTTACCTTTGGACTGGAAGAAAGGGGGGCCACTGCTTTTTCAAGAAGCGCCTCCAGTTCCTTGACCATTAGGGTGCGGAGGGGGAGGAGTTCATCGTATTCACAGTGAAGCATTTTAAGATCAGGGCCTGATTGGTCGGCAGAGCCCTGGTCAGGTGAAGCAGTATGTTTCATAACCGGTGTCCTCCCCACATTAAAAAAAATCCGACCCCTGACCACGTAAAGCGGTCAGGCGATCGGACTTTTATACCGGGTTAAACCCGTTTATTCAGCATCACCGACGGGTGTAAACCCGAAGCGTTCCTGGCTGTCCTGTCCGTGCAGCGGATTCCAGGGCGCTCTTGTCTGCCGTTGGGCATCAAGGAAGCGGATGATCTGGTTCTGGCCAAAGCGTTCCATCTCATGCATACGCCGTGCGGCTTCGCGATCCCGGATAATACCCCAGAGGGCTTCGTCATCAATGTCCCTGTCGGTGTCAAGCACTGCAAGGTCGTAGATGATTCTTACGTCTTTGAAGTAGACAATAAAGTCACCGCCCGGATGGGAAGCGTCACGGTGGAGTCTGAACCCGCCAAACTTGACAAAAGGCATGGAGTGGGGGTACAGGGGGAAGAGGCGAAGGTCGCGATTGCGCACTTCAAAAATGTACTGGGGGTTATTCCAGACAAGTTCGCCCCAACCATCAAAGTTAAGGTGACCCATGTTTACGATTCTCTCGTTGCCCATGTGGTCAAGGAGAATGACATCCAAACGATGGGGGAAGTTAAGGCCGTACACGTTGACCGCTACCGAGCGGATGGTGCCGACATTCTTTACCACGCCAAAACCGTCTTCGAAGCGGGTCGGGCCGGCAAAACCGTTGTTTTCCGGTTCGCCGATGTTGCCTTCATCGTCAATGTCGGCCATGGGCTCATACGCCGGAATTTCAAACGGGGGCCTTACGGTCGCGTTGGAAAAGGCGGGGATAAGCGGGAAATGAACCCTTACACCCATTACCGTTCCAAAACGCCTTGAAGGGGCTTCCCTGGTGTATGACCGGGTCATGTTTTGAATTGTACGGGCGGAAGAATTTAATTCAACTTCCCAATTTTCGATTGCCAGAGAGGTTCTCATCAAAGCTCTCTGCCCGGGCGTAAAGCTGCCACCTGCTACTTGACCATAATCCATTATGGTGCGGCGGTTCTGGTTTGGCCTGGTGTCTTGATCGTTTTCATCGACATTCACCCGAATGTCAGCCGCTAACAGCGAGAAATCAATCAGAACACTTTCGTGCGCGAACAGCATTCCAGCAGAAAACACCGTGATAGCAACAAGAATGATAATCCGTTTCATTCAAAGCTCCTTTCAACAACTAATTTACATAAACCATTACTAAGAAGTATACGTGATACCCTTAATTTGTCAACACCCTACGGGCGCGGTTTTACGTCTTACTATTATCGGCAGAATTCCCAAAAATCTCACGAAATTCGTTAAAAAAAACTTGATTGCCGCCGATAAACATGCGCACGTCTTTCACATACGAAAAATTGCGCCGTATGCCTTTATTCAGCGTTAAAAGACTGTCAAAAGCAGTCCCCAGTTCCGGTGGGGGCAAGGCCCCGGTATAGGTGAGGTTTATGAACACAACCCCCTGGCGGTACATAAACGTGTGTACCCGTGTCCCCCGGTAAAAAAGAAGTGCCAATTCCTGGGATTTGGGCCCCAATAGAACCTCGTCCACATAACGGCGTATATCTGTTTCCCTGTCTCCCGAGCGGTGCAGAAATCGTTCTTCCACAACGATCGTGGCGTTCAGGGTTGCGTAAAACACAAAGGTTCTTCTGACAAGCCCTGAGTGCAAATAATCCCCCAGGGCGGCAAGGCAGATGAGCATTAGATACAAAACACGGCGATTCCGCCTTTTGCGGAAAAACGCGGCAAAAACATTGGCGCTCATTGTGTGGCGGTAAAACCTCCGGCCCGTTCAAAAAATGCGATAAAGTCAGCTACTCCTTTATACAACGCTTCGGTAAGGTTCTGCAAGTGCGTCTGGCACTCCAAAAGAAGGGCATCGGTTTCGTTTGTCTTAAAACCCAGTTCCACCAGCACTGCCGGCATCCTGGCGTTTCTGACCACAAACCATTCGGCGGGCTTAATGCCCCGGTTGGGTTTTAAGTGCCCCACAGCTTCGTCAAGGTTCCTGAGTATATTGTTGGCAAGAAGTATGCTTTCGGTGGCGAGGGTCTGCTCCATCATGCTGTTCAGAATCCAGCGCACGTCCTCGTTGACATCATAGCCGATTACATCCCGCCTGTAGCCCGGATGGAGGTAATACACCTCAAACCCCCGCGCGTTTCTGTTAAACGAGGCGTTTGTATGGATAGACACGAAAATCGCCACTTCGTTTTCGGCCATGGGGATTGAGTTGGCAACATCAACCCGGTCTCCCAGGGTGAGGGTGACGTCCGAATCGCGGGTAAGCAGCACCTGTTTGTCCGGGAAGGAGGCGGAAAGCAAAGCGTACAATTGCAGGGAAATATCAAGGACAAGGTATTTTTCCACCAGCCTGAGCGTCCTGCCCTGAATGATATGTGACGCTATGGCCCCCGGATCCCTGCCCCCGTGCCCGGGATCTATGACAATCGCGGCAACCCGAAAGCGGGAACGGTCTTCTTCTATATATTGGAGAAAGGTGTTTCGTACATGATCCACAAAGACCGCGGGAAAGCGGATATCTCCCCTTTCCGCGTACGGCAGTGGGAGGGTCAGAATATCCCTGCGGTCAAGGAGCACCGCGCCTGACTCCCCTGCCCTGCCGGAAGCGAAACTCGCCTCGTGCCTGCCGACCGTAAACGTCCCTGAGGAGAAAAACGGGTCCCAACGGAACTGCGCCGCCCCCGCGCCTATGCTGCTGAAACTGGCAAGGGTTTCGTCCAGGCTCATGGTTTGGGCGAAGGCGGGGGCGCTTAGAAAGATGATGAGGAAGAATTTTAACCACGAACCGCACGAGCGCCGCGAACATGAATATGCTTTTTTGCTCACTTTTTTACCCTCTGTAAATCAATGTAGTAAACCGCGCCCTGATAGCCGCCCCGGATAAGGGCCTGCCAAAAGGGGCGGCCAAGTGAAGAGGCTTCCTCTGCGGACATGCCGGTTAGGAGGCTAACGGCGGCAAGGCTTTCCTGCACGCTGCGGCCCATGTAGTCCTTAATGCCCGATTCGGCAAACTCAGGCGAAGGGCGGCTCGCACCCGGAAAGGCGCTGGGGGGGAAAACGGGGCCGGAAAGCTCCGCGGAAAGGAAGGCGTCGGTGGCGTCGTTGGGGGCTTCCAGGCGTATCAGGATGGAGCGGGCGGCGTTTTCGGCGGCGTTTACCGCGTCCTGGCGGTTAGGGGCGGCGCTGATGATGTTGCCGCACTTTGTTACGTTGTTTTCCGGGAAGTTTACCTGGCTCCCCGGTTTTACGCGCGAAAAAACATCTTTTACAAAGGGCATGGCGCGCGCTTTTTCAAGCCCATCTATAGAAAGCACTGTGCCGGGGATGGAGATAAAGGCCCGCTCGGCGGATGTCCAGTTCCATTCGGCCTTTGTCCCACTGGGCTTTTTGCCCAGGGCTATCTCGATAGCGCCGCGGGTGGNNAGGACGCCGGAAGCGTAAGGGTACGTCCAGCCGGACATATAACCCCCGGAAAGCCGGGCGGCGATTTCGCCTATCATGGGGCCGCGGGAGGTGAGTTTGATGTCGCCCTTGGCGGCGCCGTTGGTTATGCCCAGGGCCTTTACTCCCTCCATGAATGTTTCAAGGAGGGCACTGATGACGGAGGGCTCCTGCGCGGAGGGCATGGTGTGGCCCATTTCGATAAAATAGGGCGGGAAGAAGATATGCCTGTCCGCAATGCCGCAGATGCTTATTTCGCCGTTGTACACAAGGGCGTCAACGGAAAATTCAGGGCCGTCCATGTATTCTTCCACGATAACCCGGCCGGAACGGGAGAATTTCAGTGCGGAGATGACGGCGGAGCCCAGTTCGCTTGCGTCATCCACCCGCCGGCAGCCGCGGGAACCCATATTGTCAACGGGTTTTACCACCACCGGCAGGGGAAAGGGGAGCGAGCCGCCCTCCTGAGGGCTTTGCATAATGACGAACTCGGGCGATGGAACGCCGGCAGCCTTAAAACGCCGCCGCATGNGCTCCTTGTCCGAAGCGTCAAGGGCTGTTTCATACGGTATGCCCGGAAGCCCGAGTTTTTCCGCGGCCCAGGCGACCGTGGCGGAGAAATCCGTCCCGGCGGTCATGATGCCGACTAGTCCGCCCTGCTTCATAAGCGAACGTCCAAGCGCTTCGATGCCTTCGCGGTCTTTAAGGTCGATTTGCTCAAAGGCGGCGGCCAGGTGGACGCAGGGGGCTTGCGGGTCGGCATCCGCCGCCACAGCCTCAAGACCCATTTCCGCCGCGATACGCAGNGCCGGGCCCTGCATAATNCCCGCCCCCAAAATCAGTATTCTTGGTTTTCCTTTAGACATGGAAACCCTCCCCCTCTGATTATCGGTTAATTGGGGAGAGTGCTGAACGTGAGAAATACCACTACCGCAGCACCCGCACGCTTACGCCGCTGAGCATCCCGCGCTCCGCAGTGGAAGGCCCGCTAAACTCAACGCTGACCTGCGCCGCGGCCGGCCCCTGCCCCAGAGTAATGGGCGCGCGGTGAAGAACCTGGTTTTCCCAGCGGAGCGTCCCTTCCACGAAAATGACATAATTCCCCGGCGGAACCGGGTTACCGGNGCTGTCCGTGCCGTTCCATACAAGGGTGCGCCTTCCTGTCTGCCCGGTAGCGCCGCTGACAGCGTCCACCTGCTGGCGGGTTTTTTCGGCAAGGCCGGAGCGCTCTACCCAGACAGGGATGGAAGTGGGCCTCCGCTGCCAGCCCCCGGCGGCTGTCCAGCGTGTGGCGTAAAGGGTTGTAATGTACTGCCCCGCGGCATTTTCGACCCACACGGCGAACTGGTTGCTGGCCGCCCCGCTCTGGCGCGTGAAGGTAAGGGCTACCTCGGCGGCCGGCTGTTGGGCCGCGGCGTACGGCAAGGCAAAAGCCGCTGCCAGTAATAGAAAGAATAAGCGTTTCATTGTTTCCTCCTGGAAAGAGCATACACCAAAAGCCCCGCGGCGCGTAAGCGGTCGGCAGGAGCACATGAAACGGGTTTACCGAAACTCCACGCTCCACACGCCGCCTGACTGCGTGTACGTCCCCGCCCTGCGGCCCTGGCTCTCGTAAAAGTCGGCGAAGGAAGTGCCGAATAAATCGCTGTAACGGGAAAGCCCGCTCCGGCCTATGGCAACATTGCCGCCTATGCTTACGCTTGCCAGCGGGTGGTTGTAAGCAAAAGCCTCGTAGCCGATGTGCGTAACGCCTGAGCCGATAACGACGCTTTCCAGCAAATTGAGGGCAAACGCTTCCTCCCCGATGTATCTGACGCTATCGGGAATGAGAACACTTGCCAGCCGGTTGTCCGCAAACGCCTCATCCCCGATTTGAATAACGCCTGTGCCAATGCTAACGCTTTCCAGCCGGTTCCCCGCGAACGCCTCATCCCCGATGTACGTAACGCTGTCGGGAATGAGGACGCTTTCCAGGAAGCTGTCCGCGAACGCCCCCGCCCCGATATGGGTAACGCTGCCGCCAAGGTCGAGGCGCTCAAGCCGGTTGCAGCAGAACGCCCAGTCGGCAAGGCGGGCCGGGGCATTGGCTATGGTAACGCTGCGGAGGCGGTTGCTGCAAAACGCCGCCCAGCCGATATAGGTAACGCTCTGCGGGATAATCACCGCGGAGAGCAGGCTGCCGTGGAACGCCCCCCTCCCGATGCGTTGCACCGTAGCAGGAATGACGACGCTGGTAAACTGCCGGCTTGCCTGGACAAAGCCGTCCCCAAGGCCCTCCTCACTGAATGCGTAATCCCCTATGCCGGTGACAGGCAGTCCCTGTATGCGCGGGGGTATCCATATATCTGTGCCGGTTCCCGTGTACCCGGTAATCACCACCGAGCTGGCGTCATCGGACAGTTCCCACAGGAAGTCCGCTTCGTTGTCAAAAAGGCCCCGTGCATGGGCGGCAGAGGCCGCGAAGACCAGCAGTACGGCCAGGCACGCGATTGTTCTGTTCATGGGTGTTGCTCCTGGAAAGAGTATACAGCACCGCCCTGTTTATCAAAAGTCCACTCTGCCCTTTTGAAAGAAAAACATTGACCCAAGGCTCTTTTGCCATTAAGATCATACTTTAAGGAGAACAATGACAATGAGCAACACCACGGAATTCGTCAATATAGAACTGGACTCGATGCTCCCCGAAATGCCCGGGTTTGAGCCGGGTATACGCCGCGCCCCACGGCGCGAAGCTGCGCTGTCAAAGGAAGATAAAGTAACCGCAATAAAAAACGCTTTACGGTATATACCCAAAGAACACCATGATGTCATGGCAAAGGAATTTGCCGGGGAGCTGGAAGAGCACGGACGCGTGTACGGCTACCGCTTCCGCCCGCGGGGTAAACTCTACGGTAAACCCATTGATGAGTACAGCGGAAAATGTACCGAAGGCAAAGCTTTCCAGGTGATGATCGACAATAACCTGGACTTCGATGTGGCGCTGTACCCTTACGAGCTTGTGACCTACGGGGAAACCGGCCAGATTTTCCAGAACTGGATGCAGTACCGGCTTACCAAAAAATACCTTGAAGCGCTTACCACTGAGCAAACCCTGGTGCTCTTGTCCGGGCACCCGCTGGGGCTGTTCCGCTCCCACAAGCTGGCCCCCAGGGTTGTCGTGTGCAACGGGCTTTTGATAGGCCTGTACGATAACCCGAACGGCTTTAACCGCGCGGCGGCAATGGGCGTAACCAACTACGGCCAGATGACCGCCGGAGGCTGGATGTACATAGGCCCGCAGGGGATAGTCCACGGCACCTTTAACACCCTGTTAAACGCCGGACGCCTTGTGCTTGGCATCCCCAAAGACCAGGATTTGGCGGGAAGGCTTTTTGTCACATCGGGCCTTGGCGGCATGAGCGGCGCGCAGGGCAAGGCCGCCGAAATCGCCGGGGCGGTCACGCTCATCGCCGAGGTGGATATTTCCCGCATCAACACGCGGCACGAGCAGGGATGGGTCAGCAGGAAAACCGCCTCGCTTGAAGAAGCCGTTGCATGGGCCAGGGAAAAGCAGGCCGCGAAAGAGCCCTGCGCCATAGCCTACCACGGCAACATTATAGACCTGTTGGAATACATGATCGAGCACAATGTTCATATCGACCTCTTGTCCGATCAGACATCCTGCCATGTGCCGTATGACGGCGGCTACTGCCCGCAGGGTTTGAGCTTCCAGCAGCGCACAGAAATGCTCAAAAGTGATCCTGCCGCCTTCCGCGAACTTGTGGATAAATCGCTGCGGCATCATTATGAGCTGATACGTACACTGCACGAGCGGGGCGCGTATTTCTTTGACTACGGCAACAGTTTCCTTAAAGCCGTTTACGATGCCGGCGTGAAGGCTGTCTGCAAAAACGGCCAGGACGAAGTTGACGGGTTTATTTTCCCCTCGTATGTGGAAGATATTCTTGGGCCCCAGTTATTCGATTACGGATACGGGCCGTTCCGCTGGTGCTGTCTGTCCGGCAAACAGGAAGACCTGGACGCCACGGACAAGGCGGCGATGGACTGCATAGACCCCGAAAGGCGCTATCAAGACCGGGACAATTACGTGTGGGTCCGGGACGCNAAAAAGAACAAAATGGTTGTGGGGACAAANTGCCGCATACTGTANCAGGACGCCGAAGGCCGCACGAAAATCGCGCTNAAGTTCAACGACATGGTACGCAAAGGCGAAATCGGCCCGATAATGCTTGGACGNGACCACCACGACACCGGCGGCACCGATTCACCGTTCCGCGAAACNTCCAACATCAAGGACGGCTCAAACGTCACCGCCGACATGGCAACCCAATGCTTCGCCGGAAACTGCGCGCGCGGCATGAGCCTTGCGGCGCTCCACAACGGCGGCGGCGTGGGAATCGGCAAGTCCATTAACGGCGGCTTTGGCATGGTGCTGGATGGCAGCGAGCGGGTGGACACCATCCTGAACATGGCCATGCCCTGGGACGTTATGGTCGGCGTTTCGCGCCGCGCCTGGGCGACAAACGAACACGCCATGGAAACCGTAAAACTGTACAATGCCAACAACGCCGGAACCGACCACATCACCGTCCCGGTTGTCGCCGAGGATGAGCTTGTCCGGTCTGTTTTAAGATAATACGCAGGGACTGTACGGCAAGACGGGCAACGCCGCGGGGGCATCGAACCTTCGGTTCGCGGACGAGGCGTTGCAACTCTTGCAAGAAATCATATATTATGGATTAGTACCTGGAGGTAAGTTATGAACAGGAGACTGATTTTAGGGATCACCTTGATGGTGATGACAGCGTTTTCCGCCTACGCGCAGCAGTTTAACCCTGAAAGCGATTTTTTGGCGGCCCCGGCGGAAGGTAGCAGCTCGGTAGTGATTATCGGATATGTCGGAGACAGCCGGATAGTCCACATTCCGCCCCAAATACTCGGTTTGCCGGTTACCCACATTGGGTTTGCGGCATTTGCAGAGAATCAACTGACCAGCATAATCATACCCTCAAGCGTTATATATATTGGGGATGCGGCATTTGCGGGGAATCAACTGACCAGCGTAGCCATACCCTCAAGCGTTACACATATTGGGGTTGCGGCATTTGCGGGGAATCAACTGACCAGCGTAAGCATACCCAACAGTATTACACATATTGCGGATGCGGCATTTGCGGCGAATCAACTGACCAGCTTAACCATCCCCTCAAGCGTTACACATATTGGGGATAATGCATTTTTGAATAACCAGCTCACCAGCTTAGTCATACCCAACAACGTTGAGTATATCGGGTTTGGGGCATTTCGTAACAATCAACTGACCAGTTTAAACCTTGGCACCAGGATTACCCATACCGGGAATAATGCGTTTTTGGGCAACCAGCTTACTAGCGTAACCATACCCAACAGTGTTACTTTTATAGGGTTTGGGTCATTTCAGAATAACCAGCTGACCAGTGTAACCATACCCAACAGTGTTGTTACCATAGGGAGCGGTGCATTTGCCCAGAATGAAAACCTCCAAACAGTGACCTTTGCTCCCGGCAGCCGGCTTGAAAGAATAAACGGGCCGCCCTGGGATGAGCAGACTCAGAGCTGGAATGGTTCCGGCGTGTTCCAGAGTACCGGCATCAGGGAAATAACCATCCCGAATAGCGTTATTTCCATCGGGGATAGAGCTTTTCATGACAGCCAACTGACCAGCGTAACCATACCCGGCAGTGTTACAAGTATCGGACGTGCGGCATTTTTGAATACTCACTTAACCAGTGTAACCATACCCAACAGCATTACCCATATTGGAGCCTGGGCATTTCAGAATAACCAACTAACCAGCGTAACCATACCCTCAAGCGTTACCCATATTGGGGCCTTGGCATTTTGGGTGAATTCAATTACCAGCATAACCTTTGGGAGAGCCGGGACAATATTGGGAGGAAACTTCATTAATAATGAAGGTAATTTGAGGTCTTTATATTCAAACCAGGGGGCCGGAACCTTTACGCGGCCCAATGCCAACAGCAGCAATTGGGCACGGCTGCAAGATATTTTTATCTAAAGGCTCAGGTTACGAAGGCGTTTTTTTTACCAGCAAAGGGCGGCAGATTCCTGTCAATTGTGTCCAGACTACAACTGCCGCAATGCCGCCCTTGGATAAAAGTGCCGGAGTATTTCCCCGGCGCTCATGCCCCCCGCTGCCATTGCCGCCGCGGCGTGCTGATCCAGCCCTATGCCGTGGCCGTAACCAGCCCCCTGAAAGACAAAATACCGCACACTGCCGTCCGCATACAGTTTGGAACGGATGGTAAAAAGGCTTGAGCGCAGGCCGCCCATCGTAAACCAGATGGGGTTACCCCTTACAAAAACACTTCCCTCGCTTCCCTGTACTTCAAGTTCTACAATCCTCCCGGATATGCCCCGGCCCCGGCTGACAATTCTCTGTATCTCTCCGGGGTCTTGCGCTACACGGCTGTCCAGTATCAGGCGGCGGCGGATTTCCTCTGGGCGTATCCAGCGTTCCCAGCGGTAGGTGTTGGGAAAGTGAAACCAGGGGACATTGGAATACGTTGCCGGGGCATCCCTAATCCAGCGGAACAGGGTATCCGGCGGCAAAGGATAATAACGCGGGGGGAGGTGCCTGTCCTGAACCGCCCGCATATAGGTTTCATATCCCCACATGACAAGGGAATCTTCGCTGTGGCCTCCGTGATTGGCTGAATAATAGGCTGCCAGCACCCTGCCGCTTTCCCCCACAAGGATAAGCCCCCTTGTGGCGTCCACCGCGGCGTTCGTGTTTGGGTTTTCTATGCCCACCCCCATATAGGTCTGGGAGCGGGCGTCATTCCAAATGTCAAAACCCCTGTAGGCAAAGGTCCCGCGATAGGCCATAGCGTACGAGCGGGCGATAATGGCCTGTGCATACAGCGCTTCCATAGGCCACTGCGGGGGTATCTCCGCGGGGACAACTCCGTACAGGTAATCTCCCATTGTAACGATGCTTACTACGGTAATACCAGTGTAGCCGGGGCGGAATTCCAGTTTTCCCCGGTAGGTGCGGTTAATGGACATTCCCCAGACAACCACCCCCGACACGATTGATGTGTCCTCGCTGCTGTGGAGTTCATACAGGATGGGCTCAGTGCTGGCAAGAAGCACCCTGTTGTTCGCGTCGTGAACGAAAAGCGAATCCCCGTCCTGCGCAACCCAAAACTGCTTATGCGCTTCTCCGCTATACAGAAGCTGCCCGGTTTCCGCGTTTCGGATGGTAAAATCGCCCCCTGCCTTGACTGATACGAGCTGGCGGTCTACGGCAAGGCCGATACGCATTATTCCTTCTTCGGGGATAACCGGGGCGGGCGTTACCCTGGGCGGGATTGTGGTAATGTAACGCCGTACAAAGTGCAAGCCGTCTCCGGGGGGGCCAATGCGCCGCAGCATTTCCTCCAGGGCCGCGCTTATGTCCGGGTCGTCCGGTCGGCGCTCATTGGCGGTAATAAGGAGGTTGCGGGAGCGTATCCATTCCGGCAATTCCCCGCGCTCCTCCAAAAGCCGCGCCAGGGGAATGAGGGCCGATGTAATCGTCCCGTCCTTGTTCCAGGCGGTTTGAAAAGCGGTTTCCGCTTCTTCGGCATCGCTGTCCAGCAGCAGAGTGCCAAGCCTGTACCAGGCCAAAGCCCTCCATTCGTAAATAGCAAGGCTCCGCCGGTAGTATGCTTCGGCGTTTGCAAGATCGCCCATTTCATGGTAAACGAGGGCATTGTAAAAATAAAATTCCGCCCTCTGGCGGTTGTTCAGCCTTTGAACGGCTTGCTCCATGCCGCCCCGCAGTTCAGCCGCTTGCGCGTGGCTGCCCATAAGGGCGCGTGTAATAAACAGCATTAGCTGGAACTCATCCCTTTCGGCCGTTTCAAGGAGCGGTTCCCTTAGCAGTTCTTCCAATAAATACGCCGCTTCCGCGTTTTCCCCCATTTCCCAATGCAGGGTCACAAGCCGGAACCTTTCTTCCAAAGTCGTGCCGGGGGCGGTAAGCAATGTTATTGCCTGTTCAATATGCCCGGCATAGAAAGCTCTCACGGGACAAGTGAAAATTTCCGGAAAGTAAATGCAGACTTCCGCTTCTAAGGGCGTTTTCTTCTCTGCTTCCAACTGAAGGTAGGGAACATATTCCGGCGCTTCGGCGGTGAAAAAACGTATTCCCGCAATGAAAAGGGCAAGGAAAATAAGCGGCACGGTAATCACTGCACCGAGGAGAATCATTTTGTTTTTCATAGGGCACATTCAACTCGCTTTGGCAAAATAGTTTTAACATCCCTTACCGGTTTGTTCCATAACACTATAATTCATTTGCCCGCCTTTAGATACAAGAGAAAGCGGCAGGGCGGTCTATTGGCGCTGGGCCGGGCCGAATTGGATGACCATCCCCTATGAACGCCGCTACCACCCGCCAAATGTCGTGGTACAGGCGTTTGTTTGGAAAACGCAAGGCAGTAGTATCAGCTAACTCCGATGGTGCAGATTCGCTGCCTGTTGCGTTACCGCGTTGCGGCAACAGCAGTTTCCGTATATACTTAACCTATGCTGTGCATTGAAGAGTTACGGGAATTCTGTAACGATGATACTATTGTTTTAACAGAGCATTTGCTCACCCGTATCAGGCAGCGGCACATAAGGTTGGAAGAAATCACATTGGCACTGTTAAGCGGAGAAATAATTGAACAATACCCGACGGATTATCCTTTTCCAAGTTGTTTGATAAACGGAAACGATATCCATATCGTCTGTAGTAAGGGCGAAGGGTGTTTGTATATTATCACAGCATATCGGCCATCGCCTGAAAAGTGGGAAGCCGAAGGCAGAAAGCGCAAGGAGAACAAATCATGAAATGCGGAATTTGCAAAGCGGATATGGAAGAAAAAAATGTTACCTATACTGAAGACTTTGGGGAAGGACTTGTGGTAATCCGCTATGTTCCGGCTCATGTCTGTACTGAATGCGGCAACACTTGGTACAGCCTGACGATCGCCGCACAACTTGAAAAGATGGTAGACCGTTTTGCGTCTGCGGCAGGAGCGGAAGTTTCAGTTATCAGTTATACAAAATCCGT
>JGI24694J35173_10002257_pt1 | contig 15864 bp, 8 predicted proteins | sample TergutCo191P1_FD_35173 | JGI IMG/M metagenome (IMG submission 35173) | reverse complement strand
GGCGTAATCTTGCGTAATCCCTTTCCGGGGTCGGCAATGACAACTTGCTTTTTAGTGATATTATGTATTACGACATAATGTTGCAGTGAACCGTCAACGATAACATGTGCAATTGCAGGTAGCGGGAAAGGTGAAAAGAAAGCCTCACGAGCAGAAGCTCCCGCATCATCCCCATCTTCCACCTGTACTTTTACACCTTTTGCACTAAAGCCAAGTTTTTCTGCTGCTTTTATCATGCCATAGGCATTCGTCCCCTGTTTATCTGTACCAGCGACCTCTCGGATGCGGGTTATAGGTATTTTTAATCCATACTGTTTGGAAATTGTGGCAAGACATGCCGCCCCACAATCGGTGATGTCGTATTGCTTTATACAATGATAACGCCTTATACTCATAGAAACTAGCCCCGCGATACTAATTTATAGATTATGCTGAGTTATGCCCTGCCCACGTAGACAAATAATAAAATGCGTCCAATCGTTTCTCCGAATGGAACGCATTTTATATAAAAAGTGTCTTACATTCAATGCTACAAGGCTGATTACTGGCAATAATCATAATATTTCAAAAAATATTACCAATTTTCATGCTGTCTTAAAATGTGTCTTTGGCTAATCATCCTCTAAGTGAATTAATAATCCATCTTATATCACGATAAACTAGTATTATCATTTTTGTCATTTGGTAGGATTGTTTATTACTTCGTATATGCAGTATTTGCATTTGAATTACCATTCAAGATTGATGCTACTTTTTTTGTTTTGAAAAGCGCTAGTATTATCGACACTGTGATAAAATATGTCATTGAAGGATATTCTCCTGTCAGTGTCAGATAAGAAAAACCAGCGCATGAAAATAAATATAGTAGAAACATGGAAATAATGTTGTATCTGTATGAGCGTTTCTCTTTATTACATTTAAATACGTGCTCACTGTCCACGAGTTTTGTTATTCGTGAAAATCTCAGCGGACTATAAATAATCAATACTATATTTCCTATGATTAGTATATTATTAAAAATACTGCTGTCAAAAAGAGGGCGTTGAATAAAGATTAGTGCAATAAGTGTTAATATTAAAATCAAATAACCGAGTGTATTAACTACATATGCCGTCATTTTTACTGATTTTTTGCTAATTTTCATATGCATCAACCTCATCTCTCACTCCAGACACACTAATTTTCATCGTCCTTGTGCGACTATTATACCATCTTTGTGCAGACAAATTCAAGAAATATTATGCTCTTGTTGCATTTAGTCGTTAACATTTTGCGTTTTCCAGTGGAATCTTATTTAGAGTAAGCCGATGCGTATTTACATCAACTTCACGAAGTAATTACAAGGAGTCGTCGCAAATACGCATCTGGTCTACATTATATTTTTCTAACGTCCAATTGCCGTTAAAAAGCTTGCTGTCGTACCTGCAGCAGACGCTGCCGTTGCAGCTCCATTCGCAACTGCTGCGCCAGTTTTCCCAGCCTTAGCGGCAACTACCGTTGCTTTGGCAAATGTAACTATAGCTTTGCCCCCTATTATAACACCAATAACTGGAAATATGCCACCATCAGTTTCTAGCATTTCGTTTTGGGACATCTCTTGAAGTCTACCATCATTGCTCACAATTACACCCTCCCATTATTTACATTATGTTGTACACGTCCTAACATCGCAACCCCACCTGCCGCCGCTGCAAATCCAGCAGCGGGTGTTGCCACTACTCCAATGACTGGGGAAAAAGCAATAGCAAGTGTTCCGCCTAATGCCCAACCAAAGTTTGCCAAACTGCCGCCTTCAATAGCTTCAATCTCGGATGCAGATAGTTCTTTCAAGCCTTCAAATGTATTATTGTTATCCATATATTTGCATACCTTTCTTTTGTGTTTTTATCAACTACACAACACAATCCATCATGTTGGCCACCCATGTCTTTATCATGTCGTGTTGATAAACATTGTTGACAAATAGCGCTGTCGTTTTGCTTTTAACTATATCAATATAGGCATCAGTATATATCAGTATAAATCGATATTTCCATCATAGTCATTAATTTGAGTTTATTATACAAATCAATGTCAGCATTAAAAATGAACTGCTTGTAGAAATCTACTAAAATTTACATGACAGGGATTGCGTAATTCAAGTATTTTATTGATAATTTTTATCAATATTATGATAATGATAAAAAACTGCAAGCATTTCCAATTTTTCTGTTTCATTTTGGCCAACTCTGGGCTTCGCTGTGCCGATTTTCTATTCTCTTTGGTTTTAATTTCGAGGAGTGCCACGCTGGTTGCCTATGTGGCAGTGTGTCAAGTGTTTTTTGTGTCGAGAAATCGAAAACTATGTGATTATAATCCCACCATGGCTTAGGTTTGCGAATCTCTCAGGATTCACACTAAATTCTGAAATACCCATTTTGTTAGACCTTTCAAATTCATATTATATATACCAAAGCACCTCGCACTGTCGCAGTCAGCCACCATTAACATTGCGTTCTGCATGATATTTAAACAGTATACATTTAGTTTATTACTAACGGTACACGGCTTATAGTTTTGTAGATGTTAAACTGATGGCAATCTATATCACTGGGCTACAGTTGTCAAGCAAGATTTTGATAGCGATAAGATATTACAAAGATGCCGTCAAATATTACAATTATTTGTGTCTGCAATCGCCATTTGTGTCGAAGGCTTGATAAGATGTTTGTGCTTTGACACTTACTTTGGAAAATTCTCTATTTTCTTTTTTTGCCTAAATCGCAATCGGCAACACACATACATTGACACAAAATCTTACTTCGCTCGGGCGTCTTTTTTTCCGTCACGAAGCATCATGATTTGTCTGTAGAAAAAAGCCATAAAAAACCCGTCTGGCATTTTCAGCTAAATTAGCGACTATGCAAGGCAAAAATACAAAACTGAAGATGGTGAAACAGGGGGAGATTTGAGGTTGCAATTTTTATTAATTAATTGCAGTCAGTTACATATGCATAAAATCTTCTGATAGCTCCAGCAAAATTTGAGTGTAGTAGTTTTTTTGTTATGTTGTGTTTTAAATAAATCAAAAAAGCTAACTGCGAATGTGAGATAGAAGTCTCGCTATTTGACGACGGTTACGAAAGGGTGGCAACACTGAGTTTGTTCAACGTTGCCACCAGTGGAAATATATTGTGGACATTGTGTTATAAGTCTTTTTTATATAGCACCTGTATAAATTAGATTCGCTCTCAAAATTTTTTTCTTCGTTTACACAACTTGCCCGACCTGTTCTATCGGAGTATAAGCCCATACGTCAGAAAAATCTCTTCGAAGCGATTGAGATCTGTTAGGGCAAGCTCTTGGAACAGGAATGAAGCCCCATTCCCATGAAATTACTGATCTATGTGAGCCTGTTCCTCCACAAACATTGCACCTTAAGTTGTGTTGACCAAATACAGGCAACCCTACTTGATCAGGGCTCGGTCCTATATCAGGAGTAAATCCTTGACCACAAGCACTGAGCAGTTGTAGTGAAATTATCATTGTCATTGCCAAAATCATGATTTTGTTTGCCTTTTTTTTCACGTTTGCCACCCCCTTCCCGAAAGCATTTTGTCCACAATATAAGTTTCCATAAAACAATATCTCCCCGAATTACTGCATATTCACTTTTGGTATTCTTTGAAGTGCAATACCGTGATGTACTGATTACCATAATTGAATAGCACATACATTTTCATAGGTCTTTTTTTGCTAATTTTAAGCTATGTTTTTCCATGATTTTGTCAACTAGAACAACGATATACCCCATAACCATAAAAGCAATTGCGAACCAAAGCGCATAAGCTAAAACATCTGCGAATCCCAAATCATCTATGTCAAAAAAGAAGTACGGAAATCTTGATTCGGTATGTGGTATCAGTGTGCCGAACTCTGCTCGTAACATAACGAGGAGAAAATAAACGAAAGGAATAATAAGCCATGCGATAGGGTAAATTAATCTGAAAGAGCCTTTTCGGTCAAAAAGAACCCAATCGAGCACACATAGCACAGGAATGGCGTAATGTAGTAAAATGTTAACAACCCTGTTCATTAAGTTTTGGTTAACTTGCTCAGCAAATTCAGTCATCGATAGCCCGAAGTGAAAAACAAGCATTGTAAAAACAAGCATCACCAGAAGCGCACCTTTAAGAAAAGCGGTTTTTACACTCCTATAGTAATAACCATCGGTCTGCTTAAACTTTACTAAAGATTCAACAGTTATGTAACCGTATAAAAAAAAGCAGACAAGTATGCTTACATTTGTAAAATAAACAAGATACTTCAATCTTTCAGGAATGCTTGCTCCGGGCGAAGTAAGAAGCCATGCCGTTCCGCTTGTAATAAAGATTGTACATTTCATAGCGAGAGAAATGAAATTGTTTTTTGTATACATTTTAATAACCGCCTGTTACTTACAATGTGGATAACGCAAGACAAACCCTTCAACTTTCGACTTCGAAAAGTGCTCCTTACGCATTTTCTCGTTTGATATATTCTGCGTTCTGACAGTTATTGACAGCAGTGAAAAAAGATGTCACTGTCACCACCAGTACCTATATCACAATTTCATGTCACCTGTCCACTTAATTAACTAAAAGAGTTCGAATATTATAAAGCGTAGTACGAATATACAATTTGGGGAAAGACTGGCAAGCAGTGTAATAGGGTAGCCTATTACTCGTTTTAACAAATTCGCCTTTCGGCGAATCTGTTAAACTATGCTTGTTGAGGGAATCCCTCAAACTCCCTTTAGCAAAAGATCGCCATATGGCGTTTTTTTGCTTTAAGCCGCTGTGCGTCTGCCGGCAATCGTGCCGATTGCTTTTTGCTATAGAGTTAAAATCCTTTCAAAAGTCTTTTTATACTGCCGAGACGAAAAAGGTAACGGAGATTTTACCGCACATCACGGTCATTGGCTCTGCCAATTTCCTCATCATGGTAATTGAGTAACTGCTGAACATTTTGCTTTGCCATCAGTATTTTTTGCATATAATTTCGAGAGGTTGAGTAACCGGTATATAGCTTTTTCTTCTCAGCAGTCAGAGCAGCAAATTCCTGTTTCAATGAGTTGATAGTCGGTAGTTTCTCCAGTCCTTGAGCATCGAAGAACGCTTTAGCGGTCTTGCAGTCATCAATCATCTTTGCGTTTTCTTCATAGAACTTTTTGCTGAACTTACGGCGTTTATACTCAGCATAAACATCTTTTGTTTTAACGTAAGTGCCGATGTGTTTTTGAAACTGTGGTATCTCTTTCAGCCGCTCATCAATAGCGTGGATACGTGTCTGCAAACCATTGAAATCATCCTTGGCTTTCTGAGCGGCTCCGGCAAGTTTTTCAATATCGTCAAGGTCATTATCCTGTAAAAATATAAGGGTCTTAGCGGCTTGTTTGAGATTAAACAGCTTTGACCACTTCTCATATCCCGGAGAGTTTTGAGCCTTGATTGAGTTCTGTACATCAATGAGTAAGTTGAACTTACGTTCAGGCTTTTTCTGTGCAATCGGTGTCAACGATGATGAATCAGCAACCTGATTTTTCTTTTTGGGTGCATGACGTTTCCCTGCGATTCTATCCCTGATTGCATCTTCGGTATAATCTTCGGATAATCCACCAAGTCTTAGAAAACCTTTCTTGCCCGGTAGTCGGACGGAATGGCGTGAAGGTTTGAATTCACAATTTTCTGCTTCTAACAGCTTGATGAAATCATCAAAACTTGCAGGGTTTTGTTGCAATATTTTTTCGATAATTTGCTCCAACAGCTCACGAGATGTAGGCTCTTTTTTACTGCCGAGCCAAGTGCTGTAATTCCCTTTGGGGAGTTTCGGGTTCTTGACAATTGAATAACCGTTCTCCACACAAATGATGTCATTCAGTTTTTGGATGGCAAGAGCAGAAAACCAAAAATCCACAAACTTATGAGTGCAGTCAAGGTTAGTTGAGTTAAAAATGATGTGGTTGTGGATATGGGCTTTATCAGTATGGGTCGCAACTATAAAAGCGTGTTTTCCTTTGGTAAACCGCAAGGCTAACTCATGCCCTAAACGGTTGGCATCTTCAGGAGTAATCTCACCCGGTTTGAATGATTGGCGTAAATGATAAGCCAGCACATCGTTCTTTTGAGTTCTGCCGGTGATTCGGGAATATTCCTTTTTTGACATTAGAAACTCCACATCAACCGTGCGTGGGTCGCACTCATAGCCACTAACCAATTCGCCGTCTTGTGTCTTAACGGAATTGGTAGCATAATCTGTATGAAGCTTAACTGTTTTTAGCGGATTCAATGCGTAATCAGTACGGTCTGTGATAGTTTGTGCAATTGTTTTTCCTTTGTTGATATGAATTTTTATAAGGCGCGATGTTGCCATTTGGTTGAGCCTCCTTCCAATTTGATGGTCTAAATCAGCCTGAAAAACAAAAAATAACGGCGGTCACTTCCATAATAATCATGGGAGTGACCGCCGTTTTCATGGGCTATAAGTTTGCCAATTTCTTCATAATGCCCTCTGCCGATACCCACAATTTTTCATAGTTGTCTTGTAAATCCTTGATGTCTGAGGTATAAATGCTGTGGGTTTCATTAGCTCGTTTTGCCACTTGGTTAAGGTTGTTTGTGGCGTTTCTGAGGAGTTTTGAAAGTTCTCGCACATCTGAAAAATCAATCCGAACAACATAACCATCAAGCACCATTTTTCGCAAATACGATTCTTTATTGCGGATACCCGCCATTTCCATCTTTTCGGAGATAAGGGCGTTTTCGTTTTCGGAAACGCGAAATTTTACTTGGATTTTTCTTGTTCTGTTCTGCATATAAAGTCCTCATTTCATCAAATTACGGCATCTTTTTTCTTGCTGTGTTCACCACTGCCGCCAAACTCAGCATGGCTCTTTTCCACACCCTTGGCAATAGCATCCATGAGCGAAGGCCTACCTTTGGCACTCATGTCGAAGGTTGTTTTTGCAGCCCTGTCAGTAGGAGCAATATCTTTGGGCGTATCTGCATCGTCAATATCGGCAACTTCTGATTCACGGTCTGCCTTTTCCGTTGGAACGGTTGAACCATCTATATTTAGTACAGAATCAAGTTCAGCAAGCCGAGCAGATTTAACCGTTAACTCATCTTCATATGCGAAAGGTTTTGAAAGTTCGCTCTTGGCGTTTTCTGTTTGCTCATAGAGTGTCTGTAACTGGTTTTCCGAGGCTCTGAGCCTGTCGGGGATTTTGTCAAAAGCATTATTGATACGGCTGATACAACCCGATGGGTCGTTGGAAAGCGATGCTGTGTGGGTCATAGCACCTTTCATGGAACAAGTAAATTCGCTTGAAGTTTTATTAAAACTGATATATAAATCAAAACCACGGTATGAGCCTACTTTCTCGCCATCCGTGGTTTTAATCGCTTTACAAGCATCAATAAGTGCTTGCCCAGCCTCACCTCTATCTGTGAATGTCTTGCCGTTAATAATCATAGGCGATATGCCTTCCTCCGTCCTGTGGGTATTGGTTTCAAGCCGAGCTATATCGGACTTAAAACCTCCGATATGCTCCTTTGCCGCCTCGATGCGTTTCGGAAAGTTAAGGTTTATATCATCTTGCAAGCTATACATCTGGCTTTGGTGTCCGGCTTTGAGCAGTTTCAGCTTTGACACTTCAATATCAAGGTTCATCTTTTCCTTGATAGCGGGGTTTCCGGCACACAGGGCTTTTATTTCTGCGTAACTTAGCGCCTCCTCATCTACATCGTCACAAGAGCGAACAGGCGATTTTGAAGTCATAATTTGACTTATGAACTCTTGCTTTTTCTCAACGGTCTGGAAAAGGTATGCATCGAAAGTAGATTCTGTAACGTAACGGAATATGTCTACTTCTTCATTTTGGTTGCCTTGCCGTACTATTCTCCCAGCACGTTGTGCCAAGTCGGCAGGCCTCCACGGACAATCTAAGTCGTGCAATGCCACAAGTCGGTCTTGTACATTTGTGCCGGCACCCATCTTGAATGTTGAGCCAAACATCACACGAACTTTCCCGCTACGCACTTTGGCAAAAAGGTCTTTCTTCTGAGCCTCGGTGTTGTAATCATGGATAAACGCAATCTCATCTTCCGGAACACCTCTTTCAAGAAGTTTTGATTTTATGTCATCGTAAACATTAAACCGACCATCCTTATTAGGTGTGCTGAAATCACAAAAGACAAGCTGAGTGAGCCTGTCCTTTGAAGTTTCGTCCCATATCCGATACACATTTTCCAAACACGCATTGACTTTGCTGCCGGGGTCATCGGGTAACATGGGATTCATTAGCCTTTGGTCTAGCCCGATTTTTCGACCATCCGAAGTGATTTTCAACATATTGTCCTCATGAGGCTCAACCTTTTTCTCATGGACGGCTTTAGCCCTTGCAGAGAGTTCCTGTACCATTTCACGCTGAATGTCCGTAGGCGGCACAACAACAGTTTTGAAGTTTGCTTTAGGTCTTGGCAAATCCAAAGTATCAGCGGTCTTAATATCTGCGACCTCGCCAAATAGGTTCATTAGTTCCGGCAAGTTTTGAAACTTTGCAAAACGTGTTCTTGCTCTGTACCCTGTACCTTCGGGAGATAATTCAACCGAGGTGGTCGTTTCACCAAAGGTGGAAGCCCAACTATCGAAATGGGTCATTCCCATTTTTTGTAAGGTGTCATATTGCAGATAACGCTGCACTGTATAGAGTTCCGCCATAGAGTTTGTAATAGGCGTTCCCGTGGCGAAGATAACGCCCTTGCCGCCGGTTTTTTCATCCATGTAACGGCATTTAAGGAACATATCAGATGATTTTTGTGCCTCTGTTTGAGAAAGTCCGGCTACGTTTCGCATTTTGGTGTACATAAAAAGGTTTTTGAAACTGTGACTTTCATCAACAAATAATCGGTCAACGCCTAGCTGTTCAAAGGTGACAACATCGTCTTTGCGCTTATCATTATTTAATTTTGATAACCGCACCTCCAGACCCTTTCTGGTTTTCTCCATTTGCTTAATTGTAAAACGCTCGGCTTTCGAGCGTTTCATGGTTTCAATAGCACTTGTGATGCTCTCAATTTGTGCGTTCAGCAAACGCTCTTGTCGCTCTTTGGATAGCGGTATCTTTTCAAGTTGGCTATGACCGATAATCACGGCATCAAAGTCGCCTGTAGCTATCTTTGCACAGAACTTCTTACGATTAGCAGGTTCAAAGTCTTTCTTTGTTGCAACAAGGAGATTAGCGGAGGGATATAACCTAAGAAACTCTGTAGCCATTTGTTCTGTTAAATGGTTCGGTACAGCCATTAGGCTTTTTGTGCTTAGTCCAAGCCTCTTTGATTCCATAGCAGAACCCACCATTTCAAAAGTCTTTCCCGCACCAACTTCATGCGCTAACAGGGTGTTTCCACCGTAAAGTGTACGAGCGATTGCAGCCGTTTGATGAGGTTTAAGCATAATTTCGGGTGACATGCCGACAAATTGGATATGGCTACCGTCGTATTCCCTCGGTCTTGTGGAATTAAACCGCTCATTATATGTCTGTACAAGGTCATGTCGGCGGTCGGTGTCTGCAAAAACCCAATCCTTAAAGGCTTGTTTTATTGCATCTTGTTTCTGTGCCGCCAGCGTTGTTTCTTTGCGGTTGAGGACTCGTGTTTCCTTGCCGTCCTCAAATTTGGTATCGTAAATTCGCACATCACGTAAATTTAGCGTATCTTCAAGAATTCTATAGGCATTAGCCCTGCTTGTACCGAAAGTGGTGTTGGCTGTAACATCATCGTAGCGTACTCTTGTTTTGCCTGTAACTTGCCATTCTCCTGTCGGTTCTGCGTAGTTTAACTTTATTTCATCCCATAGATAACGAGGTGTTTGCAAAACTTCGTGCATGAATTTCTCGTAATAATCCCTGCTAACCCAAGTAGAGCCGCACCGCACCGATATTTCAGAGGCATCAAGGTCTTTAGGCTGTGCTTGTTCCAGTGCCTTTATATTCCCGGCAACATTCAGACCATGGTAATCATCTCCGACAAGTTCTTGAAAAGTCCTTGCTCTGTACAATTTTTCACGCACATCACCGCTTAAATATTCATCAGCGGTAACAAGTGGATATTTTTCATAAATCTTCATGGTTTCGGGGTCAAAGTTCGGCAAGTTGCTGTTAGGGTTTGCAATATTACAAAAAACAACACCGTCAAGATCTTGCATTATTTTTTCGGGAGTAAACCCTGTTAGCTGTGCCATGAGGTCAATATCTACTTTGGCTTTTGTACCTATTGATACGGCTAATGCTTCGCTTGAAGTATCACAAGATGTAACAGGTCTGTGCTTGGCGATTGTCCGCTTAGTGAACATATCGGACTTTCGTTTCAGTTGTTTGTCATCATCCAGTATTTCCAAAGAAGATAATAAATAGTAGGACGAATCAGCTTGGAACGCTCTTGCGTTGGCTGAGTTGCTAACAAGCCCATGTTTTGCAGTGAAACTGTCGTAGAGCGAGTTTAACTCCACTTGCCGCTCTTTAATTATATGGTCGGGATAATCGTTAAGTTGCATATCCATAATGTCACGTACACAATCCCTAAGTCCAACCATTCCACGTATACGCTCCATTGTTGCAGCAGGCATATCCACCTTGAACATTCGGGAGTTTTCACGGAAATACAATTCACCTTCGCCAACTTTATCAGCCATCTCAAAGGGTTTGCCTGTATTGTAGTGAATGGCCTCTCTCGTTGACACGAGAGCATAGCTGAAGTTCTTAACAAGTGGGTCGGCAGGGATAGAATAGCGTACATTCGCCTCATCAGCCAAATCGTCAAGAGAGATTTCGGTAATTTCACCCTCAATGTGAGAAAGTGCATCTCTCAGTTGCTCACTAAGGTCTGCACCTTCTATCGGAACACATGTTGCAGAGTTTTCTGATCCATACATTCGATTCCCGCTGTCGGTGGACATCTTACCCAGCATCATGTGTGGGTTTTCCACGAAGTAGCTGTTTATCGGTATACCGTCCTCTGTTTGACCTAAATGCACCCAATCCGGCTCAATATCACGTAAGGCATCACGCCGTTGAAGAAATATTATGTCGCTTGTAACTTCCGTACCGGCGTTTTTAAAAAATGCGTTATTGGGTAAACGTACCGCACCCAAGAGTTCTGCTCGTTGTGCGATATATTTACGGACTTCGGGGTTTGCCTTATCGAGTGTTCCTTTAGAAGTGATAAAAGCAACAACACCGCCCGGTCGTACTTGGTCAAGAGTTTTTGCAAAAAAGTAGTCGTGGATATTAAAGTTATGCTTATCATACCGTCCATCAAGCACTTTATAGCCACCAAATGGCACATTACCGATTGCTGCATCAAAGAACGCATCGGGGGTATCGGTTTTCTCAAAACCTGTAACCTTGATGTCAGCATCTTGATAAAGTTGTTTTGCAATCCGCCCTGTAATAGAGTCCAGTTCCACACCGTAAAGTTTGGCGGTTTGCATTGATTCCGGCAATAATCCAAAGAAGTTACCTACACCCATAGACGGCTCTAAAAGGTTGCCATTACTGAGACCAAGTCTTTCAAGCGTTTCGTACATGGCTTTTATTACGGTAGGACTTGTGTAATGTGCGTTTAGAGTAGATGCCCGTGCAGAATCGTATTCTTCGGGAGTGAGTAATTCTTTGAGTTCACTGTACTCATTCGCCCAATTAGGCTTACTGTTATCAAAAGCCTCTTGAATACCGCCCCAGCCGACATAACGGGATAAGACTTCCTGTTCTTCGGGATTAGCAAGTCTGTTTTCAGACTCAATAGCTTGCAATGTGCGGATTGCCGCTACGTTCATAGCATACTTTGTCTTAGCGCCACCCTCACCGAGAGAATCATTTGTAATGCGGAAATTGGTGCGGTTGTGCGGTGTTTCCGTAGCTTGTTCAGTTTCTTGCGGAGTTTCATTTGCCGGTTCTGCGGTTTCGGGTTCTACGTTGCCAAGCTGCGGCTGGCTGTCGTGGATAGTAATTTCGCCCATACCATGGCGTACAACTACGTCAATACCGTTTACTAAAAGACTATTAATATATCTTTCGCGTGAATGAGCAGGTATACTGATAAGAGGCACAGGCTCATCAAGCAGTACGTCACGGCTCGTAAGCTCAAGGTTAAAAACTTTAGATAATGGCGTGGCATCATGCCCCATTACCTCATAAAAATCACCAAGACGGTAAAAGAGAACTTTTTCTTTATATTCTGAGGCTATAGCCTGATAATCTTGCCATATTGGACTGCCTTGTAATATTTCGGGTTCGGCTGTTTCAGTTTTTTGCGGTTCTTCGGTTACAAGCGTACTTTTATATGTTCCGAGAACATATAAATAATTTTCCCGCACATTTTCGGCGGATAATTCACCATTGCGATACGCCTCAGTTTGTATAAAAATGTTGCTTGGAACGGAATTACTTCCCCAAAATGCTCCTGTGCTTGTAACATAGGTCAAGTTTCCGGTTCGTCCAAGACGATGCTCAACACCGTCTACATCATAAGCAATTACATCACGGTCATTATAGAGACTTAAATCAAAGTCGTGTTGAGCATCATTCCAATTAACTACAAATACGGGCGGTGGACTGTCTTGTAAAATTTCGGTTTTAGATTCTGCAAGGATAGCCGTTTCTGCTTGCTCACTTTGGGGTTTCTGCTCGTTTTCGCTTGCAGATTCTAATATTTCTGCTACGTCAGCTTGTGTGCTTTGAACTCGTGATTCAGTTTCAACAGGAGTAGGATTTTCTTCTGTAAGCTGTTCCCATTGCTCATCAAGTGCATTATCTGCTCTCGTCTGCTCATCAGCAGAGAGAAATTTATCCTCGTCCATAAGCCCGGCGATTCGGCGNTGCACCTTTGCCCANGGCATGGTTACAGACTCTGCTCCGTCTTTTTCAACTGTAAAAATGCCACTACCGCCGAATTCATCACGGAGATAGTTGGCAGTATCACGAGCGCGGGCATGTTCGAACATATGCTCATAAACACGGATTTTGCTTGATAAATCGCCATTCCAATTCAAAATTGCTTGGTCAATGTCATCTTGGGTAATCGTAACTTCTTCCGGTGGCGAAACAACTACTTCCGGTTTTGGAGTGCCGAGGATAACATCTATCTGCTCTTGCTCAGTCGGAAAATCAAACAGAGTGAATTGCTCCGCTTGTGGATAGCTGTCAAGTTCATCTTCTTGTTCGGTAATAATTGGAACATTGACAAGCATCATGTCGAGGTTCGGAAATAACGTAAACGTGCCGTTTTCAAACTCAGTAATAGTTTCTACATTGGAAACATATGACTCATAACGGAAGTTATCAGACGGCGTGTTTGCCACAACCTCACGCATTGACGTAAGCACATCAGATAATACCTCTGGGTCATCGAGTGCGTTTCCGATACGCCTCGCATCACCCCAATAGTCGCCACTTTGTTCCTCAACAATAGCAGGGCGCTGTATATCAAGCGGCAAGCTACTATAAAAGTTCTTTATAATCTGTCCAAGCCGCTCACGCTCGTAGGTCGGGATAAAGTCTATCTCGTCTTGTGTCATGTAGCGGTTATCTTGTATGAGCCTATTTATCCTGTTTGCTACATTTGACCAAGTGAGCGACACTTCCGAAAACGGCTCGAAGATACTGCCTTTGCTGAAATGTAAACCCTTTGAATTGTGGTCCTCGTAGCTGTGTTTTACATTGGGGAAAGGCCCGGTTCTGCCACCGGTGCCGTATTCATCTCGCAAGAAAGANGCTCTATCTTTTGCACCGTCGTTTGAAAGAAAGAACGACATAACNCTGTATTTGCCATGCACTCTGCCTGTGGTAGAGGAAATATAGTTGTCAATTTCCTCATCTGTAATGGTTGCATATAAGGAGAGGTCATCGGTTAAAGTTATATCTTCGCTGATTCTGATTTCGTCATGGCTCTTCCCAGCTTGGGTAAAGGTTGAATCAAAATCGCCCTCAGATTCAGTCTGTGACTGCTCTAAGGGCGATTCCTGTCCATCTTGCTCTAGCTGTAAATCAGTTCTTTGATTATTATTTCCTCCGCTCCGGATTTCAGATTGTTCATGTGTGCTGTCCAACCCATCGGGTCGCTCTGTTTGTCCGGCGGTGGTGATTGTTTCGTCAGTTCCTCCATCATCCTCTCTAATCTGTGGTTCGCTTGGTTCTCGACTTCCAGACAATGAAGAAACAAAGTCCCCTTCAAGCTGAATATCGTGTAAAGCGTTCCCCTGTGGTTGTTCAGATAATCTTTCCTCATCACCCCGAACCTGCCCAGCGTTTGGCTCTGCCGGGGTATCGTGATGTCTGGTATCAGATAATCCCCATTCCTGCTGTACGTCACTGCTACTACTTCGCTCATTCCCTGCCTCCAATTCTGCGGTATTAGACCGCTCGTATTTTTTAATAGTAACTTCAATATCTCGCAAGACTTCTTCAGATACATCGCTTACTGCTTTACCAAGAGTATAAACGCTTTCGGGAGTATTGAAATCGAAAACAGTTTGGAAATCCTCGTTTTCAATGTATGGTGATGGGTCTACTCCGCACCTTTTCATGAGTGCATAAGACGCACTCACTGCAACGGCACTTCTAAATGATTCACTGATGTCATACTCATCAAGTCTATCAAGATGACTACCCTCTACAGCATAAGCAATATCACGCTTGTTGTCATTATAGTAGCGCATCGCAAGGCTATTTGCAACACTGTGAAGATAATCTCCGAGTTTATCACCAAGTAGCTGAGTTCCATTGTTGGCATCCCAACCGGGATAAGTTTCATCATCAATTTCAAAGGTGCTTTTAAGAGCGTCTATTATAGATTGTTCATGCTCCGGTTTCAGCTCCCACAGGAACGGACGGCGAGTATTATGTCGTCCGTCCTCTGTGTCCGCTACATCAAAAACATATTTAAGGGAACCTCTACCGCCTGTGTTGTCAAGCAATGCGATACCCTTAGAGCCGCGTTTAACATAGCGGTTCATTGGTTTATTCCATGTTTCAATAGGTGCAACCGCCACCGCGTCGGGGCGTTGAGCGTAAATCATTAATTGTTCTTCAAATGGGTACTTGTAAAGCCTGCCCGCCGTATCGAGAAAACCCGTCCAATCGCCCATACTTTGTGTTACTTGTCGGGTTTGGTGGTCGGCTAGTGAAGCATATATCTGGTACTTTGATGGCAAATATAGACCTCCTTCTTTTATATATTTTTCGATTCTAAACAGTATAGTAATAGTTATTGAGCTTGCCATTATGATGTGATAAACTAATAACAAATCACGGTGTATAATACGACTTGTGCCAAGAGAAATGGATTATTTATGGAAACGAAATTTAACTACTTAATCAATGATTCTTACGATAATTTTCCGGAAGATTATGATGTAGATGCTCGAAATGACCCGGACTCGTGTAGTGAAGAACTATATGACCACTTAATAAAGGCATTCTTTTCAGATGAGCTACTGAATAAAAAATATGGTATTGTAACCATTGAAAATAGACCGCAACGGTCGTCTTATAGAGATTCTTCGTTTTATTACACGCTTTTTGTAAATGATAATAGAGATTGTGATGGTAATGATGTGTTTTATCTATCATCAGACTATATTGGTCCGTCGGTCTATTGGTCAAAAGAAATCGGAAAAACAGATAAAGAAATTGTTGAGTTCTTGAAAATTACCCGAACACTCGGTGGTCATATATTATGGCCCCGGAAGATTAATGGCCAAAAGATTGAGCCTCGTACAATAAATCAAGCCAAAGGCGGCAACTATGGTGTTTATGATAGAATGGATTGGACATTAGCGATGTTGAAA
>JGI24694J35173_10002256_pt1 | contig 15879 bp, 17 predicted proteins | sample TergutCo191P1_FD_35173 | JGI IMG/M metagenome (IMG submission 35173) | reverse complement strand
GGGTTTTAAAGGAAGCGAAAAAAACTTTGCAAAAGTTACAATCGAAGCGGAAAGTTTATCTGGAGGAAGCCCGGATGCCGCAGCCAGTGAAACCGCGGAGCGAATTCCCGCTGAAGGCGCCGCCGGTTTTGCGTTTTGCGTCAGCGGTTTAGGATTCTTAACGCTCTGCTCTGTCTTAACCTGCACTTTCTGCTGATTAATTCCGTTTATCATAAATCAAATATTATATTTGTTTTTATAATTTTCCAATAATTTGTTGTACTTTTTATCTTCAAATTTTAATAATAATAATGACAGCCCGATAGAGAGAAAAAAGAAAATTGAAAAAAACAGGAAAAAAGCAATCCATGCGTATAAATTGTCCGGGGGAATCCATTTAAAAAACATAGAAAAAACCGCGGAAATTATTAAAGTCGCAAGATAAAACAATAAATATCTTTGGATAATTGACAGTTTCGTTAAAAAAAATCCGGAGAATAAAAATCTGATAATAAAAGCCATTATTAAGGAAAACGCGGCAGCCTGAAAAATTACAGCGTAAGACAAACCGTTATTATAAGACGCGAAAAGAGCGGTAATTTGTTTTGCTTCAGGATAATAAACAGTTATGATTTTTCCGACAAGGGAAAAACTGATCATCATAAATGTAAAAACTGTTGAAAATTCTTTTAAAAGAGCAGAAATAAAATTTACTTTGTTTCGTTCGTTATCCATGATAAGCCTCCAATTTTTCTTTAACCGCGCCTGAATATTGCCGCGAAACCGATATCTTTATATCATTTTCCATTGTAAGAAGCAGCTTCTGTTCCAAATCTGATTTTAGAGAATGTAAATGCCTGATATTAAAAAGACAATTTTTACTTGCTCTTAAAAAATCCAGTTTAGAAAGTTTTTCTTCAAGCTCTATCAGTTTAAAAGAACTTTCATACACTTCCGCCGCCGTATATAAAAATGTATGTTTGTCGACACATTCAATGTAAATTATCTGCGCAATATCTATAAAATGCTGCTGTCCGTCTTTAAGACAGGGCAGCTTCATATCTAGAATACGCATAGCCGAAATTAATTTTTCTATATAATCGTTCATGCAATTACAGTTGATTATAATTTCAGTTTCATTATAGCGTTCATCGGCATTAATGGTAAGTTTCATATTGTAATTATAAAAGATAAATAACATTTATGAAATAAATTAAAACAAAAACTGCGGAAATTCACAGCCAAGTTACGGTTTTTAACGCCCAAGATGCATTGTTATTGCGGCAATTAATCATTTATATTTTAACCAATAAAGGAAAATATATGATCAGTATGAACAAAATTGTTAAGTCTTTCGGTTCACTAACTGTGTTGTCAGAGGTAACCTTTAAAGCTGACGAACGTGAAATTTTCGGTCTTCTGGGTCCGTCAGGAGCGGGAAAAACAACGATTATCAATATTCTGACAAACCAGTTGAAAGCTGACAGCGGCAGCAGCAGCATCGGCGTTAACCCTTACGAAACAGGGCTTATGCTTGACGAGGACGGATTATACACAAGGCTGAGCTGCCTTGATAACCTGAATGTGTTTGCTGATATTTACGGNATTCCNCATTCCAAATCNAAAGNAGCTTTGGAAAATGTCGGNCTTGGAAGTTCCGCGAAAAAAGCGGTAAACCAGCTTTCCAAAGGCATGCGGCAGCGTTTAGCGTTAGCAAGAGCGATACTGCATGATCCTAAAGTTTTATTTCTTGACGAACCGACAAGCGGACTTGATCCCGGTACAGCGCAGGGTATACACAAGTTAATTCAAAATCTGCGTGAACAAGGCTCTACAGTTTTTTTAACAACCCACAATATGGAGGAAGCGGTTAAATTATGCGATCGCGTTGTGCTTCTGCATAAAGGAAAAATTATCGAGCAAGGCTCTCCCTCGGAGATTTGCGAACGCCATAACTCTTTCAAAACCGTACCGGATTTGGAATCGGTTTTTATTAAATTGACAGGAGTGGTTCTTATATGAGAAGCATTAAAGCGATATTTATAAAACAAACAAAGGATATGTTGAAAAATTTTTCAGTATTAATTATGTTTATCGTATTTCCTTTGGTCGCGTTCGCCATGACAGCGCTTACCGCAGGAAGGATTGAAGGTCTTTCAGACTCCATGTTTACAACCCAGATGGCGTCTATTTTTATCGGTATGTCTCTTATAATGTCATCCGCCGGAATTATCGCCGAAGACAGGGAAAATAAATCTTTGCGTTTCCTTGTTATCGCCGGCGTTAAACCGCATTCCTATCTGATTGGCATCGGCAGCGTAATATTTATAGCAAGTTTAATCACATCCATCGCATTCGGCTTTATTGGACGCTTTGATCAAAATGAATTTTTATTATTTCTTGTTATAATGATGTCAGGAGCAATCGCGTCCATTATGCTCGGAGCGACTATCGGAATGTTTTCCAAAAACCAGCAGGCGGCAACAGGTATAAGCATGCCTCTTGCGATGGTACTGGGTTTTGGACCAATGACAGCTCAGTTTAATGAACATGCAGAAAAGATTTTCAGCGTCTTTTATACCCAGCAAATAAATGTTGTAGTAAATAATTTTTCTTCCGGAATTTCAAAACCTCTTATAATAGTATGGAGCAACATTGCCGTATTGGCTGTTTTGTTTGCGCTGGCTTACAGTAAAAAAGGTTTACGAAATTAACATGGAACATTGTCAATATTTTTCATTTACTTTGCTTATAATTAAATCTGTTATATTTTGAGGATTAATATTNTCGGTATCAATAATTAAATCAGCGAAATTATAATTATTGGTATCGATATTATAAATGCGCATATATCTTTCACGATCCTGTCTGTCGCGCTCTGCCGTAAATTCCGCGACATCATCAAGATTGCCGCCTTCCCTTTTCGCGATTCGCTTTGCTCTTACCCGCGGACTTGCGTCAAGATAAACCTTTAAATCAGCTTCTTCCAGCATCCATATCGCAAGACGGGAGCCCAGTACGCATCCTGCGCTCTCACGGGCAAGCTGAACCTGATGAATATCTACTTCTTTATCAACAGAATCGTCTTCCGCGGCAAGATCAAGAATTGTTTTTAAATCGACGCCGCGTTTCTGCGCAAGTGATCTAAAAGTAAAATTGATAAATTGCAGGTTTAAAGCTTCTGAAACCATTTTACTGACTGTGGTGTTTCCGCAGCCGCTTTTTCCGGAAACAGCGATTTTAATATCTTTTTTCATCCACTTTCTCCATGATATTACTCGATATTTCTCAACTGCTCCCTGATGTTTTCCAGAGTTTCTTTCATCTTTACAACTTCGCCGCTTACTTCTATTATAACGCTTTTTGAGCCTATCGTGTTAATTTCCCTGTTAATTTCCTGNCANAGAAAATCCAGTTTTTTTCCGGGTCTTGCGTTAACCTGAGTTTCTTTTTTAAACTCGTTTAAATGTGATGTAAGNCGCGATATTTCTTCCGAGATTGTATACTTCAGCAAAAGCGAAGCTGTCTCCGCAAGAACCCTGTTTTCATCAATTTGGTTTCCNAGCAGTTCCGCAAAACGCGTTTTAATATTATCTTTTAAATTTTGTTCCAACGATGGTATAAATGAAGAAATGTTTTTTAAAGAGATTTCAATTTTTTCTACATGAGAAAGTATATCGCTTTCCGTGTGTTTCCCTTCTCTTTCGCGTTCAGCGCAAAACGCATTAACCGCTTCGTTTAAAAGTCCTTCGATTTCATTCCAGTAATAATCATTATCACGTTTTTTTTCCGCTTCCAAAATGCTTTCCATTCCAAGAAGATCGCCGAGATTCGGTTTTTCCTTAATGCCGAGTTCTTTTGCGATGTCGTTTAACGCGTCAAAATATGCGCGCGCCGCGTTTCTGTTAATGTTGATATTGACAGGCACATTATGCTCGCGCACGCGTATATAAACTTCGATTTTTCCCCTGCCGCAGCAGGAAGAAATAATTCCGCGGACCTTAGCTTCGTACATGGCAAGCCACGGCGGAAGATTTACATTTATCTCCAGATAGCGGCTGTTAACGCCTTTTATTTCTACTGATACCGATAAATCTTTTCCCGCTTTTTCACGGTACGCGTAACCTGTCATGCTAACCATGGTTTACCTCCTTAAAATACGCTAAAAGTTTTTCGCCTAACGACCAGTTGTTCCCCGCACCAAGAGTTACAAAGATATCTCCTGATTTTAATATTTCGCATAATGGAGCGAAGGCATCGTCAATTTCGTCCGCGTAAAAAGTCTCCTTATTGTGCGCAACGTCTTTTATTGCCGCATCTTTGCGGACAGCGGCGGTTTTTTCAAAAAGGGTGCGTCCATTAACTCCGCCTTTGTAATTTTCTCTTGCGGAGGCGTAAATTTTATGTAGAAATAAAATATCCGCGCCGTTAAAACATTCGGAGAATTCATCAAGCAGGGCGGAAGTTCGCGTATAAGTATGCGACATAAAACTTACAATCAGACGGCGCGAAGGATAAAAACTTTTAATTCCTTCAAGAGTTGTTTTAATCGCCGTAGGATGGTGCCCGTAATCATCCATAAAGATAATTCCGCCCGTTTCTCCGATAATTTCGCTCCGGCGTTTTGTGCTTTTAAAATTTTCAAGCGCGCTCTTTATTGACTTTATCTGCTCATCGCTTAAAACATTTTTTTTTGCCGTGTTTTTGTCAGATGCTTTTTTTTCATTTTTCACAAGCGATACTGCAAGAGCAAGCCCTGCCGCAGCGTTTAGCGCTTCATGACGTCCCGGAATACGCATTTTAAATTCTGCCTTAATTCCCGCCAAAGAAAAAACAGACCTTTCATTTTCTACATTAAAAGAAATTATTTTAAAATCTCCTTTTGCCGTAAAACCGTAAGGAATTAATTCGATGTCATTATTATCTTTTTCGATAATACCGGCGACTTCACACGCTCCCGGATCATCAGCGCAGTAGATAAGCTGTCCGCCTTTGGGGAGAAGACGGCAGTATTCTACAAACGCGCAGCGGATTGATTCATAAGTCGGAAAATAATCCTGATGATCGCTTTCTACTGCGGTGAGAATTATACGCTTTGGATGAAATGATAAAAAATGTTTCCGGTACTCGCATGTTTCGGCTATAAAATATTTATTTCCAAGACTGAGAGTAGACCTTCCTCCGAAATCAATTACGCCGCTGCCGACAAGAATCTGCGCCGGAAGATTTACAGCCTGCATCAGAACGCCGCAAATTGCCGTTGTTGTAGTTTTTCCGTGAACGCCGCAAATGCCGGCAGAGTCAAACTTAGCAGACCATACGCCGAGAGCATCGGTGTATTTTAACATTGGGATGCCAAGTTCCCCAGTGCGCACAAGCTCAGGATTGGAATCGGCGCTATATGCCGCGGAAAAAATCACCATATCAATTTTATCTGTAATATGCGCAGCGTCAAAATCATTATAAAAATCTATTTTAAGTTCTTTTAAAATCGCGTCAGTATAAAAAACTTCGGGTATATCGCTGCCTTTAACATTTAATCCGGCGTTATGCATGAGTTCCGCAAGTGCGCAGACTCCTGTTCCTTTAATACCGACAAAGTAAATATTAGAACCCTGTTTAAACATCTCATCAGCCATAATTTATTTTACAATAAATTTACGGATTTTCAAGACAAAGATTCAATTCTGTACTCAAGATATTTGCCGCTTGACGGATCTGAAAACAACAGCGCGTGAGAGCGCAGAGCCAAAAGGCTTGTGGTTTCTTTTTCTTCAGGATACAGCGGATCGTTTAAAATCGGATATCCTATCCAGCAAAGATGGCAGCGTATTTGATGGCGAAAACCTCGGTTTATCCTCACTGTAAAAACATTTTCTTTAACGCTGATAATTTCTGTTCTGTAAAAACCGTTCCTGCCTTTGGCGGTTTCCTTATGCTTTTTTTTATCTTCAATTACAGGTCGAACTGCTTTCCTCCCCTTACCGAACGGGCGGAAATAACTTTCGATAATTTGCGGCACAGTTTGGAGTATGAAGTGAGAAACAGGAAATGAAGAATCCTGAGAGAGCGATTCATTAACAGAGTGTGAACAAACAGCGGAATATTCTTTTATGAATTCACCTTTATCCTGTAAATCTTTTAAATAATCAAAACTCTTTTCGTTTTTTGCAAACAGAACAAGTCCGTGTGTTTCATAATCCAACCGGTGCAATAATTGAAGATACTCGTTATCTTTTATATGTTTTTGATACCAATTAAAAATTGTTTCTGATTCATCTTCTTTTTTTTGCATTGGTTCGTTGTAAAAATTTGAATTTTTATCTGCACAATGAATCTTTGGCGGTTTAAAAACAACAGCGAAGTCTTTTGTTTCATCAAGAACATACGGAGCATTAATTTGCGTCATCTGTTGATCCTGTTCAATTTATCAATAACTTTATTAAATCTTTCAGGAAGCGGCGATGAAAAAACATATTCATCATTTTTACCAGGGAGAAAAATCGCTAAACTTTTTGAGTGCAGCATAAGCGTTGCGTCAGGGAACAATTTGTCCGCGCTGCCGTAAACGGAATCTCCAAGAATCGGACAACCGAGGTAACGCATGTGTACGCGAATCTGATGAGTACGCCCTGTGCGCGGACGAAGTAGGAGCAGGGAATGAGTCTTCCAGTTTTTTATTACCTTATAAAAGGTTACCGCGTTTCTTCCGTTAGCCGAAACTGTAAAACGCCTGCGATCTTTTTCTTCTCTTGCGATAAATGTTTCTATTCTGCCTTTTGTTTCTTTCGGCACACCTTGAACAACAGCGAAATAATTTTTCCGCGTTTTTCGCGTCTTAAACTGCTCCGCAAGAAACGCGTGAGATGCGTCATTATAAGCCGCGATTATGATACCGGATGTATCTTTATCAAGGCGGTGCACAATACCGGGGCGTTCATTTCCGTTATCAGGATTTATATTTCCGCCTTTTTCCAGTCTTCTGAAATACAGGGCATTCGCCAAAGTTCCCTGCCTGTTTCCGGCTCCAGGATGCACAACCATTCCCTGCGCTTTATTTACAACAACGCAATTTTCATCTTCGTAGATAATATCAAGCGGTATGTCCTGCGCAATAAAATTTACAGGCGCAAAATCATCCCAGAGCAGATCAAGACAGTCGCCCTGTTTAACAATGCGGGAGAGTTTAACATCTTTTCCGTTAATTTTCGCGCTTAAATTTCTTGCTTTAATTTGAGAGCGCGAAAGCAGTTTTAAATTTTCTGATACATAAAGATCAAGGCGCACAGATGTGATAAGCTGCTCTTTAATTACACAGGATAGATTAGGCATTATTATTTTGCGCTGTTTCCGCCGCCGCCAGGTGATGAATCACCTCGTTCACTTTCCTGATTTCCGTCTTCCGCAGGAATTCGTTCGATGGTTACAGAACCGGAAGGCATATTATCGATGCGTTTTTTCTCCCTGTTTCTCTTTATAAGAACTATCGTAAGGTCTATGGAAGCGACCAGCAGAGACACTCCGGCGGCGATTAAAATGATTCTCCGCAGTTCATTGCTCGTCATCTCAACGCCTCCGGCAGATTTTAACGGCCATGGCGCATAACGCCTGCCCTGTTCGCTGAAATCAAACTGATTGGCGTTATTCCAGCGGATCAAATCGGTAACAAACGAAACATTAAACATTGCAAACGGAAATGCACCGAAAGCAATTATCTCCCAGCGGCGAAAATCCTTTATGACCTGCGAAAAAACGGACGATTCAAACACAGAAATTGTCGTTTCTGTCGCGCTTAAGCTTTGAGCCTGCGATTGATGCACAGGAAACAATAAAAGTGAAAATAAAGCAAGTAAAAAAAATATTCTTTTCAATGTTATTCCTTAAAAATCGCACTGCCAATTCTGAGAAGCGTTGAACCTTCTTCTACGGCTATTTCAAAATCATTCGACATACCCATAGAAAGGCAGTTCCAGTTTCCTTCTCCTTCCTTTAACGGAAAATGTTTTAAAAGTTCTTTCTGCGCGTTTACAAGCAACCTGAAAGAAGCGCGGATTAAATTCGCATCGGCTGTAAAAGGCGCCATCGTCATAAGTCCAGCAGGTCTTAAATTCCCGGCTTCCAAAACCGTCTGAGCCGCTTTAAGAAGCTCGTTTATGTTTTCAAAACCGCTTTTTGTTTCTTCGCCTGTATGCAGCTCAAGCAGAATATCAAGCGGAGAAGCGCGCAGCGATGCTTGCTTCGCAAGCTCCCCGATAAGCTCATGCCTGTCCGCGGATTGGATGCAGTCAAAAAGATAACATGCCTGTTTAGCCTTGTTGCGCTGCAAAGAGCCAATCATATGAAGCCGCGCTTCCGGCCGGCTGTTCTTAAAATCCGTAAATTTTTGCGCAGCTTCTTTTACCCTGCTCTCTCCGAAATAACGAATACCAGCATTAAAGGCTTCCTCGATCAAATCAACCGGCACAAACTTTGTTACGCCCATCAGCGTAATTTCATGGCGGTCTCTGCCCGCGCGTCTGCAGGCGCTTTGTATCCTTTCTTCAATTTTCGCAATGTTTCCGGCTATCAGCATTCCTTTTAATATAATCGCATATTTTCAAGTGATTTTGCAAGAGATGTAAAAACATTGATATCAAGAGTTTCCGCTCTCTCTGCTCCGTTAAGACCTGTTTCTTCAAAAACACGTGCGCATATATCCTGCGCTGAGAATCCTGCAGTTAATTTGTTTCCAAAACATGAAGATATAAAACCTGTTAAATTATTTTTTATGGTCTTGCGTCTTGACGAAAACAGCGCACGCACAAGCGGATAAAAAATATCGGGGTAACCGCAGGTCTCTTTTTTTTCCAGAAGCACGCCCATGCTGTCAACATTCGGCTGGGGAAAAAATGAATCTCTGCGGATTAACATTAAAGGTTTTAATTTGTAAGCCGAAGAGCACAACACAGAAAAAGATGAATAATCTTTCGATCCGGCGGAGGCAGTCATCCTAAGCGCCACTTCTTTTTGAACCGTAACAACCATCCGCGAAAACACGCGTTTTTTTTCGATTAAATCCGCAAGCAGCGCCGCCGCGATATTATAAGGAAGATTCCCAAGTAAAAAAGGAGCAGGCGGCTCTCTTTGCCATGTTTTCATCACATCGCCTTCGATAAGAGAAAAATTCTTATCCTGCGAAAAAATATTTTTAAGAATGCGGATAAAACCAAGATCAATTTCAAAAGCCTTTACCTTCATTTTATTTTCCAGAAGCAAAGCCGTCATCGCGCCAAGCCCGGGACCGATTTCCCAAACTTCATCTCCTTCTTTCGCGTCAAGAGCCTCAACAAGGGATTTTCTTACATTCGGATTAATCAAAAAATTCTGTCCGAATTTTTTTTGCATCCCAAGACTTTCCTGTTCAAGAAAAGCCCGCAAGGCGGAAGATGAATTATAATTTAACATACTATCAATTATAAAAATGGCTTGATTTTAAGCAAGACCGCGCGGCGGCGGCAGTCGAAGAGGATTATCAATATTGATATAACTATCGACAATACAATAACTAATACAGGATTCATTGAAATGCCAGGCGCTTTGCCGGCGGCTGACGCTATTATTTCCATCAGTCTGTACAGCCAGAAAAGCGGATAATTTAAAAACGCAGAGATTGAAAAAAGATCAAACATCAGATAAATTACTGAAACTGTCATGAATACAGTTGTCAGCGGCACAATAAGGAGACCTGCGATTATTCCAACAGGCGCGAGAGTTCCAAAAGTAATACTGCAGATGCCTGCTGTTGCAAGAAACGCCCCGCAGGAAACAGAAACCGGCTGAAGGACAAAGTCTGGTATTTTTCCCGCGAACAGCGAAGAGAGAGCCTTTCCGATTATCAATATGCCCAAAAGCGCAAGGTACGAGAGAATGAACGAAAGAGAGTTTCCGTCTGCAGGTCTTATAATAATTTGTATTAAAAAAGAAAACGCTAAAACCGCCGCCGCTTTTTTAGGAAGAGCTCCAAGCACCGCAATTACACCTAACAAATACATTAACGCGGCACGTATAAGACTGGGCGAAGGACCTACAAGCAGACAGTATAAAATTATTATGACAGAGCTTAAAACAACTGAGACTTTAAGTCCAAGCGGCTTTTTCAAAACAAACGCGATTAACGCGGTTATTACCGCAAGATGCATTCCGGAAAGCGAGAGAATGTAAGAAAGCCCTGCTTTTCCGTACAACTGCGTAAACTCAGAATCCAGATTATCCCTTATTCCCAAAAGCAGCGCAAGCGCAAGTCCTCCCCAGTTTCTGTTTTCTAAACGTTTGATTAAACTTAATCTGACATTTGTGCGCATTTGCTCAACAGGGGGCGCAGGTTTTACAATATGAAGAGATGAAGCGCTGAATGTCCATCCCCGGCTGCCTGAGCGAAGCGTACCTTCGGCAAAAACTGAGGCGCCGCGCCCGAATTGTTTGATGGTTTCTGCATTAAGCTGCGGAAAGAAAACAACAATCTCACCAGAGCTGCTTACTCGTAAATCTCCGGCTCCCGCGCATCTTTTAAGTGAGACCTCTGCCATTACGCTGCCGCCTGAAACAACCCTTGGGTCTTCAAGTAAAACGCCTTCTACAGCGGTAATGTTTTTTTCAGGAATGCCGAAAATTATTTCCGCGCGCCCTGCGTTTGCCGCTGACACTCCGATGCCGAGTCCTGCTGTAAAAACCATGCTGCATAACGCCGTTATCTGCAACACGCGTGACTTAGGATCGAGCGAAGACAGAACGCGGAAAAAGGAAAGCGCCGCCAGAAACAATACCATAACTGCGGTTATTACAGCTAACGGAGCGCGGAATAATAAATAAAACCCGCCAGCCGCTCCCAGGGCGGCGCATATAACAGGAGTAAGATGCAATTTATCTACCGGCTCCATTTAAGGCTGCCGATCGCCTCCCTTGCCGCAGCTTTTATCTGTTCTCCGTACGATAAATTAGTAACATAGAATAAATGATCAAACGCGGCGCTGTCGCCTATACGGCCAAGAGCCTGTACTATTGCAAGAGTTATTTCTGAATCAAAGACTCCGGTGCTTTCCGTTCTGGAATTAATGAGACCAAGCTGCAAACCAAGCACAAGAGCAGCCTGAGAATCGCCGACAGCGCCCAGACAGTCAATCGCTTCTATAAACCGTTCTTTAGGAACATTTCCACGGGAAAAATCAATCTGAACAAGATAATAATGTTTAATGGCAAGCGCGTTTGCGCGAGTCCAGCGCATCTGCGTAAGCGACAAAACTGCGGCATAACGCATCGCGCTTAAATTGATATTCGCCTCAGTTGCAGATAACGCCTGCTCAAGCGCCAATTCCGCAATCTGCCCGCGCTCAGGGATTTTAAAACGATCGCTGTTATGCGCAATCCTGAAAGCCGCCAGTTTTTCATCCGGCGGATTATTCCATATTACATTCAATAAAAACTGATGAAGATTTCCCGGAATTACTTCCAGCGCTCCGAACGCCTCAGAGGCAATTACTTCGGGGTAACCGGCGCAGATTGCGGCGAAAAGAGCCTGATAGGAAGAACTGTCGCCCAATTCCATAATTGCGGAAATACATGCCGACACAATAATATAATGCGTCTTTCCTCCCGATTTATACGACAGGTTCACCGACATTAAATAATCATTAAGATTGTCGATAACCGCGCGGTTTCCTTTTCCAAGCGAGCCAAGCGCGGTTAAAATCCCTGCATTCCTCCCTATATCAGAGCCAAGCGAAAACTGTTTCCATAAAATACCGGTGTCTGTAACTCCGGAAATATCAATTAAAATTTCCTGTTGTTTTTCTTCAGATTCAGAAACTAACTCCGAAATTAAAAGCGAAGGTTCGTCATCCGCGGCAAGAGGATTATCATCAATGATGTCATCCGTAACACCTTCAATAGAAATATTTTCCGTCAATTTATCATGCTCATCAGCATAAATAAACGAAGATAAAAAAGTTAGCAGAATAATAATTAAAAATTGCTTACTCATTTATTACCTCCGGTGCATAATTCCTCGCCTTTTGATTTACGGCGCCGGCGTCAGCTTCTTCTTCCAATACACGGAACGGAAGTTCATCATCATCTTCTTCCGGTAATAAATTAAATACTTCACAAAGNATATGGTTACGCACCCCGATAGGCAGCGGATCGGCTTCCATATGAACAATCGAAATATTAGACCCCTGATTATAATCGGAAGAACGAACGGTAGAAGGCATACAAATCGGGATTTTATCAATTGAAAACTGCAGTTTTAAACGCATTCCGGCTGAAACCTGCCCCATTACCCTGAAAGCGCAGCCTGAATCCGAGATATCTTCGAGCATACATCTTAGACCAGGAGTTTTTTCCAGTTTATGGGGATTTTCGGTATCTCTAATGAGATATAAAAACGCGGGTTTACGGAATTTTACGCGCATGGATTTGCGTTTCTGAGTCCTGAAAAGCGACTCCGTATGTTCGATTTTTAAAGACGAAATGCCTTTGGAATAAATTTCGTCTATCACCTCGGTATCAAAAACATAACCGGCATCGTCTTCGCGCCAGAAATAAACTGATATTTTAATGCCGAACCACTGCATTGACGCCGCCGCCTTTGTATTTACAGGACGGGAAATAGTGATATAATTTTCGAAATTTTTTACAATTTCCGATTTAAAAACGCCGGTTCCGGCAACAAGAACCCTCAACGGCTGCCCTTCGCTGATCTGGCGGGTATTTGTAATGCGGGATTTGTTCTCGCTCGCATCCATCTCAATTTTTTTAAAATAATCAAACATCTTTGAAAGAAAAAGCTGCATTGAAGGATCATCGCGTTCTCCCGACATCCGCACTGTATTAACCATCGAACGGATAACTATTTCAAATTGTTTTTGAGATTTGAATATTGCAAGAGGGTCATTGATATTGCAATTGACTACAATGCGGCGCAGCTGCTCCATATCTTTAATTGTAAAACCAGCTTCCTTTCCCTTCGCAAAAAACTGAATCCAGTTCCCTGATTTTTCCTTGTTAAAATAAATCAGCAAAAAAACAACTATGAGAATAATAGCAAAAAACAACAAACCGCCCGCCAAGGTATCTCCTCGATCAATTTCTTAATATTTATTATAATACAAAAATATTATTATGGGTATACATATTGAAGCGCTAATTCTTTTTATTCTCATTTTTTTATCAAGATCAACTATTCTGATAACAGGCGTTCCTGNGGAAGCCGGCTCGTTCTCCGCTAAANCTGAACTTGCCAAATTNTTTTTATTTTACATCCCTTCTCTGGCTTTAATCTGGCATCTAATTTCTAAATCCGGAAAAATCGATATCCGGACAGCAGGATTCAAAAAGAAAGACCTGCCTGCAGGTCTTATTACTTTGCTGTGCCTTTTAATTACAGGCACTGCGGTCGCGTTTGCAGCCGCGCATACAGGAGGAAATTCTGCCCAAACTGTTGTCAGACCGTCAACAGTATTTGACTGGATAACCCTTTGTTTTTTCTGCATCATACTGGCGTATCTCGAAGAAAGTTATTTTCGTTTTTATATTTTAACAAACAGGAAAGAGCTAAATTTAAACAAGGTTTCCGCGCTGGCGCTTTCTGTCGCGCTTTTTTCTATCTGCCATATCTCAGGCGGTTTATGGAGTTTNATAAACGCATTTATAGGCGGCTCAATACTTGGCTTTNTGTTCCTTCGTTACAATTCATTTCAGGGGATTGCNGTCGCTCACAGTTTATATAACATTGCAGCTTACGCTGTCAATTTTCATATTAATTAAAATTGATAAGCAAAACCAATCCACGGACGGAAACTGCCGCTGGAAACATCGTTGAATACATGCAGCAAATCTACTCCTGCTTCCAGAACAAAATTATTTAACAAACGTAAATGAACAGAAGCGCCGGCGTTTACAATGATATTATCCAGTTCGGTGAATAAAACAGGATAGAATGCGCCGTATCTGACACCTACCGCAATTCTTTCGTTAGATATCCACTTCATCGCCAGCAAGTTAACTCCAGCCGCTAAAATATTCTGACTTCCGATATTATAAAAAGCTCTTATGTCAAACCCAACGTAAATATTAGCCGGAACCTGGAAGACAATATTAAAATTTATTCCGGCGCCGATCATAGATGAATGAGTTTCAAAATCATTTCCATAATAAGGAATTAAAACTGAATAATTCGCTCCCACACTTAGAATTATATTTTTTAATTTGCCGGTCTCAGATTCAGGTTCCTGCTCGATCGCGGGTTCTGATTCAGGTTTGAGTTCCGGTTTCGGCTCTGGTTCCGATTTCAGTTCTGGTTCTGGTTTCAACTCTGGTTCCAGTTTCAGTTCAGGTTTCGGCTCTAATATGGGTTCTGGTTTCAGTTCCGGTTTAATCTCGATCACCAATTCCGGCTCGGCAGCAATTTCCGGTTCGAACTCCATCTCCGATTCCGGCTGAGTTTCCGATTCCGGTTCGAACACCGGCTCTATTTCAAGTTCGGACTCCGGTTCCGGCACAAATTCCGGCTCAGTTTTAAGTTCAAACTCTGGTTCCGCTTCGAACACCTGTTCCGGCATTCTGAGAACTTCGATATATCTCCATTCAGTTCCCTGCGCTGGTCTGTTCAGGAGATCGTAAGGAATTACGCGAAACCGGTATTGACCCGGACGCAGCGTTACTTCGACAAAGCGATTTTCTGTAAATTCCCTAAGATGAAATATGTTAACTCCGTTTTCTATCCGCTCAAAGACTACTTCGTAGCGCAGCGCATATTCGCCTCCGCTCCATGTAAACCTTTGTCTAAGACGCGGCACGGTTTCACCCGCGCTTTCCTGGGCAAAGAGACAAGGAAAAATTGCATTTAACATTAATGCGATAAAAAATATTCTTTTAAACAGCATTTTTTTAATTGCCATATAGTATCCCTGTATCTTCTATTTGGATCGGTCCTGGTACGGGGAACTCAATTGTTAAAAGATTTTCTGTTACATTGCCTCGGCGTTCAATTACTCCGCGCCGAATATAAACAGGTTCTGCCTGCCAGATAAAAACGCCCCTGTCAAGCAATCGAAGATTAGTTAACGTATAGTTTGTACTGCTGACTGTTGTGCGTACAACCTGCCGCCTTCCTGACGAAGCAAGATTATAAAGCGTAAAAATATATGAGTTTGCGCCCTGCACCGGCGACCAGCTAAACGAAATTGATCTTTGTGATTGTAATTGCGTATGATTTAAAACTGTCCCTCTTGCAGGACGCATATTTAGAGGTGCGGCGAGTCTCGGCGGAGGCGGCGGAGGAGAAGGCTCTGGCTCAGGTTCCGGTTCCGGAGGCGGCTCTTTTTTTATAAGATGCGCAGGAATCAATTCGGGCGGAATACCCGGCGGCAGTTCCATAGAAGGCGCTTCTTCCAAAAGCCATTGAGCAATGCTTTTTGAAAAATCTATAGTATAACCGCTTTGTCTATCTACAGAGAAAAATCCTGCAGCCGAAGGAACGGCATTTGCGGCAAACAAAGAAGAGAAAACAGGCGTTACGCGCCAGAACCATACTCCGTCGCCAAGATCAGAATCGGTAAAAGACGTAGTATAACAATCTCTTTTAATTTTAATGCCGGAAAAATCCGGCGAACCGCTTACTTCGAGCGTATAGGAGAGAGCGTCTTCTACCTCTGTCCATTGAAAATTTACAACAGGTGAATTTCGTATAACACTGTTTGCAGCCGGACTTACAAGCAAAGGAACAGGCGCGCTTCCGGCGGAGGCGCTTCTTTCCCCTCTTAAATGTTCAAGGTTTTGCGACACATTTATAACAGGCATCCTGTTCTCGGCGGCAACTGCATTTACTGCAGTGCCGCTCTCAACATTTACCTGCATGCCGTTTAT
>JGI24694J35173_10002252_pt1 | contig 15925 bp, 14 predicted proteins | sample TergutCo191P1_FD_35173 | JGI IMG/M metagenome (IMG submission 35173) | reverse complement strand
CATTGCTTCCGGGTGTTCTAAAAGCGCGATATAACTAAAGGGGATTTGCCCCGTCACACTTTGCATAATTGTATAGCCGATTACTCCCACAAACGCCAGCAGCACATTTGACAGCGGACCGGCGGCGGCAGTAAATGCCATGCCTTTTTTCGGGTCTTTGAAATATCGAGTGTGCACAGGCACAGGCTTCGCCCAACCGATACCCACAAGCAACATTGCACCAAAACCAACAGGGTCAATATGCTTTGCAGGGTTCATGGTCAAACGACCAAGGTTTTTCGCCGTGGGGTCTCCCATTTTATTCGCCGCAAAGGCGTGTGCCGCCTCGTGAAAAGAAAAGGAAAACAGCAACACCGGCAATGCAAGCAAAAGCCAAACTATGGCTTGTTGAGTGTTGCCTCTTTCAAAAAGTCGTAATAGCATAAGTTTTTTGTCCTTAATTTATTTCGTAAGAGTGTGCCTTCTATCTCGGCGGATAAGCGGTGATTTTCCGCTTGGAGCGAATTTTTTTGGCTTTTTCAAAAACACAAATCGTTGCGTAGCAACGGTTTTTGGAAAGTCAAAATAACGAGATTGAAACGCCCTTGTGAGCGCTGAAGGCGGTGGTATGACTGGTTCACCCAGTCAGCAGACCGCCGAAATGCGTGAGCGGGCTATGATTGACCACAAAGTGGGATTAGAAGGCACGCCCCTTCAACCAGCGCACTGACCATTTTCGCATCAAAAACATTGCTCCAATCACACCGGCGAACACTATGTATTGTGCAGCGTAAAAAACAAAATTATCTATCAGGCTGTTCTCTTGCAGCACTCCTTCAATATAATCATAAACTATTGACACAACTGTTTGCGTAACAAGCTGAAACAGCACTATACCAACATAAATCAGAATCCACAGCCGTAGCGGACGGAGCAAGTTTTCGGCGTTCAATTTCGGCAGATGAACTTTTCGTGTGCCAGTGTACAGCTCGTCCGGCGCGTGCTTCAATCGTTCCATGGAGCAAAGATAGATAAACACGATAAGCATTACAACAGTGGTCAGCCAATCAAGAAGAGATATGGCGATATAAGCGGGTAATCCGTCCAAAAAAACCGTTCGGCTTAGGCTGTGCTGTCCAATTGATACAATAAAATATTCCCCCATCAAATTAGAAATTGCAGAAACAAGGGGGGCAATGCAAATAAGAAAAAACAGCCCAAGGCTTCCGGGAAGGTAAAAAAATGGCTTGAAGATACCGCGGACTTTTGTAGTGTCCGAATACTTAAAATAGGATAAGCCAAAAATTGCGAACGCCACAATTGGCAATGCAGAGCTAATTATACTGGACAACAGATTCAGTAGGTCGGCAACCACGCCAAGTCCACCCCATCCATGAGATGCGGCGTTGAATGACAGAACGATTGACGGAATAAAAACCAAGAATGTATTAGCCAACGGTAATACAAAAAGAACAAACAAGCACCGTAAAAGCAAACTTTTGCGGTGTGCTTTTTCTTCGGCGGTGTAAATTTTTAGCTTCATGAAATATTAAAATCCTTAAATCAATAGCTCCGCATAAGGGAGATAACTTTACCTATAATAAAAACATCTTCAAGGAGAATCGGCTCCATGGAGCTGTTTTCCGGTTGTAGGCGGAAATGTCCGTTTTCCTTATAAAAAGTTTTAACCGTTGCCTCTTCGTCAACAAGGGCAACAACAATATCGCCGTTTTTGGCGGTGTTGTCTTTGCGAATAATAATCACATCGCCATCTAAAATCCCCGCCTCAACCATGCTGTCCCCGGAAACACGCAAGCCAAACAGCTCGGAATCCAGCATGCTGCGGTCGGTAACAGGATAGTCAAGTGAGCCTTCGTGATTTTCCACTGCAAGCAATGGCGTGCCTGCCGCAACCCGCCCCAAAAGCGGCACTTTCACTGTAGCGCGAGAGCGAGGGGTGTTGCTGGCTTCGTCGGTTCGTAAGGTGCGGCTTTTGCCCCGCTCCTTTTGAAGATAGCCCTTTTCCGCAAGATTGTTTAGACATTTATGTACTGTCGATGTAGAGCGAAAATCCAAGTCAAATAAAATATCTCGCACCGAGGGAGCGTATCCATCTCGTTGCAAACATTCTACTATATAATCATATACCATCCGCTCTTTGTCTGTTAAATACCTTTTCACTTTATGCGCCACGCACGAGGGGGGGGTACACCAAAGTGGTGCCATTTTGTTTATCTCGCGCATCCTTTCCTTGTTTTTATTGCCTTTGTATTCATATACTTTGGTAGGTTCTATAAGTATTATAGCACAAAATAAATCCAATTGCAAACTATTGTTCTCCTTTTTTGTGAACGAAGTGTAAACAATGCGTAATGGAAGTGCTAAAAAATAGGCTTTTTGCCATATAAAAGGTTTTTGGTGGTAATATGGATACATAATGGTTAATATGACATAATATAGCATTTGTGAAGAAGATAGGACTTGAAAATTTCCACAAGTTTCCGAAAAACAAACTATTGTATTACGCAAAATTCTTATATTCTTGATAATCAATATTAAATAATTATCATTTATTTCCAACGAAAAGGAGCAACATTGTCGAATTTTGTTGTGAGTGGCTATTGCGACTTATTGCAATATATAGTATACTATAAGTGCAAGTAACACAACATATGGTATATACAACCATAAAAAGGAGCAACAAATGCCAGTATCAACCATAGCGAACGCAAAAGTTTGCCTTTCAGAAAGACATTCAAACCCATGCGATAATATTAACTTAACATATAAATTGTATGGCGAAGAAATTTTCGAGCAAAATGTTGGAAAAACAGAAATTTTCTCTATATTTATTTCTATTGATAACAATGGAAGTGCAAATGACATCACTTTGACCGACATTGCCCGCGACAAAGCAAAGGCTCTGGAGCTATTCGGAATCTTTGCTGACGGAGATGTTGACCCTTGCTCTGCACCATATATAATTGAAGAATTGTTATGCAGAAGCGAGTATTTATAACATGATTGACCACGAACCCTATTTTTCAACACTCCCAACCAATGTGATGAAAAAGTCTGTTTTGTATGGGGCTTTGCCCCAAACCCCACTTAGCCCCTTTTTGCAAAAAGGGGCTAAGAACCCCAAAAACCTTGTTGCAAAAGCATTTTATGCTTTTGAGAAAAAAGTTTTTGTTCCACCTTTTTTCAAAAAGGTGGTCGGGTGTGGGGTGAAACCCCACGGTCTTGACTTTTCCCAATGTAAAAACCTCGAATGCCCACGCAGCATTCGAGGTTTTTTCAGTAGGTTAATCCGCAGTTGCGCCTACCTGGCTAAAATCAAGGAAATCAAGGGGGTTCACATGTTCGCCGTCAACACGAAGCTCGAAGTGCAAACTTTCGCTTTCAGCAATTTTCAGCAGAGCGGTATCCCCTGTAGCGCCAATGATTTGCCCTGCGCTAACCGGCATACCAATCTCGATGCCGTCCGGCACAATTGTTGACAGTCCCTTTGAATAGGACACTATTCCATAGCCGTGGTCAATGCTTACTACGCGACCCATCAGCGGGTCATCTGCAATGTCTAACACTAACCCGGAAGCGATAGCAAACACCGGCGAGCCGTTAGGAACGCTGATGTCAATGCCCGGGTGCAGACGGAAATCGTTGGTCGTTACCGAAAACACTGGCACAGTCATGCTGAATCCGCGCATTACATGACCCTCAGCAGGCAAATGGAAATAGCTCATTGGGTCAGCGTCTGTGGGAGCGTCATTTCCGTCAGTCGGCGGAGGTTCTTCAGGCGGGTCTTGTTGTTGTTGCGGTGGTGGGTCAGGTTGGTTTGTGTCACCCGGCGGAGGTTGGTTGTTCTCTATCGGAGGACGCGGGGGCGGGACGGGTCGGTTGGCGTTTACAAATGTTAGCACAGTAACAGTTAATACAGCCGCTACTACTAATGCAAACAAAATGTAAAGTGATGCGTTTAACAGCTTTCTTCTCGTTTGGTAAGTCATGGTTTCTCCTTCCTTTTACCAAGAGTTATGAAAATATTCTTGCCAAAAAAGGAGTCTTTATACATAAAATTTAGGATTTTTTTGCTTATTAATACTCGAGTGACTATAAAATCAGCCCAAGATTTGCGAGGGATTTTGTAATTAAAACTATGTTCACACAATTTTCAAAGAATATCGGCATATTTCTTCTCCGAAAACCTTGACAAAGTATTATTATATATGGTATACTATTTTGTAATACTCTTTTAGAGGTTAGTTTAATGTCAAACAAAAGTCCTACGGACAACTACACAATGCTGGTGGATTTTTACGAACTCACCATGGGCAACGGCTATTTTGCTTCCGGCATGGAGGGTCGCATAGCTTATTTTGATATGTTCTTCCGTAATGTGCCGGACGGTGGCGGGTTTGCTATTGCCGCCGGGCTGGAGCAGGTAGCAGAATATATCGAAAACCTGCGTTTCGGCGAAGAGGACATCGATTTTCTTCGCGGCAAGGGCATGTTTTCCGAAGATTTTCTTGCCTATCTGCGAAGTTTCCGCTTTACAGGGGACATTTGGGCGGTGCCGGAGGGCACTCCTGTTTTTCCCGGACAACCTTTGCTTACTGTTCGCGCCCCCACTATCGAAGCACAGTTTATCGAAACCTATATCCTGCTTCAACTTAACCATCAATCCCTTGTTGCCACAAAGGCGAACCGCATTGTCCGTGCCGCCGACGGCAGGGCGGTGTCCGAGTTTGGCTCACGGCGGGCGCAAGGAGCAAGCGGAGCGATTCTTGGGGCGCGAGCCTCGTATATCGGGGGCTGTGCCTCCAGCGCCTGTGCAGTTGCGGAGCAGCTTTACGGCGTTCCCGCTGTTGGCACAATGGCACACAGCTGGGTGCAAATGTTTGACAGCGAACCGCAGGCATTCGACACCTATTGCTCCATTTATCCGAGCAATCCTACCCTGCTTGTGGACACCTACAATGTGCTGAAAAGTGGCGTGCCGAACGCCATTGCCGCATTTAAGAAACACGGCATTCAAAGGGGTGCGGTGCGGTTAGATTCGGGGGATATTACCTACCTTTCAAAGAAAGTCCGCACAATGCTGGACGGGGCGGGGTTAGAGGAAATTCGCATAATCGCCAGCAACTCGTTGGACGAATATATTATCCGTGAGGTGCTGAACCAAGGGGCGAAAATTGATGCTTTTGGCGTTGGGGAGAGGCTGATTACCTGCAAGTCTGACCCTGTGTTCGGCGGAGTGTACAAACTTGCTGCCATTGAAGATGACACAGGAAATATCATTCCCAAAATCAAGATAAGCGAAGCCCCGGGGAAGATTACCACCCCCCACTTTAAGCGGGTGTATCGCCTGTACAATCGTGACAGCGGTATGGCAGAGGCCGACCTGCTGTGCGTTCACGACGAAACCATTGACGACACCAGGCCACTTGAGATTTTCGACCCACAGTACACGTGGAAACGGAAAACCCTGACCAATTTCACCGCGCGGGAACTCCTTGTGCCCATATTCCAAGGGGGCAAGCGGGTGTACCCCAAGCTGGCAACGGCGGAGATACGCAAATATTGCCTTGAGCAGGTGGACACCTTGTGGGACGAGATGAAGCGATTCAAGAACCCCCACGGGTACTATGTTGACCTGTCGCAAAAGCTGTGGGATGTGAAGAATGAGATGTTGAGAGGGTAGTGAAGGGCAATTAAGAATTAAGAATGAAGAATGAAGAATTACGGAAAATTTGCTACGCAAATTCAACTTAAAGAAAAAGGTCAAGGGCGCACAGCACCCAAGCCCTCTTTTGGGGAGAGGGTGGATTGCGACTGCACTTGTCGCAAGACGGGTGTTTTGTCTGTACCCTTTCGGGCTAAGATTTTTCGTGCCAATCATTGCCCTGACCAAAGACAACGGTGTCAAGCTGTCTAAGATTTTTCGTATCAATCATGCTTCGGGGATGTTATTTTCTCGCCTTACGGGGAAATGAATTCCCCTTCATGGCGAGAAAATAACCCCCTCAGCACACTATTTATTTTTAGGAGAACATCATGAGAATCACCGGAACACAAGCCATAGGAATACGCACCCCTATCATTCGTGAAAACGACGATTTAGCCCAGATAGTGTGCGAATCCTTGCTAAAATTTTGTGCCGAACAAAACACCGCTCTTGTAGAGGGTGATGTTGTCGGCGTGACCGAGGCGGTGGTTGCCCGCGCACAGGGGAACTATGCCACAGTTGACCATGTGGCGGCGGCTGTTCGCTCCGCTATCCCCAGCGGACCGGTTGGGGTAGTTTTCCCTATCCTGTCCCGTAATCGCTTTGCGGTTCAGCTTCGTGGTATTGCTCGCGGAGCAGATTCGGTGGTGGTTCAGCTGTCATACCCCTCTGACGAGGTGGGAAACCATCTTGTGACTGCCGAGCGGGTTTTCGAGGCAGGGGTAAACCCATACGAGCAAACTTTTACCGAAGAAGAATTCCGAAATGTTTTCGGGGACACCCGTCACTTGTTCACAGCGGTTGACTATCTTGAGCTGTACCGCAACATCGGCAAAGAGGCAAAAGGCGGACTGAAGATAATTCTCTCCAACGACCCCTGCGAAATCCTGAAGCACACGCCCAATGTAATTGCGGCTGACATTCACACCCGCCACATGACAAAGTTTCGCCTTTCCGAGGGCGGAGCGCACACTTTGCTGGGGTTAGACGATATTCTTGCGGAATCTGTTGATGGTAGCGGATATAACCCGGACTACGGCTTGCTTGGCTCTAACAAAGCCGCAGACGACAGGCTAAAGCTGTTTCCTCGTAATAGTGACGATTTTGTGGAGCAGTTGCAAAGGATGATACATAGCAAAACCGGAGCAAATGTCGAGGTTTTGGTGTACGGGGACGGAGCGTTTAAGGACCCGGCGGGCAAGATTTGGGAGCTTGCCGACCCTGTTGTTTCTCCTGCTTATACAAGCGGATTGAAAGGTCTGCCAAACGAGCTTAAACTGAAAAATATCGCCGACAGCGAACTTGCCCATGCCAGCGGCGAAGAAGCCCGCATGGCGATGATAGAGCGAATTCGCCAAAAAAACAAGAACCTTATGGGCAAAGACGACGCCACAGGCACAACCCCACGCAAAATCACCGACCTTATCGGCAGCCTTTGCGACCTTGTGTCAGGTAGCGGCGATAAAGGCACGCCAGTGGTGCTTGTCCGTGGATATTTTGATAATTATGCAACAGAATAATGTGCTGAGGGGTGTTATTTTCTCGCCATGAAGGGGAATTCATTTCCCCGTAAGGCGAGAAAATAACAGCCCCGAAGCATGATTGACCACGAAAAATCTTAGCCTGAAAGGGTACTGTTGGCTTTGGACGGGCAATGATTGACCACAAAGCATCTTAGCCTGAAACGGTATTGTTGTCCTCGGACAAAGCATGATTACCACGAAAAATCTTAGACAGCTTGATACCGTTGTCTGCGGTTCATCCGTCCAGGAGGTCGCCGTAATGCGTGAGCGAACTGTGGCTTTTCGCCGCTTATCCGCCGAGATAGAAAACACATTCATATAGTCACTTAACAAGGGGAGTAGTGAACCCTTTAATATATAGATACAGAGGTATAAAGATGGAAATCATATTAGCGGTGCTTATTACCGTAATAATCTGCGCACCTGTAGGTGTTATTACAGGAGTGCAAATTCGCAAAAGAACCAGCGAAAAAACCATAGGCTCTGCCGAGGAAGAAGCAAAGCGCATTGTTGAAGACGGCATAAAAATCGCCGAATCAAAGAAAAAAGAAGCACTTGTTGAAGCCAAAGAAGAAAACCTAAAGCTGAAAAACGAAGTTGAGCGGGAAATCAAGGAACGCCGCAAAGAAGTGTCTCGCCTTGAAGAGCGAGTAATTCAACGGGAATCAACCCTTGACAAAAAAATTGACGCTGCCGAGCGGCGCGACGAACAACTACAGGCGATAATCAAAGGAAACGAAAAGAAAACCGCAGAAATCGCCGCTGTCCACCAAAAACAAGTGGAAAAACTTGAAGAAATCTCCGGCTTGACTTCTGAACAAGCCAAAGGGGAGTTAATCCAAGCAGTTGAAGATGAAGCCAGATTCGAGGCGGCACAAAAACTGATGGAAATTGAGGCACAAACCAAAGAAATCGCTGATGAAAAAGCCAAAAACATTATCACAATGTCAATTCAGCGGCTGGCTTCTGAATATGTAGCCGAAACTACCGTATCAGTTGTTCCGTTGCCAAGCGACGAGATGAAAGGTCGCATTATCGGGCGAGAGGGGCGAAACATCCGCACTATCGAGGTGCTTACAGGGTGTGACCTGAACATTGACGACACTCCCGAGGTCATCACTCTTTCTTGCTTTGACCCTGTCCGCCGAGAAATCGCACGGCTTACGCTGGAAAAGCTCATCTCTGACGGGCGTATTCACCCCACTCGTATCGAGGAAATGGTGGCGAAATCCAAGCGTGAAATTGACCTTTCTATTAAACAGGCTGGCGACCGCGCCATATTTGAAACGGGAATTCACGGGGTAAATGCCGAGCTTGTGAAAATTCTTGGACGCTTGCGTTATCGCACAAGCTATGGGCAGAACGTGCTGGCGCACTCTATTGAAGTTGCCTTTATCTCTGCTATGATTGCAGACGAAATTGGTGCGAACAGTGCCATTGCCAAGCGCGCAGGACTGCTTCACGACATTGGAAAGGCAATGACCGCTGAAGTTGAAGGCTCTCACGTGCAAATTGGGGTTGACCTTGCCAAGAAATTCAAGGAAAAGCCGGACGTTATCCATGCTATCGAGGCTCACCACGGCGACGTGGAGGCACGTACTCTTGTCGCCATGATTGTCCAAGCGGCTGACGCTATTTCTGCTGCCCGCCCTGGTGCTCGCCGTGAAAATGTGGAGAACTTTATCAAACGCCTACGCCGTCTTGAGGAAATCGCCACCGAATTCAAAGGGGTTGAAAAAGCCTTCGCCATTCAAGCAGGGCGGGAGGTTCGTGTTATGGTTAAACCTGAAGAGGTGAACGACGCCGGCATGGTAAGCGTTGCTCGCCAAATCGTCAAGAAAATCGAGGATGAGCTGAATTATCCTGGTCAAATCAAGGTAAACATTATCCGCGAAAGCCGTGCCAGCGAAATAGCGAAGTAGGGCAGGGCAATTGACAATTAAGGCAAGGGAATAAGGGATGTTGTGCGAGCAGTATATCATCAAATGGGAGGGTAAACCCCGCAGCCTACATTCCACTTATTCTACCATAAACCAGATTTGCGTAGCAAATCTACCGCAATTCTTCATTATTCATTCTAAATTTTTAATTAACAAAGGAGTTCTATCATGAAAAAACTATCCATTCTACTTGCAGTAACCCTACTGCTAACAATGTCCGTCATCCTGTTTGCAGGGTGTTCTTCCGGCGACTATGACTTTACTGTGGGCATTTTGTCCGGCAGTGAAATTGACGCCTTTGCCGAAGGACGAATCGGTTTTGAGGCTCGATTAACCGAACTTATGGAGGAGGCGGGGTACACAGTCACCTTTGACCACCGAAATGCAAACGGCGAAATACCTACCGCTAATTCTATCGCAACAACCTTTGCCGCACAAGGCGTTGACTTGATTTTCTCCATGGGTACCAGTGCATCTCAGGCCGCTTTGCCGGTAGCACAAGATGCAGAAATCCCATTTGTGTTCGGGATTATCACCGACCCTGTTGGCTCAAACTTGGTTCACCAGGGTTCTTCCACCGGCTCGTCCAGTGCACTGCCAATGGACACGCAAGTTGACCTGTTAGAAGAACTTCTTGGCACAACTCTTGATCAAAACAACCGCATTGCATTCTTGTACACCCACGAAGAGCCAAATTCTGTTGCGACTCGCAATCGTATGGAAGCTGCCGCTCCTGCCGGCACTATCGTTCCTCTTGGCATACCACGAAATGGTGTGGCGCAACTTGCCGCTTTGTTTACTCAAATAGCGGGTGACGACACCATTGTTGCAATATATGTACCACAAGATAACCAACTTGTTGGTGCAATGACGCAAATTCAAAACCTTAACCGTGACATGGAAAACAGCTTACCAATCGTGGTTGCTGACCTGCCAATTGTTCACCAAGGCGCAGTTGCTGCCTTAACGGTTTGCTTTGAAGTAAACGGTGCAACCGCCGCCGAGCTTGCCTTTGATATTTTGGTGAATGACAGATGGCACGCCTCTTTCTACTCACCCTCAGCCGACACCCTAACACTTTACGTCAACCCGGGAGAAGCAGCATACATAGGCTTTACAATTCCACAAGCAATCATCAACAGGGCAGACAGAGTGTTTGACTAATATGAAACAGGGGTTGTGAAAACAACCCCTATTTCGACACCCAAAAAGGATTTTTCATGAATCTATCTAACTTATATAATGCCTTGGCACTTGGGCTGATACACGCTCCAATGGCTATTGGAGTTTTCTTATCCCTGCGAATAATGAAAAAGCCCGACTTAACTGTAGAGGGTTCTTTTTCACTTGGAGCAATTGTGTCAATGCAACTCTTGTATAACGACGTGCATTTTTCAATTGCTATTCTTGCCGCCCTGGTGTGTGGTGCAATTGCGGGGCTTGTCACATCAATTATACACACCAAAATGAAAATTGATGTTATCATTTCGGGGTTGCTTGTCAGCCTTGCAATGTTTTCGATAAATATGTTTATTTTAAGCGGTAGCAACACCATTTCCGCCCCAAGAGAGCGATATATTTTCTGGCCTATTCGTGAGTGGTTTGTTGGACAAGGGGTGCGAGCATTTACAGCGAATTTTTGGGCATCTATTGTTGTTGGTGCGATTGTTGTTGCTATTACATTGCTGTTTTTGCATTTTCTTTTCAAAACCAGCTTTGGACTTTCAGTCCGAGCCACGGGAGATAACGAACGCATGGCGTGTTCACAAGGAATCGACACAGACAGCCGAAAAATCTTTGCCCTTGTTGTATCAAATGGGTTAATTGGTATGTCGGGCGCTCTTACGACACAAATGTTTATGGGAGCAAACCTTGAAAGTGGTGTCGGAGCGTTTGTTATTGGGATTGCCGCCATCGTGATGGGAGAAATACTCACTCCTAAAAGAGCGGGGCTGTTTGTCAAGTTAATGCTTACCGCACTTGGTGCAGTTATTTTCTTTGGGTTGCGAGTGGGAGTTATCTCGCTTGGCATACCAACCGCATGGGAGCGCGGAATTGCCGCACTTGTAGTACTTGTCGTCATGTGCGTGCCACGATTCCGTGAAATGATTTTCGGAAAGCGAGGAGGAGTGCGATGACTGACAAAACCATTCGCCTGCAGGGCATATCCCAAGTTTTCGATAACGGGGTTGAGCGGGTGCAAATCCTGAACAACCTTAATCTTGACATTCCCGAGGGGCAGTTTTTGTCCATTATCGGGGGAAACGGTGCCGGGAAAACCACTCTGTTTAACATAATCAACGGCAACCTTAGCCCTACCGCAGGCTCGATTCTCTTTGATGGGAAAAACATTGCCCGTCGTAGTCATTCTGCGCGGGCGGGGCTGATTGCTCGGGTGTACCAAGACCCGAACTTCGGCGTTTGTCCGGAGCTGACCATTGCGGAAAACATGGCGCTGGCTAACTCTCGCGGAAAAGCACGAGGGCTTGGACGAGCTATGAAAAAGGGGGACTTGTCGTTTTTCAAAGAAAAGCTGGCAGAGTTTGACCTTGGATTAGAAACCATGCTCCGCAAAAAGGCATCCCTGCTGTCCGGGGGGCAACGCCAGGTGATTACCCTGCTGATGGCAACCTTGCAACGCCCGCAGTTGCTACTGCTCGACGAACACACCGCCGCCCTTGACCCGAAAATCGCCAAGCAAATCATGGAGATTACTCGACGATTGGTGGAGGAGCAAAAGATAACCACCATAATGATTTCCCACAACATGAGCGACGCCATAAACTATGGTGACAGACTGATTATGCTAAAAGGCGGGGAAATTGTCATGGACGTAAGTGGCGATGAAAAATCCGCCTTGACCCCGGCAGAACTAATAGTGAAGTTTGAGGAGTAGGGATACCTGGAGAGCACAATAGAATGATACAACCTCGCCCCGCATTTTGCCATAGGGGCAGGTCTTGTGTCTGCCCGCCGAACACGCACCGCAAACGGGCAACCTCGAAGCCACCCCGAATAAAAAAAGAAGCGGAAAATCTCCGCTTCTTTTTCACATTCACGCTGGTGCAACGCCCTCTTCAGGGGCAAGTTCTGTCTGCTCTGGTACCGTTTCTGCGGCTGTGTCCGCACCCAGACCAAAGCTGACGGTGATGGCGTCGTTCACCTGCCGCATAGTGCCGTCATCAAGATGCCCCATTTTCTCTTTCAGCCGCTTTTTATCCAATGTACGAATTTGCTCTAACAGAATAATCGAATCTTTCGCTAATCCGGGGCTAATATCGTCGCCGCTGTTACGAGAAATATCAATATGGGTGGGCAATTTTGTCTTGCTCACACGGCTGGTAATTGCCGCCGCAATCACCGTTGGGCTGTATTTGTTGCCCACATCATTTTGCACGATAAGCACAGGGCGCAGCCCCCCTTGCTCTGACCCGACCACAGGGCTTAGGTCAGCGTAATATATGTCACCTCTTTTTATGTTCATTGAACCACTCCTTCGTTTATACATCTTTCTTGTTTTCAGTATTACCAGTTTAAGGGATAAATATTCTCGTATTACGAATAGCACAATGTCAATCGTCCGCTTATTGCTCCCTGGTATCATTTTATTGATTTTCTTCGTCTTTGTGAATTGCTTTTTATCTTAAACTGTGTTATAATTGTTATATGTGACTATAGAGATAGAACATATTGCACATGTTTCGCACCGCATCACTGTTGTTCCGTCTTTGGAAAGCGAGCAAAATTGCGAACACAGTCAACCCACTCACAGATAAAAGGCGCACCCATAAAGGAAACATGGAAAACAAAAATCACGAACATTACATGAATATTGCCCTGGGCTTGGCACGCAGGGCGGCAGCAGAGGGCGAAGTTCCGGTGGGAGCGGTGATTGTCCACGATGGGGAAGTGGTTGCTACCGGCTATAATCGCCGGGAGCAAGGCGCAGATGCCACCGCCCATGCGGAAATCATCGCCATTCGCTCTGCTTGTGCCGCTCTTGGGCGGTGGCGACTGGAGGAATGCGACCTGTACGTCACTCTCGAACCTTGCCCAATGTGTGCAGGGGCAATTGTCAACGCACGATTAGAGAAAGTCATCTTCGGTGCACACGACCCGAAATCAGGAGCAATGGGTTCGGTAGTGGACTTGAACGCCTTGCCACTAAACCACAAACCCCAAGTCACCGCAGGGGTGCTTGGTGAAGAGAGTGCGGAGCTATTACGGGAATTTTTTGCGAAATTGCGGAAGAAAATTTAGGCGTATGTATTTTAGTTTATAAAATTGTAAAATTTTGCAAACTCATATAATAACAATTGACAATATTAAATTTATGTGATATAATATTTGACATAAGTGATATAAAATTTAACGGAGGGTATGTATATGAAAGTTTTTTCGCTATTTTCTTTGATTGTTGTGTTGTTCCTTACACTTTCCGCTTGCGAAACAAACAACGGCAACTATGATGTTTTGTGCTATTACTGTAACGAAAGTTGCGGTAATGTTTGCCGTGACGACGAGTCAACTAATCAGCCTACTCCGCAACCATCCCCTTTCGTCGGCTTTCCTGTGGTAAATGTTGACAGCACATACGCCCCTCGCCTAAGTGAGAGTAATTCTTTTAATCGCACTAATTGGAGAGATGTGCGAGTAACAATATCCAACACCCCCGAAGAATTTCAGCTTTTTGAAGTTAATGCCCAACTACGAGGGCGGGGCAACTCCTCTTGGAATGCACCTAAGCGACCATTTCGCTTGCGCTTTGACAATGAAAGGGTTGCTATGCCAAATGCCGACCATGTTGCCCGTGACTGGACTTTTATCACCAACCACGCAGACTTTTCTCTTTTCCGTAACTATGGTGCGTACTATCTTGCCAACCTTATGGGAGGAGTGCAAGCACCCTATTCCCAGTTTGCCCATGTGTATTTTGATGGGGTGTATCAAGGGGTGTACAAAATCAGCGTGCATATTCCCGAGCCTGTCCACCATGGCACAGGCAGAGTGCAAACAGTCCGCCATCCCAACCCTGCTCACAGTGAATACATATTAGAAAAGCAGCTTTTGTATCGTTTGACGCAAGACGCACATTTGCAGCACGGGCGTGACTGGTTCACTGTTGGTGACTTCCATTTTCACATTCGTGACGGAGGCACTTCTCCTGCTCATGTTGCATATGTTCGCAATTTAATGACATGGATAAACGATACTATTATGGACCGCTGTGCATCAGTGTTTAATATGATATGCAAAGAATCTTTTGTTGACTGGTACATAATACACGAGCTTTTCCGTGACCATGACTCCGGGCGTGCCAGCCAATTTATGCAAATTCGGGGGCATAACTGGACACGCCGCCTTGTTATCGGTCCTGTATGGGACTTTGAACACACAGCGGGAGCAACAACTTTCCAGCTTCAGGGGCATCCCTACTATGTATGGCTGCCAAATGGCAACCCCTACACAGGAAGATACCCCCACCACTGGTATCAAAATTTAATGAAAATTCCCGAATTTCGTGCCGCAGTTGCAGTGCGAATGGCGGAAGTAAACGAATATTACTTACCTCGGACGTTGGCGTTTTTGTGGCAAATGTATTTTGACTACGAGGATGAATTTGCCCGCAATTTTCAGCGGTGGGAGGTGTTTGGCTCAAGTGTGCTGGGTACTTCTGCAGAGAAGCGTGCAATTACCAGCCACTTCGGTCAGTTGACTTGGTTGACTGAGTGGCTGACCCAACGTGCCGCATGGCTTGACGGGTACTTTAATAATTCATCTCCATATTTTGAAACCACCCTTCTTCGTTTCGATGATTTAACTGTTCAGGCGGGTTCTAACGCAAGGTTTGTTCATATTGAATTAGGAGTGGGTAGGCTACCCAGGCATTTGACCAACTTTAGCCTTGTGGGATATGAAATCTTTCGTGTTGAACACAACGGCGAGCTTGGGCGGTCGGTCAGTAGTGGCAGGTTTTCAAGCTCTGCACGTGGAAGTATTATATGGAATCTGCCAAACCCTCAACCGCGCGACTCTGGCACATATCGTGTTGTATTGCGATACACCCTTACATGGGGGCAACACACACTTAACCTAACCCAACCATTTGGTGACATTACTTTAGAAGTTAGCTAGAATATAATCAATAGAAAGGACGCGCGATATTCCGCCGCGCGTGGCGCGAATCATGACAAAATTGAAAGAATTTTTCTCGTCAAGGTTTGACCTGAAAAAAGACTGGTATATCCTTGTGATTTTGTTTTTAGGGATAGCCGTGCTTCTTGCTGGAACTGTTGGTGCGGTTGTTCATATTGTGTCGGATAATGGCAACGGCGATGTTATATCGGTAAACGACCCACCGGGGACCAATGGCTCCGGTGACACCGACCCTAACGGCGACAATGACCCCGACGGAGACAATGACCCTAACGGTGACACCGACCCTAACGGCGACAATGACCCCGACGGGTACAATGACCCCGACGGCGACAACGACCCTAACGGGAGCAACGACCCTAACGGGGACAACGACCCTAATGGGGACAATGACCCGTCGCAATACACTCCAGCTACTGGTGTAACGCCATCTGAAGCAACAGTGTCTTTGGTGGGAGTGAACGCAAGTGTAAACATCACCGCCGAAGTAGAGCCTGCCGGCGCAAACCCTGTTGTATCTTGGGCATCCAGCGATACTGGCGTTGCCACTGTAAACTACGGTGCGATAACAGCGGTGTCTGCAGGAACTGCCACTATTA
>JGI24694J35173_10002249_pt1 | contig 15937 bp, 9 predicted proteins | sample TergutCo191P1_FD_35173 | JGI IMG/M metagenome (IMG submission 35173) | reverse complement strand
CGGCGCCGCGTTCCCGGGAAGCCAGTTGCGCTCCATGGCGAAGCCGAACGCTTCCGCGGGGTCTTCGAAGATCGCCGCATCGGCCGCCTCGAGCACGAAACGCGACGCCTGCGCATAGGTAACCGCCGGGGAGGCAAGCAGGTACTCTATTTCCGCCGCCGCGCCTTGGGCGGCCGCGGAAGCCGATGCCGCACATAACGCACCGAAAAAGCAGAGAATGGTCAAAAGGGTTTTGCGCCTTCTGCCAAAGGGATGCCGAACACTCATAGATACCTCTATATTTTCTAATGTCACACCAGTCGATGGTTGTATTATCTAACCTGCACATGAAAATGTCAAGGGTGGGATTCGGCAACGAACATGGACAAGCCTAGGGAAGCAGTAATTTAATCCAAAGGGGGTTAAATTACTGCAATTTAGCCGTATTTGCGCCATGCAGATGCATCTGACTGAAAGTCCGCGGGGGAGGCTTGCGCGGCAGAAACCTGTACATGCTGTTCGGGCTTCCGCAGGTGCGGTTTTCACCCAGTGTGTCCGTCATTTCCAGCCATTTTGCGTCCCGTTGTCTCGAACCGGAAATGTGTCGGGCTGGTTTCTTGATAAATCCGAATAAATCAGCGGTTCCCTCGTGGCCCCTGGCATCATTGACGAAACCGCCCGGCTTCCAAGATTGGGAGCATACCCTCCGTTGGCACGTAGATTATTTGCGCCTGCGGATGCACCCCCAAAACCCAGCGATACAGGATGTAGAGTTCGTCCAAATAACCGCTTTCCCGGATAACGCCCATGCTTTCCGCCGCGCCCCTTGCGCGCTCCACTTCTGCCGCGGCATTGAAGCGTTCCACTTCCAGATTCATTTCCGTCTCGATGACCAGAATACGTTTGTTGTATTCCGCCCGAGCCACCTCCGCCCTTCCGTGCATGTGTTGTTGCCAGACTTGATAATGGGGACATTAGGCCGACAATAAGCGCTATGCCGCCAAGCACCCTAAAAAACACTTTGAAAAATTTGTTAACCGGTTCTGGCTACATAACCTTTTCTCGTCTGTATACTTCACTTGCCGGCGGTATGCCGCTCTTGAGGCACGGTATCAGTCATTATCCGCCGGGGTATCCGGCTTGTCCGGTTCGTCTGATCCTGGCCATCGGAATTTCCCGCACATATAGGCAAAAGCTTTTGATCGGCGTTTCCGCAGAACGGCAAGCAGGGATCCTTCGCGGCGGGTTGCCCGTCGCTGCAGAACCACACCGGGACTTACTGCATGACCTGCGCCAGGGTCGCTTAACCGCGCCTGCCGTGGCGAGGCGCGATGATCGTCGTCGCGCCCTGCGTTAGGCGGCGAACCAAAAACCGACAAGGAGAATCATACCATGCCTCGACTCAGAAGAATGCAGATCGAGCTTACCGATCGCTGCAACGAAAAATGCGTCCACTGCTACGTTTCCAAGGACGGCGAGGGCCGGGACATGCGTCTGGAACTGCTTTCCGCCGTTCTTGATCAGGGCCGCGTCCTGGGGCTTGAGCAGGTCGTCTTTTCGGGCGGCGAGCCGATGCTGCACCCCGGCTTTTTCGATGCGCTCGCCCGCGCGGGCGGATGCGGCCTGAAGATGCGGGTGTTCAGCAACCTCACGCTGCTGGACGACGACGCGGCGCGAAGGATCCAGCGACTGGACGTTTGCGAGGTGCAGACATCGCTTTACTGCGTCGCGCCCGGCGTTCACGACGCGGTGACTGGAACGCCCGGATCCTGCGCCCAGACCATGCGGGGAATCGAAAGGCTCGCTGGCCTTGGCGTCCGGGTCTTCGTGAACTGCCCGGTAATCGGACTGAACAAGGAAAGCTATCCTGGCGTTATGGCCTTCGCTGGGCGGCTGGGGGTAGGGGTGGCACCCGACAACATGATAATGGTGCGGGCCGACGGGGATCGCTCGAACCTTGAACATCGACTGAACATCGACGAGGCCCTGCGGGTAATCCGCGACATCCTTGACAACGATTCCGCCTACGACGACGAACACTTCTCGCCCAGCCGCGGCCGTCCCGCCGGGATCCCGCCCCGCGCCCTGAACGTCTGCTGCGAAGCTGTCTGCGTGAACGCCAAGGGCGAGGTTCTGCCCCTGCCGGAATGGAACCTGCCGCTTGGCGATCTTAACCGGCAATCGTTGAAAGACGTTTGGGAGAATTCGCCTGCGATAAAACGCCTACGGGAAATAGGCCCCAAGGATTTCCCCAAATGCCGGCCCTGCACCGCCGCGCCATTCTGCACGATGGGTCTTGGCGGCAACGCCAACGAAAGCCCGGACGGGGATCCGCTCACCGTGCCGCCGCATGTCTGCGAACTAGCGGAAAAAACGCGGACGCTGGTTCATTCGAGACGAAACAAACACAAGGAGACTACATGACGCTTTATCGACAGAGATTCGACACATTCATTCGCCGTTACGATGACGTGGGTTACATAACGAACAGGGGCGACTTCAGCGATTGCGTGGTGGATGCGGCTGGGGCCGAGTTCCTCGGCGCGCTTTCCCGCGAGGGGCAAAGCCTTGACGCGCTGGCCGCAAAAATAGAGCGCGCCTTCGTCGGCGCGGATCTCGCGACGCTGAAAAAAGACGCGGCGGAATTCTACGACATGCTGGAACAGGACGGTTTCGTCGTCTCGGGCGAAAGCGAGGCGGAACTTGACGCTAGGGACGTTCGGTTTTCGTATTCCGCTCTGAACCCCAAGACCGCGCGTACCGACTTCACCCCCGCGACGCGGTGCGCCGACGGGACGACTCAGCGTTTTCTGGGGGAACGTTTCAAGGACAGGCCGCAGCTGACGTCGTTCCAGATCGAGATTACCGGTCGCTGCAACGAGAGGTGCGTCCACTGCTACCTCCCCCCCCCGATGGCCAAGGCGCGGACATCGATCCCGCGCTTTTCTGCGATGCGCTCGATCAGTGCCGCGACATGGGGGTATTGGGCCTAACGCTTTCAGGCGGCGAGCCCATGCTGCACCCGCGCTTCCCCGATTTCCTGCGCGAGGCGAAAGAATGCGACTTCTCGATCAACGTCCTTTCCAACCTGACCATGCTCGACGACAGGATCCTCGCCGAGATGAAGGCGAGCCGGCTTTCTGGCGTGCAGGTCTCGCTTTACAGCATGAGGCCTGAAATCCACGACGGCATCACGCGGCTGCCCGGCTCCTTCGAGAGGACTAAGGGCGCGATTCTAAGGCTGATCGAAAACGACGTTCCGTTGCAGATAAGCTGCCCCACGATGAGGCAGAACAGGGACTGCTACGTTGACGTGATGAGGTGGGCGCGCGAACACAAATGCCGCGCGATGACCGACTACGTCATGATGGCGCGTCACGACGAATCCACCGACAATCTGGAAAACATGCTTTCCCTTGACGACACCGAAAGGCTGCTGAAAAGCGTTCTTGCGAACGATTCGGAATACCGGGAGGAGATGCGGGACGCGGATCTCGCCGCCGCGGACGCTCGGGACGTTTCGGACGACGCCATCTGCGGGGTGTGCATCGACAGCCTTTGCATGGTGGCGAGCGGCGAGGTCTACCCCTGCGCGGGCTGGCAAAGCTACGTCTGCGGCAACCTAAGGGAAACGCCGCTGCGCGGGATCTGAGAGGATTCGCCCAAGGTCAAACATCTGCGCGGTCTGCGCAAAAGGGATTTCCCCAAGTGCGTGAGATGCCCGGACAGGGATTTCTGCGCGATGTGCATTGTGCGCAACGGCAACGAGGATCACGGCGGCGACTTCCTGAAAATCAACGACCACTTCTGCAAGGTGGCTGCGCTGAACCGCAGGGTCGTCATGGAGTGGAAGGGGCGGGGATTTACGGCAGGAGGTTTCCGCGTTTTCTTTACGTCAACGTTTACGCCTTCGCCCTTCTCGGTTTAGGCGCGCTCGTCTTCATCATGCCGACGGGCGTTTTTCTTGAGGTCGTCAAAATCCTTTTCGCGGCCGTCCCGGCGTTTTTGGGCGTTGCGCTTTTATCGCAGTGGAAGGCGAAAAGCAGGAGGATGAGGATTCTTGTCGCGAGAAACAGGAAGGTTTTCAGGCCGGACACGTTCAGGGAGATGAGCAGGACGCTCTGCGGAAGGCTGATGGTGGATCTGGTTCTGCGCGATCTGCGAAAGACCGAAAACCACGGGCGTCTTTCCAAGGCGGAATGGAAGGAGATGCGGCGCAAGGCGTTCGGCGGCAAGGCCGGCGCCGCGCGCAAAAAATCCGCAAACACCGTCGGTGTTAAGGCAAACCAAGGTCGCGAACGCGGCAAGGAGGAATGCCCATGAGTTTTTGGCGAAGTTGGTGGTGCTCGATTTGCAAGTGCATCTGCGACGAGATTTGGATCATCTTGAGAAGCCTTTTCAGGGGGATGTGATTTTCGCCTTGCGGCGTTTTCCGTAGGGGAAACGCCGCAAGGTAAAAACTAGATGGAAGGGTTAAACAAGGTACATCTGAGTTCCACAAAGCTTTACCATAACATTTGCGGAAAAGAAAACCATTCGCTATATGCATATAAATATCTGCTATTGGCGCATTCACATATAAGGTCTTGAATTATGCTTGCTATGAAATGGCAAACCGTGATAGAATAGTAGTATAGAAGAAGGCGTACAGTATGGAATATCAAACAATTATCGGTAAAATAGCCGAAATACAACACACTTGTACTGTCTCCATATCCAAATGGCTAACATTGCATCTGCCTAGAGTTTTTGATGAGCAGCAATGGTGGACTAAAGGCGTTGTTTCGTATTTGTCCGATGAGCAAAGGCAACGCATTATATCAAACAACGAATCGAGCGTTGACAAGTTGGATTTGGCTGCGCTGTTGCGAGTATTGTCGGGGAATAAATATAATCTGATAAATCACGGTGTCATTGAATTCAAGGACAAAAAAACAATAGAAAAAATGCCCGGCGTTAGAAACCGTTGGGCACATTTGGCATCAAATGCCCCTAGCCTTAAAACTATCTTGGATGATCTTCAAACCACGATTGACTTACTTGCCATTATTTCAAGCAACAAAGATGAATCATATAAAGAGATAGAAAGATTTTCAAAAACCCTTCGTGATGAAGGAATGAATGATACTCCGCCCGTAATTGAATCGTTTGTAGCTATCGGGCAAAATTTAGGGTCCCAAGAAGCAAGTGATGAAATAAAAAAAGGAGGGGTCATTCGTTTGGTATCCAATCCAAACAGTAAGGGCATGGTTTCGGAAATCAGCACCGTTGACGGGAAGAAGAAATATGAAGTATTCATTAATGGCGAAATTACATATTTCTACGAAGGACAAATCGAGCCTGTTACTGGTATCGCATCTGTCAGAAATGTTTCCATTGATGAACTTCACCGTTCCATGACTGCGTTCCAAATAAACAAGCCGTCTCGTGAAAACTTATACTCGCTTAATACGGCGAGAGTTGACTTTGTGCCCTACCAGTTCCGACCCGCATTGAAACTGATTAAGTCCGACACACCGCGTTTGCTCATTGCGGACGGTGTTGGTGTCGGAAAAACCATAGAGGCGGGACTCATACTTAAAGAATTGCAGGCGCGTTCGCCGCTGAATAATGTGCTTATAATTTGCCCAAAGCCACTTGTAGCCGAGCGCAAGTGGGAAATGGAAATGAAGGATAAATTTGACGAGAAGTTTTTACCTGTTGACGGTAAAAAATTGTGCGAGATATTGAGGGGTTACGATAAGGACGGAGAGTGGCCAAACGAATGCAACCGGGCAATAATACCCTATTCGATATTGAGCGACGAGCTAATGAATGGTTTCGACAAACGTCCTAGAATACCAGGTTTAAAAGAACTTGACCCACCACCGCACTTTGATCTGGTAATAGTAGATGAAGCGCATCATATTCGAAACAGTTCTACAAATGCCCACAAAGCCGTTCGCTATTTTTGCGAGAAAGCCGATGCTGTGGTTTTTTTGACGGCAACCCCTTTGCAGCTTGGTAGTAACGATTTATTTACCTTGCTTAACGTATTGTGCCCCGATAAAGTCATTGACAAGCATACGTTTGATGTAATGACTGCCCCCAATCCCTATATAAACAACGCTATCCGCAATCTGCGGCTTGGTGAAGGCTATGAGGAAAAAGTTATTGAGTCGTTAAAATCGGCTGCTTCGACCGACTGGGGCAAAAATGTGGTTTTTCCCAATCCGTTGTACTCGCAAATAATAAATACTGTAAGTAAAGGCGACCTTTCGCGTGAGGAGCGTGTCAAACTAATTGACGATACCGAAAGCCTTCATAGTTTGTCCAGTTTGATAAATCGTACCCGCCGTATTGATATAGCCGATAATTTTTGTCTCCGCGAGGCCAGGACATTGCGTTCGTCCTTTACCACGCACCAACAGGAAATGCATGATGCCCTGCTTGATTTTGAAAAACGGGTGCTTACTGCTTTACACGGTAGCAAAAACGTAAACTTTATGATGAGTACATTACGACAACAAGCAGCAAGTTGCATTTTTGGCCTTGCCCCATCCATTGAAGCACTGGCAAACAAAGGGATTTCCGCAATAACCGACGGCTACGATTTAGAAGATTATGTTACCCTGACGGAAGAAGAGACAAATACCATAGTTGAAATGGCGATAAAACTGATAGAACTTGCACGAAATTTACCAGAGGATGATACCAAGTTAGAAATGTTATTGAACATTATCGATGAAAAACAAAAGCAGATCGATAATAAAATCATTCTTTTTACAACGTTTAAACATACTCAACGGTATTTGGAGAAAAAAATTAGACAACATACCAACCTGCGTGTTGCTATCGTAAACGGTGATGTTAAGGATGATCAACGTTATGATTTGCGGCAACGTTTTGCACTGGCCCGAAATGAAGAAAACGCGATAGACATTCTGCTTTTTACCGAAGTGGGTTCCGAGGGGCTAGACTATCAGTTCTGCGATACAATGGTGAACTACGATTTGCCGTGGAACCCCATGCGAATAGAGCAGCGAATCGGTCGAATTGACAGGCGTGGGCAAAAAGCTGAAAAAGTGCACATTTTCAACTGTATTACCGAAGGGACAATCGATGCCGATATATATGATCGCTGTCTTGAGCGTATCGGCATTTTCGAGAAAAATATAGGTGATTGCGCTGAAATACTTGGTGAACTGGCAAACGGAATTGAAAAAATAATTTTTGATAAAAACCTAACTGCTGAACAACGTGCGGAAAAACTGGAACAGCTTGCAGATAACGAAGCTCTAAACATGGTGCGGATGCAACAGTTTGAAAATCAAGCGAAGGAGCTTTTCGGTATTGATATATCGGATTTTACAGGGTCACTTGATCGGGCGGATAACCAATGGCTCTCCGCTTGCCATATTCGACAGCTTGTTGAGGGGTACTTTGAAAAGCGTCTTAATGACGGTAAAGAACATCTTACTGGAAAACTTCTTCGCCTTTCGGGGGAAGCAAAATTGCGAATAAAAGAAGATTATAATGCGCTTGGTGTTAAAGAAAAAAAATGGGGTGGGTTTTTAAGAAGTCCAAATCCGTCTTGTAGGATTGTTTTCGAGCAAGATGAGGCTCGTAATGAATCCAGAGCAATGTTTGTAAACTCGACTCATCCTTTGGCACGACAAGCGGCAAAGTTTTTTGCCAACAAAGACGCAATCCAAATCGCTTTATCGGTCAGCAGTGCTGAATTTCCAGTTGGATCATATCCGTTTTCGTTATATGCATGGGAATACACAGGCGAACGTTCGCATGTAAAACTTGAACCTATCTGTGAACATGAATGGGTCAGAAACGAATTTCACAATTTTCTTCGATCAGCAATACAGGTGCAATTTGATGCAAGCAAATATTCCCATGCGTGGGGCGTGCTTGAAAGCATTCACCTGAAATCATGGGAAGAAGCCAAGGCAAAATATCGTGAAGACGCAAAAAATTCATGTAATTATAAAATTGAGAGTTTAACTCAAAGTCATCACCAGCGAATCAATATCGCCAACAGAAGGGGTATTGAAAGTATTCGAGAGGGTGAGGTGGTTAACCTTACCATCGATTACGAGGCCAAAATAGCAAAGCTAAAAGATGCTGCTGAAAAAGCGGATATTCATTGGTCCCCGTTTGTGAAAGGTGTTATAATTATAAAAGGGGAATAGTGAAATGAATAAGATAGATATCGATAAACTTAATAAGCTTGATGATGAAGGAGATTTGCTTCGTGCAATAAAAACAATTGTCCAGTTATATACAGATAAAGCCCACTTCGTGTATGAGCTGCTTCAAAATGCCGAAGATTGTAAGGCGACAGAAGTCAGTTTTAAAATGTTCTCGGATAGGCTAGAAATGCTTCATAACGGTGAACCATTCACGGAGGTTAATTTAAAAAGTTTAAGAAGTGTTGCTCTTACAACGAAAACAGAAGATGCCAATGCAATCGGCAAATTTGGGGTTGGGTTTAAGTCGGTCTTTGGTATTTGCGAGACTGTTATATTGTGCTGTGATAGAAATAATTACATAGAACAAAAAAACGACTACCTCCCACCTTTTGCATGTAGAATCAAAGATTTTCGTAAACTTGAAGAACTAGAGTCAGATGTTGATGTACCCAATAGATACACCACAAAATATATATTTCCTTTCTGCGTTAATGAAGACTTCTCTGGATATAAAACACTTGAAAGTCTTCATGAAAATCTGAGTAACAGATTAAGAAAATTAGGGACTTCGGTTTTGTTATTTATGCGGAACATCCAAGAAATATCGTATTCAATATGTGGAATTCATCCGGAATGTGATGGGGATGGTGCCTATCTTTTACAAAAAGATAAAATTAGCGATAATTGCTACAAAATAGTTGGAATTGGAAAAAACACTAGCGATGATATTAGTTATCTGATGTATTCTAAATCTACCAATTACAATAAAGATGTAAATATTGCTTTTGCCTGTGAATGGATAAACGGTGCTCCTGTTTTTTCTGATGTTCATGAAAAACATATTTGCGTCTATTTTCCAACGGATACTCCCAGCAATATTAATTTCGTAGTACAAGCCCCATACGGAACGACCCCAAACAGGGGCGGCATACCAGCCATAGATGAAAATTATGCTTTAACGAAAGAGCTTGCCATTTTATTGCAGGATGCGATCCTTGATATTAGAAACAAGAAATGGCTTACATTGGATTTTCTGAATTTGCTACCTATCAATAAAAATAAGGATTATGGGATGCTTCATACACTTCATGAAAAAATGAGGGATTTGATAGGTAACGAGGACATTCTGTTCACTATTAGTGAGGGGTATGTTAATAAAGAAAATGCCCGAATTGTCATCGGTGATTGGATAGCGGAATTGTTTAATGGGGAAAGACTGTGCGCTTTGGTGAAAAACACAAATGTACAATGGCTTCCTACCAATTTAAGTATGGAAAAATTTTCTAATTTATATGATATTTTGACAAAACAGTATTCATTGAAGGTGATACAGGCGAATAATCTTCCTGCGCTTTTGCGAGAAAATAAAGACATTTGGAGACTTGCGGACGAGAAATGGCTCGCATCATTTTATAATTACCTTCTAGAAAGGGTACCAGGTATGTTAGGCAAACAAGGAGATTTTTCAACTGTGCCTTTTATAAAAACCATGCGTGGTGAATATGTTGCTCCATATAAATACGACAATAAAACACAAAAACGCACACCAAATGTTTTTTTGCAACCGAAGAATACGAATAAAAACATAGAAAATTTCAATTTTGTTGATGTTTTCATTATGAGGGATTGCCTTGATTTTCTAAATGCGATGGGTATTGAGGAACCAGATGGATTTTCTTTTCTCATTGCGGAACTAAATGATAAAAATGATGGCAATGAAATTAGCGAAAGAACACAAGTGTTACAGTTGAAACGAGCGATCAAATATTTGAAGGAGGAATACCACGATAATGCCATAGAAGAATTTAGAAACAAATTGTTTTTAAGGTGTATAGCAATAAATAATGGGGAGATAATAAATACCACATGTGAATTGAAACAATTATATCGTCAAGTCGATGTAAAAACAGATATGTCTATAGAAAAATATTTTTCAGGTTTATCGCATTCGGATATTGGTATACTTGATGAGGAATTTTATGTCAAAAATGGAATCGCACTAAATGATTTACAAATATTGCATAAATTGGGTGTCAAAAACACGGTAATTTCTTTGGGTCAAAACGAGTGGCATGATGGTGCACATTGTAAAAATTTTGGTGATTTCAAGAGAGATCTCAATTTTGATAAGATAAAAAATATTTTGTATCATATAACAACAAATGGAAATAAAGAAAAGTCGGCAATGATTTTCACTATGCTAAAAAAAATAGAACGCCATTTAAAGGGTAAATATATTCGAGGTGCGTATAGACAGGATTCTATTCCAAGTGAAAGCAGTATTATTGAGACGATGAAATCTGAAATGTGGCTATTTGACAAAAACGGAAACCAAGTAAGGGCTTGTGATATAACTCGTCATGAACTTGATAGGGCTTTGTATGATGAAGTGGACAAATTTTCTAAAATATACATTATTCTTGGTTTCAAAGAAGACCCAATAGATGTTTTTCTTAATAACATAAAAATCGAAGAATTGTCTTCTGTGCAAAAGCAGCAAATAATTGAACAGATTACTCCGATAATAAAAATTCAAGACATATTTGACGATATTTATGATCCTGAGGTAAATGAAGCTGAAGAGCCACCAATGGAGAATATTGTCAACATTGACAGGCTGAAAAGCAAGACAATTGATGCTTATAATAAAGCGGAAGATGTAAGGTATGAATATGTGGCTTTAAGTAAACGAGTGAGTGGCGGAGGAGAAAGAGATCATATTAAATCACGTTACGAGGGATTTTGTCAGATTTGTAAAATATATAGCAATTACTGGGTAGCCCCAGAAATTTTTCTTGAACCAAAAAAAGAGCTTGTGGAAATGCATATATCCCTTTGCCCTAATTGTGCATCGAGATATAAATTGCTAAGAAACGACTCTGAAAAAATAAAGGTTTTTAAGCAAAATTTGTTAAATTTTCAATTTGACAATGAAAATGAAAAAATAGGACTTGACGATGGAACGATATATTTTACACAAAAGCACCTTGCCGAGATTAAAATAATTCTTACGGAAATGGAGAAAGGTTAATGGCGCAGCATTTATCAATACGGGTGCCGTGGCACGATAATGGATGGAACGGTTGCGTGTGTAAACGTCCAGAATATAATCAGGCTTGTCGTGTGTTAAAGAACATCGCGATAGACAAGGATGATGCAAAGGAAAGCGCGTATGCGGGATGCAAAGTAGCTCCAGACGGTGAATTTATTCCCCCTTGCATCACGGAATCAGGTATGTTTATGTCTGATCATGAGATCAGCGTTATTCGTTCACATCCATATATTTATGACAAGCGTTTTAAGCATATTAAAAAAACGAATGTGCGCCTTGGTGCCTATTCATTCGTTGGGACTCCATATAATTGGACACTAAAAGACGAAAAAAGTGATTCTCCAAACGAGCGTTATTTTACCCGATTCGATCCCGGAAAGGAAGTCGATGTGGGTAGCGGCAATTGGATATCTAATGGTATCAATCAAAAAAATATTTTTGAATATTTTTATAGTGATGTAACACCGAACGAATCAATGGCAGTCGCATATGCAAAAGCGGTGCCATTTATTGAAAGTTCAGGACGAGTGATAATCGGTATCGGCTTTGTAAGTTCTCTTGGTGAATTGCAGGAATATGATTACTCCGAACCTCCTGACGGTGTTGACAAAATGAAATCATTTCTATGGGAACGCCAGATAGGTCACAGCATACGCACTGATAGAGCTAACGGGTTCCTGTTTCCATTTGAAGGGATACAGGCGTATTTGAAAGAGCACCCAGAGCAAAACCCTGATGATTTGGTGGTTATCGCGCCGGAAGAATATCGAAACGAATTTTCTTATGCCACGGAACATCTTTCGCACGATGGCCTTATTCTTACCTTAAACAAAGTGATTCGAGTCTTGCACAAGTATCAGGAATTAAAAATTTGCTACGGCACAGGAAAAAGCTGGGCCGATTGCATATCTTGGTGCAAAAAGCGTCTTCGTGAGGTTTGGGAAGATAGGGGAATATACCCTGGATTGGGTGCCGTTTTATCGACCCTTGGTGTCCCTTATGGCTTTGATGTGGCGAAAGAATTGAAAAAGAAATATGATGATGCGGAAATCTGGGATAACCTTATCTTTGGATTAAAAGATATTTTGAGAATTCTACCTATCAAAATGAAAAGCATCGCAGTGAAAATTACGAAAACAATTTTGAATGATTTTGAATATGAGATGAAAGAACGTGGGGAATACTTAAAACTCCTATCTCGTATAACCTTAACATCAAAACAAGCTTCGTTATTATTAGACGATGATTTACGCTCAAATCTCAAATATGCCGATCCTCTGACGGATATTCACCAAAAAGACTATTCGACAGACATTATAGGCAACCCATACTTACTATACGAAAAGTCATATATGCTAGATCCGAAATTTCAAATAGGTATCGGGGAAATTGATATCGCCATGTTTCCGCCTGAATATATGCTGGAACGAATACTGGATACTGACAACGAAACACACGTTCGTGATTCTGATGATGAACGTAGATTACGCGCAATTATCGTATCTGTTCTTGAAAATGAAGCCAAAAACGGCAGTAGCTTAATGCTAATAAACGATGTGGTAACCAGTGTCGGCAAATTTCGTTCCGATGTCCCAGAGATAGAAACAAATATTCGCCTCAAAACAATAAAGCGACTAAAGGAATATTGCGAGGATGTGTTCAGCCAAATTGAGGTAGCCACCATCTCTGAAGATAATGTGGAAAACCATGAAGCTGATATTGCATTAAAGTTAAAGCGGCTCGAGAAAGTAAATAATGTCGTTCGCAAGTTTATTGACGAACGTTTGGAGAAAACAAACAACACCACTGATAACTGGGACATCCATCTTGAAAAAGCTCTTAGCTCGGAAAAACAATCCGATCAGGAAAAAGAAAAAACCGCAAGAGATGAAAAAATCAAGGCCATAGAAAAAATGGCTCAATCGCAAGTATCCGTTCTTACTGGCGGGGCGGGTACGGGCAAAACGACGACGCTTGTCGCATTGTGCATGAATGAAAGTATTCAACGCGGGCGTATTCTTGTATTGGCACCCACTGGGAAAGCAAGGGTTGTTCTTAGCGCAAAGCTCAAGGAGAAAAACATTGAGCATGAGGCAAAAACGCTTTTTCAATACTTAGGGGAAACCAAACATTGCGATCCTCACACTTGGTCGTATTATCTTTCAGGAAAGAAAGACATCAAGATTCCCGAAACGATAATAATTGACGAATGCTCAATGCTTACAGAAGAGATGTTTGGGGCTTTGGCGGAAGCTGTATCTGATGCAAAACGAGTCATATTTGTTGGCGATCCTAATCAACTGCCTCCGATTGGTACGGGGAAGCCGTTTTATGAGCTTGTACAAAAATTGCGAGAAGAAGACGGACAGCCCCATTATGCCAGCTTGCTTGTTTCCAACAGGCAGAAGCAGAACGACTCCGACAGACCGAGACTTGACGTGGAATTAAGCAAATTATTCACCGAAGACTTGGCACATCAAGTAAATGACGATATCTTTGAGATGATTAAAGATGACTGCGAAAATATAGAAATAATAAGATGCGAAGATGTCGCTTCACTGCCACAAACGATTTTTGATATACTTGAAAAAGAAGTAAATATTAGCGATGTCAAAAGCTTCGACGTTTCGCTTGGTGGATATATTAATGATGATAAATGGTTGAATTTCGATGATGCAAAATTTGTTGATAACTGGCAAATATTAACACCCTATAGAAATAAAGAGGTGCTAGGATCGCTTGCAATGAACAGGCAAATCCAATTAAAATATCGCCCCAAAGACGGTCTTAGTGGGGAATTTAGACGCGCTTCAACTAAATACCCATTGGGAACGGATGCTATTGCTTATGGTGAAAAAATCATAAATGTAAGAAATCAAAGAAAAAAGGGATACTCAATATCAGGCAAAATAACAGTTGATGGTTATGTTGCAAATGGGGAAATTGGAATAGTTAAAGAGATAACTAACAAATTCCCCAAGCATTATCATCATATAGTTTATTCCTCTCAGAACGAATTGTCGTATAGTTATTTCAGCAATATTGCCGAAGATTCAGATATAGAACTTGCTTATGCGTTAACGGTTCACAAGGCACAAGGATCTGGTTTTAAAACTACGATATTCGTTCTTATTGAACCCGAATGCGGTATCGATTCGTTTGTTGTACGCGAGTTGCTGTATACCGCACTTACTCGTCAGAGCAAAAAAATATGTATTGTGTACAATAAACAACCGAGCGAGTTGAAAAAATATGCAAATGCTGAATATTCTGATTTGGCTCACAGAAAGACAAACCTGTTTCTACAGCCAGTTTTTAAAGAATTGAAATATGGATGGTATGACAGCAAACTTATTCATATAACGCTTGCGGGAGAACGGGTGCGCTCAAAATCGGAAGTAATCGTTGCGGATTCATTGTCTCGGGCAAATATAAAGTATGAATATGAAAAAAAATTGATGTTTGATGATGGGGTAACGCTCCTTCCAGACTTCACTATAAAGCACAATGGGGAAACCATCTACTGGGAACATCTTGGAATGTTAGGGGACTATGGTTATCGAAAAAGCTGGGAGCGAAAAGAACAAATATATGCGGAACATGGGATAACAGTTGAAAACGGATTATTGAAAATTTCACGGGATGATTTATCTGGCGCAATAAACTCACCGCAGATTCAGTCACTGATAGAAACAATTATAGGGTAACATTATAAATATTTGCTATTTCGCCTGTGATACGAGTATGGCAAAGGCAAGAGCCTGATCGCCTCGTCTTGCGAACCGTCCAGCTCGCGCCGTTCTCGTCAGGCGCGGGCTGGGCGGTCTCATCCATCCTCAAGCAACTGTCCTTCCGTGTACGCGGCCGCCTTGACCCTTTCCGCCAGATGCGGCGGCACCCAGCCGAACATCAAAATGCGGGGCTCTTTCTTCGCCGCCTCGATGCACATCTCCTCCGTTCGCAGCGCTTCTGGCACATGCAGCAGGCAGTTGCCTTGTCTCATGGCTTCCATGCATAGCTCCGCCGTTTTGAGTTCCTCTGGCACATAGTGAAGGCAGCCGTAGCTGTCGTTGTTTCTTATGGCCTCAAGGCACAGGGCGGCCGTCCTGTGCTTTTCGGGCACATGCCTAAGGTTGCCTCCGCCCGCCTTCACCGCCATGGCGCACAAATCCGCCGTCCAGCTTTTTTCAGGCACATACTCGAAAGGGCGACCGTCGCCGCTTTTCGTCGCCGCAAGGCAAAGTTCGGTCGTCCTGAATTCGTCTGGCGCGTACCGAAGCGCAAAGCCGGACGACATGACCGCCTCCATGCAAAGCCCCGCCGTCACATGCTCCCGCGGAACATGCTTTAGTGCGTCGCCGTCCGCCCTTACCGCCGCAAGGCACAGATCCGCAGTCTTGAATTCCGGCGGCACGTGTTCGAGCGCGTCGCCGTGCGATTTCACGGCCTCCATGCACAGTTCCGCCGTCACCAGTCCTTCGGGCGCGTGGCGAATCTCGTCGCCGCGGCGGCGGACGGCGGCAAGGCAGATTTCCGCGTCGCGCAGTCCGACTGGAACCTGCGGAAGCACGTCCAGATAGCACCACCAGCCATAGTCTATGTCCTTCGTCGCTGCGAGCCGCAGCTCCGCCGAGCGCATCGTCTTGGGGATGTACCGATCCGCGGCGGGGGGATCCTCCCGAGCGGCGGCAAGGCAAAGTTCCGCGGTGCGTAGTTCGGCGGG
>JGI24694J35173_10002248_pt1 | contig 15943 bp, 15 predicted proteins | sample TergutCo191P1_FD_35173 | JGI IMG/M metagenome (IMG submission 35173) | reverse complement strand
GGAATCGCTTTGCAAACTGGTTTTTAATATCCCCACTTTTGATAACATTGCCTCCCTTATGAATATTGATTTTGTCATATCCGACAAGAAAAAAGAGTTGGTGGAAATAACCGGCTACTATGAAGAAAACAAAAATAAATTGTCTATCAGTGAGCAAAATTCCATTGATATAAAAATACGCACTCTGGATTTGCAATTAGGTTTTTTTCTTCCTGACGATACTATGGCCTTCATAACCAAATGGGCTATGGGCAATGATATATCGGATATAAAGAAACTTAACCGCGATATGTTTTTGCGGGCCGCTTTAATAGCCGACAGATATAAAAAAGCGCCATCGGATTATATAAGCGGCATCTATACCGATTACAATAAAACGGAAATTGATGCTTACGCCATATCAATTCTTAATGATTTTAAACAGCAAAAGCAAGTTGAAAGCGACAGCAAGCATAACTGGATTCTCGGCGGCAGGTCAAAAAATGCCGGTGAATTCCTGTCCGGCAAATCAGGGAGGAACTAATGGCTCAGGATGCCGGAACAATTTACGCTGAAATCAGGGTCAGACTTGACCAGTTGAGCAGTGACCTTGAACAAGTTCAAACCATGTTTAAAAAAACCGGAAAAGGGATTGATGAGTCTGTAGGACAAAAAGCAAAATCAATGTCGGGGCTAAAAGAAACCATTACCGCTGTATCTACCGCTTTCCTTGCGGTAAAGGGGGCGGCGGGAATTGTCATGGGGGCATTTCGCCAACTAAGCAATATTTTGGGAAATCTATCCAGGCAATATATAGCACAGGCACAGGAAACGGCGAAACTGAATGCCCTTGTAGAATCTACCGGGGCAATCGCATGGACTACTTCCAGCCAATTAGAAGAAATGGCTGACCAATTATCCAGAACTACGAGATTTGCCCAACGTGATATTATGGCCGCACAGTCAGCGTTGCTTGGTTTTAGAAACATCACTGGGGAAATGTATGAACGGACTTTGCAATTATTGATGGATCATACTACGGTAATGGGCGGTAATTTGACATCCACCGCTAAAAACTTTGGGCGGGCATTGGAAGATCCTGTGCAAGGAATGCGGCTATTAAATCGCCAGGGATATGCTTTCAGAAAAGAGGATGAACAATTAATTTTACAGATGATAGAATCAGAGGGGATTTTCGCGGCACGTTCCCATTTGCTGTCAATACTTGAATCGAATTATGCAGGGGCCGCCGAAGCCGTAGCAAATGCCAGTGAGGCATTTACCGCTCTGCAAAGAGCTCAAAATGCCTCTGAAGACTTAGCATTGGCTGTGGGAAGGCAAACTGGAGGTTTAACTGCCTTGTTTCATAATTTAAGAGCCAGTTTTAGTGAAACGTGGGCATTGTTTTTTGAATTGCGCCAAGAAGCCAGAGATATGCCGGAAGAGGTTCAAAGATTAGACGCTGCTCTTTCTGACCAATATACGACTATAAATGATGTCAGAGCAAATACTGCTAAGTTAAGAAATGAAATGAATGCTCTTAGAAATACTTTCATGCAAGTGCAAGGGGCATCAGACTGGACTTCAGAATTAGAAATGGAACTTTTGGCTAGTAGCGAAGAGGCATCTAATTTGAATGATAGATTAATAGGTGCAGAGGGTACATTAGATAGAGCAAGAGTCAGGGCACAGCAATTAAAAGTAGAACTTTTAGAAGCGCAACTAGCACTATCACGCGCTACATTGGGATTACAAATAATCGTATCCGATGCTGAACTAGCCGGACAACAGACCATAATTGACAATCTGCAAGAACAAAGATCGCTTTTACGAGAGATGCAAAACGAACAAGCCATAATTGTAGCAACACGGGAAGATGAAAACAGGTTAATAAGTAATGTCGAAGTGCAGATGCAAGCCATTGTCGAAATCGAACAGGACAGGGCAAGGGCAGTTGATGAAACAAACGAATTATACCGCAGGGGAGCCATTGACGCTGACCAGAGAAATAGCAGAATTGCCGCAGTCTTTACCAGAGAAGCCACTCAATTAAACCAGATATTTGTCAAATACCGGCAATCAGCGGCGGCATTATCGGTCACGGAAGAAGGAAGGCTGAGAATCCAGCGCCGGACAAATGAGGCACTGGAAGAGGCAATCAGGCTCCAGCACATCTGGAACGATGCCGCCAACAACCAGTTAATGACGGCGGAGCAGGCCATAGCGGAAAGGACTGCGATTCTTGAGGAATATGAAAGAAGGCGGGCGCATTTATTTGCCATGCAGGATACCATGCAACAGGACGAACTGGAGTTCAACCGCGAATTACTGCAATTATACAGATGGCGCACCGATTCCCTGGATGACCTGATTTTCAGGGCAAGGGCATTTCGTGATTTAGAAGCCTGGCCTCAGACTCTTGCGGCTTTGCAAACGGCAAGGGAACAAGAGGTAATACAGGAGAATAAAGTAGCAAGGCTGCTGGAAGAACGGGGGCTGCAGGAAGAAATAGAAAGGCTCCAGGAGAGAAGGGCAACCCTCGGCATGCACGAATTGATGATCGGCGAAAGGAAAATAGCCCAGGAGCAGGCCAGAATAAATGAAATGATAGCAGCCGACAGGCTATCGCAGCAGGTAGGGCAGAATTACCTGGAGGCGCTGGAAGAATGGCACAGGGCCAGCCGCAATTTTATGGCCCACAACGCCATGGCGGAATACCAGAGGCGCGTCCAGGAAATGAGCCTGACAGCGAGGCAACTGCTCCAAAAAGAAAGGCAGGAAGTTTTAAGGAACGCGGAAGTTTACCGCGGGGCGGCAGGGTTTGACGGGCTTATAAATGCGATTAATGAATATTACGACTTATTGGAAAGGCGCAGCTCATGGCAGACTTTTTTCGGCAATGCCCGTTCATACCTAAATAAAATACAGCAGTTATTTTCTGCCATTTCCGACTGGATAATGGCGCGGGCAAGAAACAATCTGCACGACACTATCAGGATGCTCGAAGAGCGCCACCATGCAATAGTGGAAGCATTGGACAAGGAATTGCAGGCCCGGCTGTTTGCCGAAGGGCTCGCGACCGCAAATACGAGGGAGCAGATAGACGCCAATTTAAGGAACGCCATCGTATCCGGCGACCATAGGACGATGTTTGAAGCCGAACAGGCTAAAAAAAGATTTATAATTGAACAAGATATAGCGGAAAGAAGAGCCGATGCCGATGAAGAATTAAGGGCAGCAAGGGCTCAAGCCGAATTTAATTATGCTATGAAACAATGGCGCTTGCAAAAATTACAGGCTAAAGCAAGTATTGCCCAAGCAATAGTTGTCGCTATGGCATCTTCTCCTTGGCCTATAAATTTAATCCCTATAGGATTTGCCACTGCTACTGGAGCTTTTCAATTAGCCACCATTCATGCTGCACAGCCAAGGCTTCAAGCATTTCGTGATGGTGGTATTGTAGCGGGTGACCCATTCAGGGGTGATGCCACACCCATAATAGCAAAGGGCCGTGAAATGATGCTGACGATGGAGGATCAGGCAGGGCTATTAAATATGATTCGCGGGAGCGGCACTTCTGAAGCATCCGTATTAAATCTGGTAATTGAATTAGATGGAGAAGTATTGGCGGAAAGTGTATTTGACATAGGCTCAAGGGGAAACCAGTTTATTAGAGCAAGGGCGGTAGTTAGGTGATAATTCAATTTAACCAAATACCCTTTGACGTATCATTCGAACATTTTGGAATCCCTTCTTCCAATAGATTTTTTAAAGACCATTTCACTGATATATCTCATGTTACCCAGCCTTATATTGAAGGACAATTAAATGGCCTTGACCAATCATTTATTCTCTATTTTAAATTATCAGAAATTACCCAGGCTGAAAAAATAAGAATTAGAGGATTAAATTGTACCTTTTTAGATATGAAACCTAATTTTAGAACTTTAACAAATTGGGAAGTTGAAATTGATGTGGCCCCTAATTTGCATAGAGAATTTTTTATTTTATTTAAATGCGATGCTTCTTATAATTCTTGGAGGCTCACTTTTGGAGAAAATATTCCTGAAACTCCTTCCGCATATCATGTAAATGAATGGCTAAGATGCAGGGCAGCGTTTGAATATATAGCAGTAATTAGAACATCCAGACCAATAGATAACCAGACTTTAGAGTTGCCGAGGTTTGTTTCTGGAATTAGATATGGAAAAGAGCAATTAGGGAATCCAATAAGAGGGTCAATCGGACAGCCATACGGACGCAATATAAAGCAATTAAAGACTATGGGGGTTAATTTTACTCGAATCAAAATATATTTGATGGAAGAATATATAGAACGAGTGGGTCTTGCTACTCCCCATTTTGTAGTGCCATATCCAGAAAATATTTTTAATGTTCCACCAATATGGGCTACTTTAGTGCGGATACCCGAATTTACAAAAAGAGCGAAAAGTGAGTGGTATTGGAATACTGAACTTGAATGGAGGGAATCATACTGATATGGAATATAATCCATTGGCTACATTAAATCCTACCCAAGAAGATGTGACAAGAAATTCATCTATCTGGCTAGCATCAAGAATTGCTCCGGCAAAAGGAGATGAATTGTGTTGTTTTTCAGATAATAAAGTATTAAATAATGCCTCTGCAAGGACTATTGATAACTCAGCTTTAAGAATAGCCGCATTATTGGGAATGAATAATTCCCAAAATATAATTAATTTGGAAAGTCAAGCAGCATCATTGGTCTGGCAAGGATGCTGGATAATCAATAACCAACCGGTCATAGGCAGGGGCCATGCTGCTCATGGATTGGTAGCAGCGCTTAATACTTATAATATTGGATTAAGATATAGAAGAGGATGGAGGCCGACCCATGTCAACTAGAATGTCTTTCGCCGAAACTCCTAATTATAAAGAAGCGTTGGGATTTTTAATAAGAATAAGCCCTATATATGATGCTATTTCCCATTCATTTATAATTCAGCGGGGAAGCCTTATTTATGGTTTCAGAGATGCGCAGCAACAAAATTCTTCTTATGGATTTTTATTCGATAATGATATTACAATTCCTTTACCACTTAATAATCAAATTATTAATATAGGAATGACAAGAGCAGGAATATTAAGAACTTTGGCATCTAATAATTCCAATAATCTCGAAGCATCTATAAGGGGATTAGGTGCCAATTTTCCGGGTATTCCTTGGTATTCTGTAATAATAAACGAAGAGCCGCATGCCTTAATTGCAAAAGTTTTTATGGACACGACGGCAGTGGTCACAACTGGATTTATCGTTTGTGATGATGTTTTTTGGTGCGAATTTTTAGGAGAATTTTAATTGGCATTAATCCGATTTCCACAAGAGCCCGAATTTGACCATCCTCAGCATCTTTGGAACGAACAAGAATTTATTATTCGCATGCTTCATCAACATAAAATAGGGATAGGAATAATTGAAAATAATACGCAGGTTACAGTAACTATTCAACCGGGGCAATCACTAAATATGATTGCAAATGGAGCTGTAGAATTTGATAAAATAAATAATAATTTGGCATTTACGGCTAATACAAATAGAATTGGATGGATTTATATAGCAAGTGATGGGTCAAGATTTTATTTGGAACCCAATTTGCGGCCCATTTATAATCAGTATCTTCATGGATGGTATAGAAATAATGGGGACAGAGCCGTAGTTTTTATTGACAGCGAAGCCCCAGCAGGGTCAAGAGCGATTCTTATGGATTCTTTTAATGCTCACTTTGAACATGAGCAAAGAATACCAATGCAAGGTGGATTATTATATTTAGCAATAACTAATCCTAATCTTTGGCAGAATATTATTTTGGAACCAGGAAGTTATAGATTTGAAATTATGGGAGGTAGGGGAGGCAGGGGAGGTAATGGAGCAGGGAGTCCTCCTATATTAGGCGGAGCAGGGGCTAATGGACAGATAAGTGTATTAAGATTAAATATATATTCGCGAACATCATTCAGTGGTATATTAGGTGGTATCGGAAATGATGGGGAAAATGGAAGGACTGTATCTACAAGTGGCCCACTTATAGCAACTGGTGGGGGAGGGGCAGCTTCTGGCCATGATTCCAGATTAATAGCAAGTAATGGTTCTATTTTATTAAATGCCGTAGGCGGAGCTGGTGGGGGAGGAGCTTCTGCTTATCCGTCATTTCCTTTCCCGGGTAGGAATCGGGGTACGTCATCACCCGGAGGAGGAGGTGCAGGAAATGGAGTCGGAGGACGCGGCGGAAATAGTAGGGAACCTGTTTTATACGGGGCGCATGGTGGAAATAATAATTTTGGCGGGCCTGCTGGTACTAATAAATTAACAACTAATGGTGTATCTAATGCATGGGGACAATCGGGACAAAATAGAATGGGGGCAGATGTATCTCTTTTAATAAGAAGAGGTGGAAATTCTGGAAATATTAGCGGAGGTGGGACAACAATTTCTGCATCATTGGGTGGGACAACTCCTACCACTACATCTAACGGTCATTTTAGAATTTTTCAAATAAGACGATTTACTGGTGGGGAAATAGCATAATGATTATAAAAGATATTTTCCTATCAATTGACCAAAGTCCAAAAATAATGAGAAGACCATTTCTCCCTTATACCAATACATCATTTAGAATTCCATTTTGGGCCAAATATAATCCACAAATAGTTGGTTGGCCGTCTGAACCTTTTTATTTTATTGAAGAAGATTATTTTGAAATAAGTGCTATATTAGTTGGCGGCAGGCGGTTTTCTTATACTGCTCAACAAATACCGCCGTCAGGATTTTATACCCTGCATAAAGAAGAAGGTGGCGTTTTTATATGCATTGGATTTTTATTGGAATCCTTGTGGATGTATGAGCGAATTGAAGTTATCGCCACCGAATCTGCTATGTTTAGCATGTATGGAAGCAAAAATGCGGAGGGAACTCCAAATAGTCCTATGGTTTTATCAATGTCAGAAATAAAAAAGAAAGCCGATGCTCTAAGATATTCTTCTTTCTCTTTTGACAAATTGACTTTCTCTTTCATCAGAGATGAAAGCGATAGAGATTTATTAAATCTATTTGGTGGGCAGATGATAGCATCATTACGAACAGAAGAAAATAATCAAATAGGTGATTTTCCTTTAGGCAAATATATTATAAATGATATTCAATATGATGTAAACGAATTGGAATTGGAAGGAATTGATTATAGATATGAATTAAATCGCAAATACCCAACTGAATTATTTTCAANAANTGANTATCCATTTCTTGAAGATAAGTATGTTGATAGAATAAAACCTGCCGCCATAGGTATATGTAACGGAGTTCCTGGTATTTGTTTAAATGGCCGCCAAATTTATACGATTTTTCCAACCAGACTAACTCATTATGACTTTCAATTTCCATCTGGATGGATTGGTGACCCTATTAAAATTGAAGTAAAGAATGGGGATTTATGGTCAGAAGTATTCCCCGGTCTTGGAAATCCTTTTATTCAAATTAATGACCCTGTTGTAAATGATAGATATGTAATAACTAATCCAGAGCCCGTACTTATGGATAGTGCTTCGGGACTCGTTAGAATTGATGTACGTCAAGTATTAGAAGGCATGAATTGGCTTGCTGGGGTAAAAGATGTGAGAATGTTTGCTAAATGGCCGGCTTCTATGCCAAAAGATGCAATTCAATTTTTATTAAGTAAGTCAGATAATCAGGGAGAACTAGCAAATAATTTTAATGGGGAATTTAATAATCTTGCGCCCATTGGATTATATATGGATGAATCAAGAAGTCTATTTGAGTGGATTGAACAAGTGCAATCATCAAATATTATAGGCGGNCAATTACTTTTAAGAAATAATAATTTGTTTTTTAAACTGGAAAATCCGAACAGGGCAAGAAGNCTTTTGATACCCGANAGCGATGTAATCAACCACGAAAACTTATCTGTCGAATTAGCTAAAGATTTCTGGTTTTCAGGATGGGAGATATTCTATAATATATCGCTTTCAGGGCGGGAACAGGGAAGCAATATAGCGATTAATGACAGATTCCCCACGGCCTCTATTTTTAACGGATATGACGCTACTGTCCCATTGGTTTACAGAGCGCCTACAGACCAGGAATATGACACCCAATTTTTACAGCAACGGGCAATGATTCTTAGGGATTTGGTTTTCAATAAAAGATATGGGATAAAAAATGTTCAAGTCCCGATGCACCGTCAATATCTAGAACTTGAATTTTACGACATTGTTGGATACATACCGAGAGCCATAAACCACCGGACAGAGCCGTTAGATTGGCTGGTATACGATATAAAGAAAAATCTAAGAAGCGAAACAATAACGCTTACTTTAGTCGAAAGGAAAATGACCGAGTTCTGGAATGGCGGTCATGAATAAAATTTAAGGAGCATATTATGGCGACAAATCAGGAACTTACAAACACCCAAAATCAATGGCAGGTATTAAGCGATGTAATGCAGAGAATTTGGGAAACAATGAATGGCAATTTAGTCGCTCCACCCAATTTCCCGCGCGAAGTCATTGATATGCTTGATGAAAATATCCGCATATTCTACTTTGACCTGCTCCGCCTTTANGATGTGACNGTNATATTNGAAAGGGCTGCTTCTGCCGGTTCTTTCAGNGGATTTTTCCCAAATAGTACCGCATTGAATAATCTTCCCATTTCTTCGATGCGGGAGGGTGATTTTGCTTATCTGGTTTCCCCCGCGACAATATGGACATGGACAGAAGAAAATGGCTGGGCCAATAGCGGAGTCGCTGTCCCTACAGGGGTAGCCGCTCCTTCTTCTATTAATCCGCTTGCGGATAATCAAGCGGGGCAAAGGGGCACTAACAATACCTTTGCTTTGGCTGACCATCGTCACCCATTCTCCCCGGAATTCAATCAGGCAAGAAATGATATAGCCAATTTATTTAATCAGGTGCAGCAAAGATATATCCGCCCCGCCGCCGGTATACCCATTACAGACCTTGATTCAGACTTGCGACAATTTATTTTGGATACGAGGGGCACTTTGTTTTTCCCTATTATGGTCAATACAACTGCTGCTCCTGTCGGGGCTAGAGTTAATGACTATATCCGTAATGAAAGCACGGGGGAAAGATCCGTCGGAAATCTGACCACCTATATCGGGGATTTGGTTAAGATAGTAAGCCTTAATCCATTCCAGGTAATAATGGCTGGAAATAATCGCGGACCAAGGGGTGAGCACGGGACAACCACTTTCAGGATAGTCAATAATACGGCCGCTGCTCCCGCTGGGGCAAGGGTTAATGACTTGATTATGAATACAGGGACGGATGCAAGGACGGTTGGAAATAGAGTTTACCAGATAGGGGATATTGGCGAGATAACTTCTCTTGTTCCTTTCCAGGTATCAGTTCCCGGTAATAATCGAGGACCAAGGGGATTGCCCGGTCGTGATGCATTACCCTTTCCAACTATTATTGTGGGTACGACTGCCGAAGGTGGTGATGGCACTTTGAGCAATTGTGATTTTCTCTGTGATGGTGAAAATGATATGCCAATGATTTTAGCTGCTATAAATGAAATCCCTGCGACGGGTGGAAGGGTTTTATTTAGAATGGGTAATTATACAATATCTGGCAATACTTCTGCTATGTTAATACATGGTTTGCATTTAGAGGGTGTGGGAAAAATGGAATGTATTATCACGATGCATACTTCGATTAATGCAATTGCCTCATTTGTTAGAATAAGTAATTTTACTTTTAATGCCATACCAACTTTGAGCTTTATATTTAATACTTCTCAACTAAATAATTTTGAAGTAGATAATTGCATTTTTAGAATGAATAATGAAAGCAATCCTGGTAGCGGTGTACAGGTTTTCAGGGCAGGAAGTCAGGGCAGTTATAATAATACTAAAATACATCATAATATATTTGAAATTACAGGGGGTATTATATCGGATATTAATCAAAATGTCATAGTAACAGCGTTCCATATTCGTGGATTGATAAATTGCATTATTAGTGATAATACTTTTATTATCACTAATAATAACAATACTATGCCGGGCAATTCTTTGACAGGACTTCGCCTTAGTGCTATTGCTATAGAGAGTTTAGCAGGAGTTACAATAAGAGGGCTTATTATTACCAACAATACATTTACTCTTAATGCCCCAAATATTAATATGATCAGGCATTCTAATATAAGCACTATTGCTATAAGAGCACCATCAAATGCTTTATCAAATATTATTATAAAAGGGAATGATTTTAGCCAACAAATTGATCATAATATCGCCATTTACAGTGATGGAGGTAATATACCCACTATTCGCAATTTTATTGATAGTCCTTATAATTTTGCACAATTAAATGCATCTGTATTAGTTGGATTTAATACATTGATTAAACATAAATCAAAAAAATCAGTAACGGTTATCATAGGCAATTCTGATTTTGGTCACATGATTGGTGATGTTGATTTTTTGGTCAATGGAAGTGCATCGAATAATGTAGCAGCAACACCTATTAATGCCGCTATCGCTCTTTTACCGGATACTGGGGGCAAAATAATATTAAGAGAAGGGCGATATAGAATAACTACGGCTAATTTTAACAAGCCCATAATATTAGAAGGAATGGGCACCGGAACGTCTTTAGAAACCAACACTACCAGAATAAATGCCCCAAATTGCAGAATAACTAATATGACTCTTATCGGTCTAATATCAGTTGAAAACCATAATTGTACTATAGACAATTGCATGATTCTTACTTCTATTCGTACGATAAATAATACGCCTTTAATAGGAAGTGTTCGTAACTTTATATTAGAAAAAAATAAAATAGAACCCTCTACGTTGCATGCTACTTCATTGATTTTGGATGCTAATGGACTAAGTGAAGGTAATATTATCAGGAATAATATTATAACTATTTCCATAACGGCGTTCCAAAATTCTATATTAGCGGTAAGTAATAATGCAATAATAGAAAATAATATTATTAATATATCTTCTTTAGGTCGAATGTCGGCGGGGCCATCGGCGTCAGGTAGGATTCATGCAATAACAGAAAATGCAAAAAGAATTGTTGGGAATATAATAAATATTAATTTAATATTTTCCACACATAATCAAGGGGTATTTGCTATAATGGCAGCTGACTATATGCAGGGAAATGATATTAGTATTAAAATAACTAATTTTGCGGGAAGATGTTCTTTATTTTCAGTAGGTGCCTCAACTAGAATTATCCATTCTAATAATATTAAAATGGAAATGGAATCTTCTTTAGAAACTCCTGCGACGGGTCGCTTTTTTCTTATCAGCTTTGAGGCATTTAACAATTTTAATATATTTAATAACCGGATAGAAAGGTCTGTTAATAACTTTGATTTTATATCTTATGTAGCAAGTAATTGGGTATTACTTGCTACCGGTGATATGCCTACTAGTCCTATAACGGCTAATGAGGTAATAAGCACGTTAGGAATTAGCACAAAAATAGGAAATGTCGGTTTTAATGATGTAATAGACATATAATTACATTTTAATAAACTAACGCATGTTGGTTTAATCCCAATGCTGTCGCGTTCCTGGGAACAAGATAACAAGGATTTTTTAATTTAAGGAGAGTGATTTAAATGCCGAATTTCTTTTACTGGCTGGGCCAGTATCCTGAAACTTTAATGTGGTTTGTCATCGGCTCATTTGTTTTGGGGATTCTTTTAGTCCTTATAATTGCCTCAAAATTAGGATGGCTTCCAAAAGTAATCATCAACAGGGATGGGATTCATTTTGAAGCACGAACAAAAAAACAGGAAGAAAAGGAATTCGAATCGGGACGTGTCAATAAAATACTGGATGATAAAATAGCGATGCACGATGTTGAATTATTTGAATTTGCTTTAGAGCAGACAAATAAACTGGAAAGGACATTAAGAGTAAAGATGCAGAATGTCCATTGCAATTCAACTAGGCAATCACTGGCAAACTGCATCCGCCCTTTATGGAGAGCCGCAAGGAAGAATAACTTTAAAGTGGTATTGCGCCCTGAAAACACGAAAGCATATTTGGATGAACTGTTAAAAGAGATCATAACATATTACCAGGAATTAAGCATTGAAAAAGATATTTCCTTCTGCGCCGTCAATGATGCTATTAAATGCCAGGAATTGCCTGCCCTTGATTTAATTATAGAACTGTTAAATCAGGAAATTGTAAATAACTGGGCATTACCGATACGGTCGGAAGTAATACGGGTCTGCGATAGGAAAATAAAAGATTTTAATGAACAGATTCCCTTGTATAAAGATTTAAAGGACAATGTAAGGGTAATGATTGCCGAATACTGCATTGAAAAAAACAAAAACTATAAAGAGGGATTGGAAAGGCCGTTACTGGCCGGAGAAATATAAATTATTTTTAAGGAGTAAAAGATGAAGAATGTAGGTGATTTCATTACCACACAGCCGGAAATAATCTGGTTAATCGCCTTTATGGGAGCCGTAGCGGTTATCGGATTAGTTAATTTTTTGAAAGGGTTTATCCCAAACAAAAAAGCAATTAAATGGATTGTCCTTTTTTGTTCTTTGGGAATTTCCTTTATTCTATCCCCGTTGGTTCCGCCTATTCTGACAACCATCATAATGATATGGCTGTTAGTTTTGGCTATTGCAACGATAGCATGGGACGTAGTTATTAAAGGAATCCCGAAAATCGTAGGCGGTTTGTTTTCAAAAGCTTCCGGCCAAGAGATTGTAAAATGAATGCCGCACAAAAAAGAATAGGAGTATCATCAGGGCACGGCCTGCATGTGGCCGGAGCGCATACGGGCCTTGCGAATGAGGTAATTGAAGCAAGGCGGGTCACAATGGATGTTTGTCAAAGGTTGCGCGAAATGCCCAATCTGTCTATATGGGAGTACCATGATAATGGCAGTCGCAATCAAAATGATAACCTTAATTCCATCATCAATTGGCACAATGCGCTGGAATGTGATTTAAATGTTTCCATTCATTTTAATGCAATTGACGCCATGCTGCCTACCGGAATAGGGACAGAGGTATTATTCAGAAATGCCAGTGAAAGGGAAATTGCGTCCCAAATATCAACGGCTATATCATCTGCTTCTGGATTAAGGAATCGTGGAGTGAAGCATCGGGCAAATATTCGAATACTCAATATGGTAAATAAACCTATCGTATTGGTTGAGGTTTGTTTTATCAATTCTGATACGGATATTCGGCTGTATCGTCAAAACTACTTTGCAATCTGTGATGCGATTGCAAAATCAATAGCGGAGGCAGTTATATGAGCGACATGAAAAGGTTAAGGAACACAATAGGCATTCTTGGTATGCTATTGCCGGTTTTATCTTTGTTTTTCATTTTAGTCTTTGGAAGAGATGTCCATTTCCCCGATGTATTGGATTCTATATCGGCAACCCATTATTCCAACGCCTACCTTTTATTTGAGGGCTTGGTTTTTGGAACAGGGTTATTTCTGCTCCATTACAGTGGATATAATCTTGCCGATAGAATCTTATCCATTATCGCTGGTATCGGTGCTTTAACCTTAACTCTTTTTCCAACCAGGATGGGAGGGGCCACCCACCGTAATTTTTTAATGATAGATGCGGATATTGCAAATATTATTCATGGCATTGGAGCCTTTGCCTTTTTTGCGGCTTTGTTTGTTATAATCACCTTCCAATTTCCAAAGAGTAATAAAACATCTACTGAATTGCAAGGGACGCAAAAAGCAAAACGTAATACCCTTTATCGGATATGCGGGATTGTAATGGCCGTTTTTTTGATACTTGGTTTTGGACTGGCGTGGTATGCCTCAATTCCTTATACCATTTTTATTGGAGAAGGTCTTGCATTATGGGCGTTTGGGATTGCATGGCTGACTAAAGGCGGATTGTTTTTTAAGGATAAGGAATGAAAAAAGTTATATTTTTAATCATTCCTATTTTATTTTTGGCTTGTATTGCTCCTGTTGATATTGGCCGGTTTTTATCCAGCCCTGAAGTACAGGATTTAATTGATCGGAATCAAAATCAACAGAGTTGTCAATGCAATGAATATTCACATGACTGTTGTCAGGAGGAAAAAAATTGAAATGGAAAGAGTCAAAAGGTTTTTTATTGGGTGTTTTATTACTATTGTGCTTATGCTTATTACCCTTGCATTCTCAGGGTGCCGAAGTCGGCCGCTTATTATCGACACTGGATATTTTGACCGAGTTCGATACGAGTTTGGACACCTTAGAGAAGAACACAATCAACTCCAACAGGCTTATAGGCAACTTGCAGAATCAAGTATCTTCTTTATTGAATTCCATAGAAAAGCGACAGAAAGAATTGAATCAGGTTTGGGAGAGTTATACGTTATTGGAACAGACAGCCTCTCAGAGATTCAGCGACTTCGAGAACTCGTTGGAATACTTAGGGGCATCATATCGGGAATCATTGAGGCATCGGCAAGTGCTGGAGAGGGATAATGCGGAATTGCGGACAAGGATTGCCCAGCGGACTAAAGTTATTACTATCATGGGTAGTATTTTACTTTTAATCGGCGGCTTTTTTATTTGGCGTAAAGTTAAGGGCTAATTGTGGGCTAGTTCAGTAATAGCATGATGACGGAAATGTTGGTGTGCGTCCAATAATCCTATTTCTTTAGGGGCAAGGGGGATGAATCGTTCCTCTCTGCCTCTTTTTTATATGGGTTGCATAGCACGAGGATATATTTTGAAGTTAGAAATATAACGCCTATTGTTTTTGTTTTTATAAAACATTGCCATCATTTTTTTACTTTTCATTCCAATGGGCAGACATACTCTTTTTATATCCTTATAATCCTCTTTTCCCAAATCCCTATAAACTCTGGATATAACTTGCCGGAATACCGTTAACCAGGTTTCTTGTGAAAATTCATATTCATCAAAAGCCTTAAAAATACCATCCACCACTGACCGGGCGGCATAATCGCACTTGTATAATTTTGCGCTTTCAAGAATCAACAGCCTAAGTTTGTCCTTCATTATGACAGTGCCCCTTTAAAATGATGTCCAATTCGTCAAGCGACAGTGGGGCTTCTTCCTTGACCTCTCCTAAAGCATCCGCAGTAATGCTTTCTGGGGCTAGGTGACTAAGCTCTTTTTCTATTTCTTCGTTTTTACGTTTCTCTATACATCTCGGTTCAACTCCGAACACTTGTGCAATTTCTTCTATTGATCTATCTTCCAATAATATAAAGCGCTCTGTTGGTACAAGTAAATTGGCGGCAAAGTAATCGGCAAGTTCCTCTGTATAAACTTTCTGAGAGAATCCCAGTTTTCCTGTATGCTCTTTTTTCCAGGCTTCTCCGTGACGCGCCACTGCCTTTAAACCGCGATCATTTTCCGGTCTTGTTATAAAATGAAAAATCTCATGGGCTATTGAAAATCGTTGTTTTTCCTTATTGTCAGAATCATTGAGAAATATTACCGTTCCTAAAAGAATGGCGTGTTTGAAGGAGGTTTCCTCATTCTCGGTGTATACTACAGGGGCTATTCGTTGAATATCGGTAACACCAAATTTCCGTGCGATACCCTCAATATCCACCAAAAAATCGCTTTCTAATATTTTGTCATCACACGGTGGCAGAATCTCATCTACAAGGTTTTTGATAAATGCGAAGATTCCCGGAGAATTAACAACATAATCCCTCATTGAAGGAACTTCATTAGTTACCAAGTTGGACATTTAATATCTTCCTTTTCAGCATATCCATCATTTCAGCAGATACAGTTGAAATGATTTCATCATCAGATTTTGGAACTCTTTGTATCATTGGGGCACCTTTTTTTGGATTTTCTTTAAATATATAAGTTGAATCATTCGGAAACAATGACTGATCCATCAAATTATAGTTGTTTTCAAATCCCATAAATATCCC
>JGI24694J35173_10002233_pt1 | contig 16029 bp, 10 predicted proteins | sample TergutCo191P1_FD_35173 | JGI IMG/M metagenome (IMG submission 35173) | reverse complement strand
GGAGGGGTGGCGTAGGCGGGGTGGTTCGGTGGTATATTGCGGGCGGGGGCAAGCCCCGCCCCTACGATTTAAGATGCAGAGAGGGTGTTGTTCGTTTCACACCTACCCCGTCAGGGGCAAACACCAGCCCCTGCCCCCGGGTCGCAGTCGCTCCCGCGCTGGGATGTGCTATTCGCACAGCGCCCCCTTCCGCTCGCGAAAGGGGATTTACAGAAATGTCTGTTCCATGAGCTAACCAGATAGTCGCAAAATCTTTTTCTTTTTTCCTATTGACCTTTCGCGCAAAATGTAGTAAAATATGATATAATGGGAGTGTTGAAAAAAAGGGTTTGTGGTCAATCATATATTCAACACACTCATAAGAGAATTTTCAAGGAGAAAAACAAGCGCAATGAAGTATATTTTTGTAACTGGCGGAGTGGTTAGCGGATTAGGGAAGGGCATTACGGCGGCATCTCTTGGGCGGCTGTTAAAGGCGCGGGGCAAGAAAGTAACCCTGCAAAAGTTCGACCCCTATCTAAATATTGACCCAGGGAAAATGAGTCCGTATCAGCATGGAGAGGTGTTCGTCACAGACGACGGCAGCAGTTGTGACCTTGACGTGGGGCATTACGAGCGGTTCACCGACGAGAATATGTCCGTGTTGTCCAACATTACCGCAGGGAAAATATACAACAATGTGATAAACAAAGAGCGGTCAGGGGAGTACGGTGGTAAAACGGTGCAGGTTATCCCTCATATTACCAACGAGATTAAGGCAAACGTGATGGCGGCAGGAAAAATGTCCTGCGATGTGCTTATCACAGAGATTGGTGGCACGGTGGGAGATATTGAGTCCCTACCGTTTCTTGAGGCGTGCCGTCAAATTCAAAACGAAGTTGGGCGGGAGAACTGCATTTTCGTCCATGTTACCCTAATGCCGTACATAGCAGGGTCAAACGAACTGAAAAGCAAGCCAACCCAGCACAGCGTGAAAGATATGCTGTCCCTTGGGATTCAGCCGGATATTCTTGTTTGCCGCACCGAAATCGAAATTCAAGCGGAAGTGAAGCACAAACTTGCCCTTTTCTGCAATGTGGAGCCAAGCTGTGTTATCCCAAACATGACTTCGGATACCATATACGAAGTGCCGTTAATGCTGGAGCGAGAGGGGCTGTGCGACGCTGTGTGCCGCAAGCTGGGCTTTGGTGCAATACAGCCGGACTTGACCGAATGGGAGAGCATGGTGGCACGGATTAAGTCGGCAAAACGCACCATTCGCGTGGCGTTAGTAGGGAAGTACGTGGAAATGCGTGACGCCTATCTGTCCATTGCCGAGGCGTTGCACCATGCGGCGTTTGCCAACGATGCAGTTGCCCAAATAGGGTGGGTGCAGTCGGCAGATGTGACGAGTGAAAATGCGGCAGAAATCTTTGCTGACTGCGATGGCATCATTGTTCCCTCCGGATTTGGCGAGCGTGGCATTGACGGGAAAATCGCCGCAATCGGCTATGCCCGCCGTAACGACATACCATTCTTCGGAATTGGACTTGGAATGCAGCTTGCCGCGGTGGAATTTGCCCGCAATGTGTTAGGCAAAGAGGGGGCGCACTCTACCGAGTTTAACCAAGCGACCCCGTATCCTGTGGTGGTGCTGTCTGCCGATGGAGTGGATTCTGTCAATGCTCCCATGCAACAAGGACTATACACCAGCAAGGTGAAAGACGGCACGAAAGTCCACGCTGCATACGGCACAACCGAAATCGCCGAGCGTCACCGCCACAAATATGAGCTGAACAACAATTGTCTTACCCAGTTAGAGGGCGGCGGCATGGTGCTTTCTGCCTATTCAGAGGACGGGGAAACTTGCGAAGCCCTGGAGCTACCCGAACTACGGCACTTTGTGGGAGTAATGTTCCAGCCGCAACTAAAATCTCGTCCAAACAAGGTACACCCGTTGTTTGACGGCTTTGTGAAAGCGTGTGTTACATAATTGACCAATGCCCAACCAAACCAATTATTGCTCCACCGAATAAACATTGCATTTTTTCACAGTCAAAATGTGCAACGTTTATTCGGTGGAGTAATAAGATGGAGTAATGTTTTAATTCCGAAACAAGTCTAATGAGGAAACCATCATGATAAAAATCAAATTTCAAGACGGTTCAACCCAATCCTATGGCGTCGGCGACTACGCCCTGCCTACCCTGCCAACCGAAATCGAAATCCCCCGGGGGCATCAAGCTATCTTTTACGCAGGGGAGAATTATCAGGGCAATTCTGTTGTAATCAGTGCCCACGACGGGGACAAGTCCCAGCCCATTGTCATGCAATATGAGAACGCCAAAGCAGACACAACATGGCGTTCCATGCGAATAATCCCGGTTGGTGAAATCTTGTCAGGCAACAAGCGTGACGATATGGCGTTAGATGCCGCACTTGAGAATGGGCAGTGGCTGCAAGAGTCATTCAGTGGCATTGCTGACCGCTTGGAGTGGTGGCATGAAGATAAGTTTGGGTGTTTTGTTCATTGGGGAGTGTATGCCATTGCAGGGGGAGAATACAATGGCGGACGTGTGTTTTACGCCGAACATCTTCAAAGACATTTCCGCATAACACAAGCTGAATATAAAGAGCAGTTTGTCGACAAATTCAACCCAGTCGAGTTTGATGCAGAGCAGTGGATTCTTGCGGCAAAAGATGCGGGAATGCGTTACTTTGCCATTACTGCCAAGCACCACGACGGCTTTGCCATGAACCCCTCTGATGCTTGCCCATACGACATTCGCATGACCCCTTTTTACAAGGAAACAGGGCGCGACCTCATGATGGAACTACGTGATGCTTGTGAAAAACATGGGCTTGACTTTGGCTTTTACTACTCTCACGCTTTTGACTGGGGTCATCAGGACGGACCGGGCAACGACTGGGAGTTCACCAACGGCGGCGGTGACAAAAAGCTGTTTGAAGGGGATAAAGGTCTGTGGTTTGACCAATATCCCGAGCTTGTTCCTCGCACGGCGAAATATTACGTTGACGAAAAAAGCATTCCGCAAATTTTGGAGCTAATCAAAATTTACCGCCCCAAAATGCTGTGGTTCGACACTCCCCATAAGCTACCGCCCTCTGAGAATTTGCGTATATTGCAAGCAATCCGTGAAGCTGACCCAACTGTGGTTGTCAACGGCAGACTTGCCCGTAACAATCGGTTCACCAGTTGCGGCGACTACACCAACACAGCTGACCGTGCAGCTGAAGTTACCCCTTTTCCCGGTCATTGGGAAACCATTCCGACAACCAACGAATCCTACGGCTACTCAAAAGGTGACAAAAGCCACAAGCCACCTACACACTTCATTCGCCTGCTTGCCAAAAGTGCGGCGCGTGGGGGCAATGTTCTTATGAATCTTGGACCAATGGCAAACGGAGCGATTGACCCGGTTGACCTTGATATTCTAAAGGGTATCGGCGAGTGGATGAAAGTGAACGGCGAGAGTATTTACGGCACTTCCCGCTCTCCTTTGCCTGTACAAACTTTCGGGGAAACCACCCTTAAAGGGAACACCCTGTATCTGCATCTGTTCGAGCATGACGGCAAGTCTGTCACTATTGGCGGCATGATAACCCACCCAACAAAAGCATATTTGCTTGCGGACAACAGCAAAACGCCCCTAACTATCAAGCGTGTGAATTATTACGATGTTGAAATCAGCTTGCCCACAGGACTTGCGCCGTCATGTAACACGGTTATTGCGGTGGAATTTGACGGGGAGCTACTTTGCGAAAAGCGCAGATTAGTGTCTACTGTCCAAACAGAAACACTGCGGGTGTTTGACGCCAGCCATGTGAGTGCCGGACTGAAATTCTGTGACGGCAAAACCGGGCGGGATTACGTTGAGGGCTTTCAGTCAGAGGTACAGCCTGTAATTTGGCAGGTGCGTAACCAGCAAAAAGCTACATACAAACTTACAGTGAAATATTCCTCCGGTGTCACTGCCGAAAGTGAAGTTCAAAACGGAATCGGAGAATACTTTATATCAGTAGGCGGAGTGAAACACACAGGGAAAATCACAGCCACAGAAAAGCCATATCAATACGCATACGGCGAATTTGAAGTCACCATCAACGGGGATGCAGACGTGATTTTCCAAGTGGGGAACACCAAAGGCGCATGGCTTCGCCTGTACGGCGTGACCCTTGAGCCAACCGCCACAGGAGAGCAAGGGGAGTGCATCAACGAGGATGACACCGACGTTGGCGGGTAGGGGTATATCCGCCGCTCGTCAGGTCAAGGGAATTTTACCACGAACGGACACGAAAAGGCACGAACAAGTTTTTCATAAACCAATTTTCGTGTCTTTTGTGCATAGAAAAACAAATTCAAGGAGCAACCCCATGAACAACAACAAAATCTCCCCCACCATCCCACGGGATATGGGTTGTGGCGGATGTGCCGCCAAACTGCCCCCAAAGATACTCCACGGACTGTTGCGGGGGCTGCCTGTGGTGACAGACGACCGCCTGCTGGTGGGATTTGACACCTCGGACGACGGAGCGGTGTTCAAGCTGACCGAAGACCTTGCCATCATTCAAACCATGGACTTTTTCCCTCCAATGGTGGACGACCCGGAGCTGTTCGGCAAAATCGCCGCCGCCAACGCCCTGTCGGACATTTACGCCATGGGTGGACAGCCTATCACCGCAATGAACATTGTCTGCTTCCCACAAGAGGAAGACACCGCAATCCTTGCGGCGATTTTGCGTGGGGGAGCGGAGAAAATCGCCGAGAGTGGTGCGGTTTTGTGCGGTGGTCACTCCATTAGCGACAGCGGAATAAAATATGGCTTGTCGGTCAGCGGCACAGTGCATCCGGACAAGGTAAAGAAGAACAATACTTGCAAAATCGAGGACAGAATTATCCTCACAAAACCCCTTGGGGTAGGGCTAATCACCGCATCACACCGCGCAGGGCGGGATGTTGGCGACGGCTATGCCCAAGCGACCCGCAGTATGCAAACCCTGAACAAATACGCATTCGAGGTGGCGAGCAAATACACCATTCATGCTTGCACAGATGTGACAGGATTCGGCTTTTTGGGGCATTTGAACGAAATGACAACACAGGAATACTCTATCCAAGTGGACTGCTCTGCTGTGCAGTATATTCCGCAAGCGAAAGAACTTGCGGAAATGGGTCACATTACAGGGGGGGGCAAAAACAACCGAAACTTCCTTGAACCATCAGTGGAATTTGTTGGTGTACCAACATTTATGGAGGAAATTCTCTTCGACCCGCAAACCTCTGGCGGGCTGCTTTTGTCCGTGCCGCAAGCCGAAGTGGATGAAATCATTGCAGACTTGAGCAAGCTGGAGTTGGCGTTCTCGGTTGTTGCCACAGTCGTCCCTCGTGAAAGTGCGAACATCATAGTACAATGAGCAAAAAACGCCTAATTATCAACATTTCAGCCATAATCACCGCCCTCGCCATAGTTACCTGTGGGGTGGCGATTTATTTGTCTTTCGCCGACAGCCTTGCAGTTAGGCGAGCCGCGCGCAACTTCGTTACAGAGTTGTCTGAACGCACAGATAACTCTATCGTGGGCAAGTTCGATATAATCCAAACAGCACTATCTGATGGAGCTATTTATATTGATTTTTCTGCACCGACATCAAGTGATAATCTTGCGATTTATCGCAATGCATCAAGGCGTGAAGCCGCTGTGCTTGCGGAAAGAACGATAGATAATATTCGCAGTTATTTCAACCTTTTCGCCAATACAGACATGTTTACCATTCAGTCAAGTATATTTGATAGCGAACACTATCAAATATACTTCAGTAATTTCGCAGATGACTTTGCTCCAATAGGAGAACGCTTTTCCATGAATGAAGAGGACGTCTTCGCCCTTGCTAATTGGGCAGAGGTGGCGTCTGCCTCCCCGGTGAACCTGCGGCGACTGGCGCGCCCATACCTCCGCACCGCTGTTCGCCACCTTCGCCGCAACGAAAGTGCAGTCACATTACGCCACAGTCAAAGTGACGAGAGCTTTAGGCGAATATCTTACAATTTCAATGGAAACGAACTGGCGGCATTCCTTGGGGATATTCATGCTCGCATGGAAAGGGACAACAATCTTCGCCCGTTGATTGGGATTATGGGGGCAAGTGCGTACGACAATACCTTGGCGTGGCTAAACAATCTATCACTTTCCGCAGAAGAGGGAAGTGGGCTGTCTATAAACTTTTCCATTGGCAACCGTAATCGACTGTTGCGTTTTGAACTTACTTTCGGGGAGTTTCATCTTGCCGTAAACACCGGAACATCACCTACCGACACATGGGAGATTAACATTACAACTGAATCCACTACTGCAAGATTGTACTGGAGTATCAACGACGAATCGACCATACGAACAAGCCTTTTTCAGCTCCAGTACAATCGCACAAGAATTGACCTGACTTTGGCGAAAAATAAAGATAGTGGGGAATTTACTCTGTCCATAGGCAGGGAAATTTGGAATGTGCCCATATTAAGGGGCAAAGTCACCGCAGAGGACGCCACATTTGCATTTGAAGCAAGCCTTGGCAGTATCCGAATAAGTGTCAGCGCACAGGTTGGCGTGCCTGTGCCACAAGAATAAAAAAAACAGGCAACCTATTGTGGTTGCCTGAAAGTTTAGTCATTATCATTTTCATCATTTTCGTCGTTTTCATCGTTATCATTGTCATTGTCATTATCGTTGTCGGTATCATTGTCGTTGTCGGTATCATTGTCGTTATCGGTGTCATTGTCATCTTCATCGGTAACAAGATTTATATCATCATTGGTTAGGTTATCCAAAGCACGAGTGCTGAACTGAAAGCCATTGTCCTGCACAATGTACATCAAAAGGACGATAACAACAAAAGCAATAGCAATAATTGAAGTTAGCTTGCTAAGCAACTTTACCCGAGAGTTCCCTTTGGTTTTTCCATAAAAAGTGTCAGCACCGCCACCAGAGATAGCACCACCTAAATTATTGTTTTTTCCTTCTTGCAACAGAATAGCAACCACCAAAAACACGGCAGCGGCAAGCAAAATAATTCCTACAACAACATTCATTTATCTTTACTTCCTTATTGTAATTTATCATGATATGACAAGTCGTACTGGAAGAGTATATCACACTTTTTTCAATATGTCAATAGGTAAATTAGATTTTTTCTATATTTTTTTATATTGACAATAATACATCTTTAGAAAGTACCCCTCGACAGCAAAACAGCCCCTTTAATCAGGGCTGTTTTGTTAATAGTTATTTATGAAGGTTGGCGTTCGATAATGTTGATATTTAACGGGTTTACACCTGTTTGCTCAAGGGTAACTTCCTTGATTTGCACAAGCTGATTGGCCATAAGCGTATCTTCGCTTTCAACGATAACAGTCACACCCGCTTCGCTGACAACAGCAAGACTGTTCTCGAAGCCACGGGCGCGGAGAAGAGTTTCGATATTGATTTCCGCTTCGATTTGCTCGGCGATACGAGATAAACCGGCTATGGCAGTTGTACGAGCGTCCTCTTCGGCGTCGCTGCTGTCGATTACGATTTGGAACACTTCACGGGCTTCATCACGAGAACGCTGACGTTCGATAGCAGATACTGCGAAGAATGAACCGTCGGTGTCTGTGCCGGATGGGTCATGTGTACCTGAAGCAGGGGTGTAGTCATCGTCCGGAACGCCGCCCAAGTTGCCAAACAATGTCCAGTTTAAGAACAATGCTCCGCCAATAAGCAAGACTGCACAGCTTACTACTATAGATTTCTTGCGATTAGCCGCAAAAAACCTTCCAACTTTTTGTGGGAAGTCTTTAATGCTTTCTCCCACATGAACAAGACTGCGTTGTTGCTGTCTTTCGGTAGTTTTGATTACTTTCATATTTGCCTCCAAATTTGGTGTCTTGCTCCATATATATGTGGGCAGTTTGGCAAGTATGCAAAAAACAATTCGGAATTTATAAGTTGATTATCAAGTAAGAAATACCCAGAGAGCCTAAATTCTCGCACCCGCTATCCGTCCTCGCTGAAGCAACATCGTGCTGAACAGTGTCGCCACTCCCCCCGTCAGTGGGAAGACCGCCCACTGCCACCCCCTCGCACGCGATTGGGGCATAAGGAAATGTTTCGGCAAAGCCCCCTTCGCTTTGCGAGGGGGGGATGTCCCGCAGGGACAGGGGGGAGTGCGATGGCACAATCACACTCCCGCGCCCCGTTAAGGGGCGGCAAGAGCCCTCGGTCGTCCGATTGAACGGCACAGCTGAACCCCATGTAGGGGACGACGCCCTCGGCGTCCCGTCTTTAGTATTAACATTTTTGTTTCGATACAAGTCTATTGCGGGTCAAGCCCGCAATGACAATGTTTGTACTGTTCCATGAGCTAACTCGATAGCCATATTAAAAATATAGAACCACCTATTGAATAACTCTTGCATTATTTGATAAAATGTGATACAATAACACCATGAACAATACCACGGAAAAAAAACTTGAATATAACGACTATGTTGCCCTTGTTCGCAAGCAATCTGCGGGCAAGTTTGCCTATCTTCGCACCCTTGGCTGTCAGCAAAATGCGGCGGACAGCGAGCAACTTGCTGGCATTGTGGCGGAAATGGGCTATAATATCACGGACAAGCCGGAGGCGGCAGATTTTGCCCTGCTGAACACCTGCGCCGTGCGTGAACACGCCGAACTGAAAGCCCTTTCTATCGCAGGAAATTTCAAGGCACTAAAAGAGCAAAAGTCTTCGCTTGTTGTTGGCGTTTTCGGTTGTATGATGGTGCAACAGCACCGTGCAGATGACATTAAAAACAGCCATCCGTATATAGATTTCACCTTTGGCACCGGAATGCTTCATCGCCTGCCAGAGCTTTTGTATAACAGGCTTTCCGGCGGCAAACGGCAGTTTATCACCGGCTTTGGAGAGGACGACGCTGATTGGGAGCTGCCCATACTCCGCGAAAGCTCCCGCCAAGCCAGCGTGACCATTATGTCCGGGTGCGACAATTTTTGTGCCTACTGTATCGTCCCTTATGTGCGGGGGCGGGAGCGTAGCCGTGATGCGGACAGCGTTATTGCAGAGGTGTGCCGCCTTGTAGAACAGGGGTATCGTGAGATTACTCTGCTTGGGCAAAATGTGAACTCCTACCGCAATCCTAACAGGAACGCCGAAATACAGAATTTCACCCAGCTTTTCCGCGCGGTATGTGAGGTCGAGGGGGATTTTGTGGTGCGATTTATGACCAGCAACCCAAAGGATGCGACCACCGATTTGATTGACGCTATCGCGGAATCTCCTCGTGCGGCACGGCAGTTGCACCTGCCCTTGCAGGCGGGGAGCAATGCCACCCTTGTGGCAATGAACCGCAAATACACCCGCGAGAGCTTTCTTGAGCTGGTGGAATATGCCCGCCGCTGCATTCCCGAAATATCCCTTACCACCGATATTATCGTTGGCTTCCCGGGGGAAAGGGAGGCAGACTTTGAGGACACCTTGGATATGCTTCGTCGTGCAGAGTTTGACAGTATGTACTCTTTCATTTATTCCAAGCGGAAAGGCACTCCTGCGGCAGAAATGGAGGGGCAGGTCAGCCGTGAGGTGAAGAAAGACCGCTTTGCCCGCTTGCTTGCTGTCGGACGAGAGATTTCACAGCGAAAAAATGCGGAATACAAGGGTAAAACCATTCGTGTACTTGCGGAAAGCTACGACAAGGACAAGCTGGCAGGGCGAGCAGAAAACGGACGTGTGATACACTTTCCCGGCGAGCCGTCACTCATAGGCGAGTGGGTGAATGTGAAGATAAAGCGGACAGGGGTGCATTCGCTGACGGGGGAAGTTGCCCGCTCTGTGGAGCAGGCGTAGGGGGTAAAGGGCATTTTACCACGAAATGCACGAAAATGCACGAAAACAGATGAACGTTTCTGTAATTCCCCTTCCGCAGGCGGAAGGGGTGGCAGGGGCTGGTATTTGCCCCTGACGGGGTAGGTGTGAAACGTGCGAAACGCACCGTACAAACTGGCGAACACAGTTCGCCCCTACGCAGACAACGAAATCCGCATTGTGTCCGTAGGGGCGGGGCTTGCCCCCGCCCGCAATATACACGCTGAACCACCCCGCCTAACGGCACCCCTCCACGGGAGGGGAATAAGGTCAAGGGCAAACAACAAAAACCACACCCAAATTTTTCAACACTATAAAAAGGAGTCCCACATGAACCCAACCCTAACAAACCTAATCTCCGCTCTTGCGGAGGAGCTTGGGCAAAGCGAGGCACTGAAACGCTACGCATTTGCCAAAGAAAGCTACGAAACCGATGAGGTGCTGTCTGCTCATATGGCGGCGCTGACCGCTCAACGTGCCGCTCTTGCGGCGGAGTACGCCGCCGACCCACGTGACGAGGACAAAATCACCGCAATCAGCACCCGCATTAACGAGCTGTACGCTCTTATCACTGACAGCGAGGCTTACACCGCTTTTGAAACTGCCAGCAGCGAGAAGGACAGCTTTATGCAGTCGGTGTACGATGCCATTGCCGCTATGGTTGGCGGGGGTGGTGGCTGTGGAAGCGGATGCGGTAGCTGTGGTGGCTGTGGCGGGCATTAAATAATTCTTATAAACATTATTTTGGGGTGCCCTCTAAGGGCGTATCACACTCTATTTGACAAAAATAAAATCTTGTGATATACTATCCTTGGACTGGAACAGTCCAAGGATAGTGCCATGTACATATAGTCGGTAGGCGGGATTTGGCGTTTCCCCTCCCTCGTTCGGTTTAGATAACGACGAAAGGAGGTACAAAATCATGGAATATTTGATTGCACTAATAATTATCCTTGTGTTAATTATCAAAGACAATGACAATGATGGAAATAAAAAATAACCGCACCCTTGCAAAGTAACGGTTATTTTTAACTTTAACTAACTGGGGAAACGCCGCCTATCGAGTGGCACTTTTCCTCTTTCTGTAGATATTGTACCATATGTTTTTTAGTTTGTCAAGTCAAAATTAAAAATTTTATCTATCCCTATTTGAGGGTCGTCCCTACGGGTGCTGTGCGTGCCCTTCGTTTCACACCTACCCCGTCTTGCGACAAGGGCGGGCGCAGGTTGGGCGGGCGGGCATGGAAACCCGCCCCTACAAATGCGACTTTCGTCCTTTTTCGTGCATTTCGTGGTAAAATGCCCTTGCCTTTTTAATTAAATAATTTGCGTAAGCAAATTTTCCTTAATTTTTCATTTTTCATTCTTAATTCTTAATTCTCAATCCCCCGAGGTTTCCCATGCCCCTATCCCCCATGATGCAACAGTATCACGATATAAAAACCAAGCACCCGGACGCAATTCTCTTCTTTCGTCTGGGGGATTTTTACGAGATGTTTTTTGAGGATGCCATCACCGCCTCTCGTGAGCTTGAATTGACCCTGACCGGGCGGGATTGCGGGGAAGCGGAGCGCGCGCCAATGTGTGGTGTGCCGCACCATAGTGCGGACGGCTATATCGCTCGCCTTGTTGCAAAGGGCTATCGTGTCGCATTGTGCGAACAAATGGAAGCCCCCACTCCCGGGGCGGGGATTGTTCGCCGTGATGTGGTGCGGATTATCACCCGCGGCACGGTGACAGACCCGACACAGTTAGACGAGGAGCGAAACAACTATATCTGCTCGATTTATCGTGGCGAAGATGGCATAGGCATCGCCTTTGCGGATGTTTCTGTGGGCATTATGTACGCCACCCAGTGGGCAGGGAAAGCGGAGGAGCTTGAACAGGCTGTCCTTTCGCAAGTGGGGGCGTATTCCCCCAGCGAAGTTATCACCAACGCAAACCTTGGTGCGCTTGGGAAAACCATAGAGGAGCGGCTTTCTCTTGCCATAAATCCACCCACACCCGGGTATTACAAAGCCACCGCAGTCGATGCACTTCTTGCTTTGTTGCCCCATGTGGCAGAACGCCGTCCGCGAGGGGCGAACGAGTCCGCATATCGTGCCGCCGCCGCCCTTCTTGGGTACATGGAAGAGCATTTGCGGGTGGCGCAGGTGAATTTGAAAGACCTTGTGTTCTACAGCGGCAGTAACTGCCTTGAAATGGACGCCGCCAGTCGCCGAAGCCTTGAGCTAACCGAAAATATCCGTGACGGCGGCAAGCGGGGCAGCTTGCTGTGGGTGCTTGACCACACACAAACTGCCGCAGGAGCAAGACTGTTACGAAAATGCGTTGGTATGCCCCTTTTGGACAAAGGGGAGATAACCCGCAGACAGGATGCGGTGGCGGAGCTTTTCGGGGATTTCATGCTCCGTGAAGAGCTTGCCCAGGGGCTTGATGGAGTGCTGGATTTGGAGCGACTGCTTACCCGTTTGGTTTACGGCAACGGGAACGGACGGGATTTGCTTGCAGTTGCCGCTACTCTTGGTGCTGTGCCCAAGATTGTGCGACTGTTAGGAAGCGTGTCTTCCCCCGCCCTTGCGGATATTCGAGGAGTTGACCCTTGTGCGGATATTTGCGAGCATCTTGGGCGTGCAATAAACGAAAATCCCCCAGCCACTGTGCGGGAGGGGGGCATTATTGCCGCGGGATATAACAGCGATGTTGACCGCCTGCGTTCCATTGTGACCGGGGCGAAAACCATCCTTGATGAATTAGAGGCCAGCGAGCGAGAGGCAACAGGCATCAAGAACCTGAAAATCGGCTATAACCGTGTGTTTGGCTACTATCTCGAAGTGAGCAAAAGTAACACTGCGGCTGTGCCACAGCATTACATACGCAAGCAAACCCTTACTAACGGCGAGCGATACATCACCGCCGAACTGAAAGAACTTGAGGACACCATCCTAAAGGCAGGGGACAAACTCAGCGCCCTTGAACATGAACTGTTCGTGGAGTTGTGTGCCATTGTCACCGAAGCAAAATCTCGTATCAGCGACTGCGCCGAAGCACTGGCACAGTTAGACTTTTACTATTCCCTTGCCACGGCGGCGGCAAAGCATAACTACATTCGCCCGGAGCTGACCGAGGGGGATGAAATTCGCATTACCGAGGGGCGACACCCGGTTGTGGAGCGGTTTGTGCGGGATAGCTATTTCGTGCCAAACGACACCCGCCTTGACACCGCAGATAACCGTTTTATGCTTATCACAGGGCCAAACATGGCAGGGAAATCCACGTATATGCGGCAGACTGCTCTTATCTGCGTTATGGCGCAAATCGGCTCATTTGTACCTGCGCAAACTGCAAAGCTGTCAATTGTTGACCGAGTTTTCACTCGCATTGGGGCAAGCGATGACCTGTCCAGCGGGCAGTCTACATTTATGCTTGAGATGAGCGAAGTGGCGTATATTCTTGCAAACGCCACCCAAAACAGCCTTATTATTTACGATGAAATCGGGCGTGGCACGTCCACTTATGACGGCATGAGCATTGCCCGCGCGGTGGCAGAGCATACCGCCGGGGTCATTGGAGCGAAGACTATGTTCGCCACCCACTACCACGAACTTACCACCCTTGAGGGAACAGTCGAGGGAGTGCGAAACTATCACATTTCCGCACGGAAAAAGGGGGATACTGTTGTCTTTTTGCGGAAAATCGTCCAGGGTGGAGCGGACGAAAGCTATGGTATCGAGGTGGCAGGGCTTGCCGGCGTGCCAAACAGCGTTATTCGCCGCGCAAAAGAGGTACTGTCCGACCTTGAGCAAGCCGCACCTGCTCCCGTTGCAAAGCCGCGGAAATCTGCTCCGCCTGCCACCCCATGGGAGCAAGAAGTGGTACAGCGTATTCGTGCAATAGACGTGAACACCCTTACGCCCATCGAGGCTATGAATTTGCTGTATCAGATGAAAAAAGGCGAAGAGGTATGAAGAAGAATGAAGAATTAAGAATTAAAAATGAAAAATGAAGAATTAAGGAAAATTTGCTTACGCAAATTATTTATTGAAAAGGTCAATGACAAAACACTGCACCTGTAGGGGTCGCACCCCTGGGCGACCCGCACGAACGATACAGGCAAAACCCCGTAGGGGAGGGGTTTGAGCTTTGCCCGCCCGTTCGGTAAAGACCGCCCCCACGTCCTGCACCCGTCATCCCGCAAAATTTGCGGTTTTGGCAAATTTATGCGGGACCCCCTCGCCTAACGCATTTGCTTTGAGGTATAGTCGCACCCCTGGGCGACCCGCACGAACGGAACAGAAAAAAATTGCGGGCGAACACAGTTCGCCCCTACAACAATGTACAACGTATACCGTTCGCCCCCCATCAACCCCACCATCCAAGGTACACACATGAAAATCAAACTACTATCAACTGAATTATCCAACCTTATCGCCGCCGGCGAAGTGGTGGAGCGTCCTGCCAGCGTGGTCAAAGAACTGCTTGAAAACTCCATTGACGCCATGGCAACCGAAATTACCGTGGAAATCAAGAATGGCGGGGTTTCTCTTATTCGCGTGGCGGACAATGGGGAGGGCATGGCACGTGGAGACGCAGAGCTATGTCTGCTTCGTCACGCCACCAGCAAAATCAAGGTGGCAAGCGACCTTGACGGCATTGGCACACTCGGCTTTCGCGGAGAGGCACTTGCGGCCATTTCCGCCGTGGGGAGGATGCGGATTCTCACCAAACGAAAGCGGGATGGGGTGGGCACGCTGGTTTCCTTTGACCCCAGTGGCAGAGAAAACAGCGGCACCAACGTGGGGGACACAGGCTGCCGTGACGGCACAACTGTGATTGTGGAGGAGCTTTTCGCCAACGTTCCCGCCCGCCGAAAATTCCTGCGGAAGAACACAACCGAAGCCGCCGCGGTGTACGACATTGTGGACAAACTCGCCCTTTCTCACCCTGAAATCGCCGTCACTCTTATCAGCGATGGTGTCACCCGCTACCAAACTGCGGGAGATGCCAAGCTGAAAAACGCTATTTACGCAGTGCTTGGGCGGGAGTTTTCCCGCAAACTGGTGGAGGTGCAAAATCTGACGGGAAATATTGAAGTCATGGGCTATATCGGCCGCCCTGACAACGTAAAAAGCAACCGTAGCGGGCAGATTTTCTTTATAAATGGGCGATTTATCAAAAGTCGCACCGCCTCTGCCGCCTTGGAGCAAGCATTTTCAAGCTATCTGTCGGTGGATCGCTTTCCCACTTGCGTGCTGAATGTGTGTATTCACCCCGCCTTCGTGGACGTGAACGTTCACCCCACCAAAGTTGAAGTGAAATTCTCCAACGAGCGGGACGTGTTTGATGCAATATATTGTGCTGTAAGCAACGCCCTGTCAGGGAACACCGCTGTGCCCTCCCTGATTTTGCAAAAAGGGGATGTGTCTGACAAGGTTGTGGACGCTTACAACGTGCTACTTCCTGCCCACGAGCAGGTTGACACCCCCATGCCACCTGTTCAGCTGAAAATCACGACACAGCCCCACGAGGATTCTGCATTCTTGTTCCAAGATGAATTTTCCGAATCCATTTTGGCGAAAGTCATGGAGAGGGCGGATAGCGACACTTCTCCACCCTCGCTCGATTTGCCTGCCGTGGAAGTGGAAGAGGAACAACTACAGCTTGTTACACCAACGCCACCCACAACCGCAAAGCCTGTAGGGGCGACCCTTGCCGTCGACCGCCCTGACACCCCAAATACTCCTGCCACGCAGACAGAAGAAGCAAGCGAAACAGCAGAACCCCCACCAGAAGCCTTCAAAATCCACGGAGTGGCGTTCGACACGTATATCATCATCGAGCAGGGGCAAAAGCTGATGATGATTGACAAACACGCCGCCCACGAGCGGATAATCTTCGAGGAAATGAAGCAAAATATGCAACGCTCCGCAGGGCGGCACACCCAACTCCTTGGACTGCCAATACAGCTTGCCCTGTCACAGCAGGAGTGCGCCCTATTAGAGGAATACGCCGAGGAGGTTCGTGCCTGCGGCTTTACTGTGGAAACCGAAAACGGCGAAGGACTTCTGCTGGAAATCCCCGGAGGGTTGGAAATCCCGGCGGCAGAAGAATTATTCCGCGAGCTACTTTCCC
>JGI24694J35173_10002222_pt1 | contig 16083 bp, 12 predicted proteins | sample TergutCo191P1_FD_35173 | JGI IMG/M metagenome (IMG submission 35173) | reverse complement strand
TTACGCTGATACTTGACGAAAACGTTACGCTGGTGGGCAGGGACGACAACGACAACCCCCTGTTGCGAATAAGTGACGGCGGCATCCTGATCATGGAGGATGGATCGGCGGTTACTGGCAATACCAATACAACGACCGTGGTCGCCGACAGAGGCGGCGGAGTGCGGGTGCATGACGGTGGTAGGTTTTACATGAGAGGTGGGGAGATTTTTGGCAACAAAGCCACAGGTAGTAACGTAAGTGGTGGCGGGGTGCAAGTTATTCACAATGGTACTTTTATCATGGAAGGCGGAGAAATCTTCGGCAATGAAGTTTCCCGCCGTGATAATAGTGGTAATGGTGGCGTTGGCGGCGTACTTGTCGGCAACAATTCAACTTTTATACTGAGGAACGGAAAAATATTTGGCAATAAAATCACTGGAGACACGACAAGTGGTCTCTATAGAGGTGGTGGTGTGGTTGTTTGGAACCAAGGTGCCTCTTTTACCATGGAAGGCGGGGAAATTTCTGGCAATGAAGCCAGTGGTGCGATTGCTGGTGGAGGCGTAGTTGTTATATGGATTTCTGGGGGGTTGGAGGGATTGGACCCCACCTTCACCATGACAGGTGGGAAAATCTTCGACAATACAGTATGCGGAGACACCAGCGGCGGCGGGGTGTTTGCTGGCTGGGATGCAGTCTTTATTATGGAAGGTGGGGAAATCTTCGGCAACAGAGCCACTGGTACCAGTATTACTTCTAATCACTGGAGTGGTAGCGGCGGTGGAGTGAATATTTATGCGGGTGCGACTTTTACCTTGGTGGATGGTGCAATCTTTGATAACGAAGCTAGTAGTAGTTTTGGCGCTGGCGGGGTGCTTATCACGCATCAACACTCTATCATGTCGGGCGGAGCAATCTTTGGCAATAGAGCCACTGGCAATGACAGCGGTGGTGGTGTAGGTTTATCCCAAGGCAACTTTACCCTGTCTGGCGGCGAAATTTTTGACAATGAAGCCACTGGCGATAACAGCGGTGGCGGGGTGAATGTCCGTCATAGTGGCAGATTTATCATGGCAGGCGGCAGCGTCTTTGGTAACGAAGCCACTGGTAACGATAGCGGTGGTGGGGTGCGTCTTGATGATTCCAGAGGCCCGGCTGGAGAAAACCGTCATCCCTTCTGGATGAGCAACGGGATCATCTACGGCCTCGGCGCAGAAGGCGGGCGCGGAAACACAACTGCGGGGGGCACTGGCGCAGTGCTACTAAACAACAGCACACGGAATGCCGAACACGGCACCTTCAACAATGACGGCGAATTTACCCCTCTGGGCACTTTAACCGCCACCAACTACACCATCCACGTGGTGAACGGCGAACTACAGTAACACGAACAAGCCCCGGGGAAGCCAACTCCCCGGGGCTTTCAATTCCCGGCGATGGTGCCTTGACATTAGTAAGCCAATGAGCTACACTATGTTTGATGGCAAGCGTGCCTTACCTCACCGTTGTTGAGACTCCTTCGTTTTTGCGTGACGCAAAAAAACTTATGGGCGATAACGAGCGAGAAGCTCTTGTAGGCTATTTGTCCTCCAGCCCAAATGCTGGCAGATTAATGAAGAAAGCCAACATCAGCCAAGCCGAGCGAAATGAGCTAAAGCAGTTAGCCGATTTGCTGGTGGAACAGTACGATATCAGGGGGAAAAAGCATGGGCGGAAAACGCATCGTTGAAAGCATGAAAGAGGCATTGGCAATTTCCAGAGAAGAACTTTCGCATGGAACATACAATATCCATGTGCCCGAAAGCGTTGACGTAAAGGGAATCAGGGAAAAGATGGGGCTTTCCCAGTCCTCGTTCGCAAACCGGTTTGGGCTTTCGGTTTATGCTCTTCGCAATTGGGAGCAGGGAAAACGCCAGCCAGATCCCGCGGCCAGGGCGTACTTAAAAGTAATCGAGAGGGCACCGGATGTTGTTACCAGGGTTTTGGCGGTATGACAAAACGTGCGCTCCGTTGAGGGCAATCGCCCTACGCAACAAGTATAAAGGCGAAGCCGACCCAAATCAAGAGGCGGCGCAACGGTGCCTGCATTCGACACCTTGACAAATACGTCTTTGTTTCGCTTTCATGCGAAAATTGATTTCCATGAGCTTCCGTTGGCCCAAATGGAAAACATCTAAGATTTGTGCGAAAGGGGCCGATGAGGGCATTGATATTCCCCGCCGAATATGCGTAAATTAGAATAAATTGGGGTGAATTTCCTCGCTCGTATCTAAGGATGGCTTGAGTGGATTATACGTTAACTGGGGGAACGATTGTCTCCCATGGAAAAAAAGCGAGAATTGGCAGTCTTCACATCCAGGGTGAGCGCATCGTTTCTCGACAGGGGGGCATTTCCATCGACCTGGGCAGAAAATCGTGCGTGTACCCATCGCTGATCAACACCCACGACCATTTGCAGGGAAACTACCTTCCGCCTGTTGGTCCCAAACCCGGAACCTTCTACCTTACCTGGCTGCCTTGGGACACCGATTTCAAGGCCTCGGAAACCTACAAGGAACGTTCCAAACTAAACCGCGAGGATCTCTACGCGCTCTCCGGCTACAAATGCCTGTTCTCCGGCGTGACCACCGTCAACGACCATTTCCCGCACGAGTTGAACGACAAAATACTGCCAACCCTGCCGATCAGGGCGATTTCCGATTACAGCCTTTCCCACGAATGTTCATCGTACGACCTTAGCTGGGGTGACGGGGTGGAAACCGAGCACAAACGGGCGGTGGAAAACGGATGGCCCTTCATTACCCATCTGTGCGAGGGTTTCGAATGGGAGGCGATGCACGGCGTCACGGTGCTTGAAAACTTCGGATGTCTGGACAGGCATTGTCTGTTGATACATTGCATTGCCCTGAGCGATGCGGACATCAAGAAATTGGCGAAGGCCAAGGCCAGCGTCTCGTGGTGTTCACGCTCGAATATGTTCATGTTCAACGTTACGGCCAAGATCCGCAAGATGATCAAGGCCGGGGTGAACGTAACGATTGGGACGGATTCCTCGGCGACCGGATCGCCAAACATGCTTGCGGAAATGAAGTACGGCAGGGAGCTGTACCGCACGATGTACGGCGAGGATCTTCCCGCCGAGAAAATATTCGAGATGGTGACCTGCAACGCGGCCAAAGCCTTCCTAATGGAGGATCGTATCGGGACGCTTGACGAGGGCAAACTGGGCGATGTTCTGGTGCTGAAAACAGGCCATGACAATCCCTACGAAAATCTCGTAAACGCTTCGATGCACGACATAGAGCTTCTTGTTTTGGCGGGTACGCCCATCTACGGCGAAACCCGGTTTCTAGACATCTTCGGGGGCAATCTTCCGCCCGGCTATTCGCAGATCGAAGTCGCCGGACGGGCCATGTTCGTAAAGGGCGATCCGGAGGGTCTGTATACCAGCATACGGCAAAAACTCGGTTTCGGGAAAACATTGGCCTACATGCCATTCGATCCCATCTTTGGCGTGGAGGGATAGACAAGTCATGGCCAAACCTATTCAATACGGTGCAAATGCGCTCATCTACTGCGCCGGCGACAAGGCGGATAAGATTTTCCTGCTCAAGCAGGGAAGGATATGGTTGTCATATGTGGACATAGAGACGGGGGAGACGACTTCCGATATCGTGGAACCCGGCGAATTCTTCGGCATAAAACCCGTGCTGGGGCGGTTTCCCCGCGAGGAAAATGCCTTGGCGAAGGACAATGCGGTTCTTCTGGTGTTCACGCCTTCCGAATTCGAGCTGTTGCTGTTGTCGAACGACAGACTTGTAATAAAGATGCTCAAGGTGTTTTCGGATCAGTTGCGGCGCGTTCACGCCCGCAGTTCCAGTATCATGAAGGCGCAGTACGTCAAGCCGGACTACGGGCTGTTTGAGATAGGCGATAAGTACATGAAGCGTATGCGCTACTCCCAGGCCAAATACATTTTCAACCGTTACCTTGCGCTTTACCCGAAAGAGGAAAACGCGGAGGAGGCCAGGAATTACCTTCGGACACTCGAAAAAACCTCGATGTCCGAAGACAGAAGCCGCGCCTCCGTCGGTACCGTGTCGAAGGCGGAGGCCCCTGTTGACGACGATGATCTGTATGGGGGGAACATGGACACCGACCTTCTTTCCAGGTTTTCCCGAACCTTCAAACCCGGCGAGATTATTTTTTCCGAATTCGAGCCGGGAAACACCTTTTACTTTGTCCAATACGGCGACGTGAAAGTTGTGAAAAACACCGGACAGAACGAGCATACCCTTGACATTCTGCACAAATCGGAAATATTCGGCGAGATGGCCATTCTGGACAAGTCGCCGCGCACCGCCAGTGCAATCGCCATTAACGATGTGACCTTGCTTGAGTTTACCGGGGAGAATTTCGAGATCCTGATGCGCAAGTACCCGCAGATCGCGATTAAACTGCTCAGGGTATTCTCCAAACGGATTCACCATGCGAAACGGCGCGTCATGATCCAGACCCTGCCCGATTCCCAGGCGAAAGTCGCCGATGTGTTCCTCATGCTTGACGAAACGAGAAGCACCGCCGATGACAAATCGAGTGGCTATACCCGGGAATTCTCGGTTACCGTCGAGGACATAGCCCATTGGGCGGGATTGGGTACAGCGGAAGTGAAAGACGTGCTTGATTATTATGCCACCCAGCGGCGCATAAACGTCTACCGCGATCGTATGGTGGTCAAAAACATCAATGACTTTTCCCGCCTTGTCGCATCAAAGCGCAATCATGACTAGGACACAATAAAAAAAAGGAGCGATGCCCATGTCTGACCAATTCCAATTGAACATTGTCAATTTCAGGAAGGATTCCTACATAACGGTTGAAAGGCAGAAAGCCGAATGCTTTTATATCATCCAGCAGGGACAGGTCAAAATCTCTAAGAACATTGTGGTTAAAGGCGATGGGGGGGATACGCTTGTAGCCGGGGATTTCTTTGGTGTCGTTTCCGCCATGTCTTCGAACTCAAATATCGAAAGTGCCATAGCGCTGACCGATGTTACCCTTATTTCCATTCGTCCTCAGCAATACGAACCGCTTATCCAGAAAAATGCCAAAGTCGCCGTAAAGATACTCACGCAGCTTTCCGCCCGGCTTAGGGGTTTGGATGAGGCCCTTACAAGAGTTACCTTGATGAACGGGAGCGGCGCAAAGGCCGCGGATGACAAGGCTTCCCGCCTTTTTGACGCCGCGGAGTATTATTTTCGGCATAAGCGGTTCGGCCAGGCTTTTTACGTCTATAATGCCTACCTGAAGCACTGTCCCGAAGGGGAACACCTTGCCACCGCCGCAAAGCGGCTGGAGGGGCTGGCGGATTACGCAGAGGCGACCAGGGTGAGGCAGGGGGATGGCGATTTGAATCGGATTTACCCCAAGGATGTCATGCTTTTTGCCGAGGGGGAACCGGGGAGCGAGCTTTTCGTCATCCAAAGCGGCTCCATAAGCATCTCCAAAATCGTCGATGGCAAGGAGGTGCTTCTGGGGACGCTCAAGGCCGGGGACATATTGGGCGAAATGGCCTTGCTGGAAGACAAGCCAAGGGCCGCCAGTGCCGTGGCGGTCACGGATTGCGCGGTGATGGCCGTAAGCAAGGCCAATTTCGAGCTTCTGATTCGCGCGCAGCCCCAGATTGTTTCTAAGATTACCACCCTTCTTGCGGGAAGGACATGGTTTATCTTCAAGCAGTTGGAAAACGCCCTTATCGACAATCCTTTGGGCAGGGTATACGGCGCCATGCTTATCCAACTGGAAAAAAGCCGGGTTAATCTTGAAAGCACGGGCATCCACATCTTTGGCTCCAAATGGGACGAATTCGTCACCATGCTGGGATTTACCGAAAAGGAAGGCTACATAATGATGGGTGAACTGCAGAAAGACAAAAATGTCCAAGTCAACAAAGGCGTGGTTCACATCGATTCCATCCAGGCGTTGGTCAAAATGGCCGAGTACTACCAAAAGATGGACAGGATAGGAAAGGCCAAAGATGGGAGCCGCAAGTAGCAGTTAGACCTCTTGCGAAACTCCATAAGTTTCGCAAGAATTCTATTCAGCGGCTCCCTGAACTTCCTTTTTGGCGACCAGGTATACCGACACATAATCGAAAAACGACGCCACCGAGATAACCACAGAGATGGCGAAAACGACTACGGCGGCGACTCTGAAGATCGGTGTCAGAAATGCGATCGGCTGTGTGTAGAGGTAGAGTCGGGTTAAGCTGGCGTAGACCATCGCGGTGGAGCAGGCGATGATGTAGGCGGTGGTTTTGATTTTCCCGCTCATTCTTGCCCCCATGGTTATGCCTTTTTTCAGCATTAGGTTGCGCACGAAAAGTATGCCGAACTCGCGGTACACGACCACCAGAAACAGGGCGGCAGGGAAAATTCCGTCCAGCACAAAACAGAGGAAAAAGGTTACCTGGACGAGTGTGTCGGCTAATGGGTCGAAAAGCCTGCCAAAGTCGCTGGACTGGTTAAACCTGCGGGCCACCATGCCATCAAGCCCATCGGTGATTTCGGCGATCAGGAATATAACCCAAAGCAACGCCACAATCAGAATCGGATGTGCCCAAGCCCATACGGGACAGTTCTCTGGAATGAGGTACAAGAGAAAGAACGCCGGGGCAAGAATAACCCGCAAAAAAGTTATTCGGTTGGCTAAGGTCATATCTTAGTTTGAAAGATAAGTCGTGAAAAGTCAATGACAACCTCGGTGCGATCGAGGAAATCAATTTCCGTTTGAAAGCATATCAACGGGCCCTTTGGGAAAGGCCGGTAATGGTTTCCGTCCGACTCATGTTTTCCCAGAAATCCCTAAGCAGATCGGCGTTCTTGCAGTCCTGCATCGCAAGCCGTATCGCCGCCCGGCTTTTCGCCCCGCACTGCGAGTTCCTTCTCGTGCGCCCTTACCCGGGACACGAAATGCGCATACCCTTTCCGGTGGGGAAAAGATGCCTGTCACCGTTGCGCCAATTCACCGAAGCACCACGACAAACCCGCTCAGGGTTTTATGCCTGCCGATCCCGCAAGCAACTTCATCATTTCCAAGGCAAACCGGCGCTTTCCTTCGTCTAGTTGTTTGGCAATTCTGGTGATGGCCCTTACCTCGCCGTTTGCCTGAACCGTTTCCTGCTTGGCCTCCTCGCCGAAAACAAGAAATTCGGCGGAAACCCCCAATGCGCGGGCTATTTTCACGCCAGCCTCTACCGATGGGAACTGCCCCCTTTTGCTCAGGTAGTTGTTTAACGAGTGCAGGTTTACGCCAGACAGAGCCGAAAGCTCCTTTACAAGCATGCCCGAATAGGCCAATTCGGCCTTCAAATTCTCCTTGAACCCCATCTTCCATTGCAGTATAGCTAATAAGCCTCGAAACGGCCTTGACAATTATACGATAGGATGTATGATTACGAGTGTATTATGCTAATTTTCCTAGGTAACCATGTGGCGAAAAAATGAAACCTTGCATCGAAAGTAAATACAATTTTTTTGACTACATATCCCACGTTGTGGGAAACTGCCCCTGCGTTGGCAAAAGACCAACGATGAGCGGGCAAATCATCGTGATTGCCCGCCATTAATAGGCAAAGGTGGGCCGTCACAAGTTTAAGGAGGTTTTCTTATGAAGAAGACCATGGTTTTGGCGGGGATCGTTCTGGTTCTCGGCATTGCATTTGTCGGATGTCCGTCGAACAACGATCCGCCTCCTCCGCCTTTGACGGGAACGGTAACCGTCTTTGGGAACCCCTGGGCGGGGCATACATTGTGGGCGAACACGGAAGACCTTGGCGGCAGCGGGACCATCTCCTTCCAGTGGATGCGGAGAAGCAGCAGCGGGGCCAGTTGGAGTAATATCAGTGGTGCAACTGTCAGCAATTATCGCGTGCAATCTGGCGACCTTAATTGGCAGATCGCCGTCAGTGTAACCCGTGCTGGGCATTCTGGCAGCGTGGTCAGTGTTGCAAGGACTATAACCAATGCGCCCGTGTTGACAGGTACGGTGAGCATAACTGGGAACCCATGGGTTGGGCAAACACTGACTGCGGACACGGAAAACCTTGGCGGAAGCGGGGGGATTAGTTTCCAGTGGCAGCGCGATTACGGATCGGGCTGGTGGAACAACATCAGCGGTGCAACTAGTAGCACTTATATCGTGCAATCCAGTGATTTGAACAGGAACATCCGCGTGAACGTAACCCGCTCCAACAATTCTGGCAGCGTGGTAAGCAATGTAATATTGGTAACCAATGAGCCCGTGCTGACAGGTACGGTGAGCGTAACTGGAAACACCTGGATTGGGCAGACACTGACGGCGAACACGGCTAGCCTTGGCGGTAACGGGGACATTTCTTTCCAGTGGCAGCGCGATTACGGATGGGGCTGGTGGGACAACATCAGCGGTGCAACTGGTAGCACTTATGTTGTGCAATCCGTTGATTTGGACAGGAACATTCGCGTGAACGTAACCCGCGCCAACATTTCTGGCAGCGTGACCAGCGGTGCGGTCGGGCCTATAACCAGTGGCCCCCCGCTGACAGGAACGGTGAGCGTAACCGGAAACGCCTGGGTGGGGCATACGTTGACGGCGAACACGGAAAATCTTGGCGGCAGCGGGGACATCTCTTTCCAGTGGCAGCATACGAATGTCGGGGGCAGCATTTGGACCAACATCAACGGTGCGACTGACAGCACTTATGTCGTGCAATCCGGTGATTTGAACAGGAACGTTCGCGTGAACGTAACCCGCACTGGGCATTCTGGCAGCGTGGTCAGTGCTGCAAGGAATATAACCAATGCACCCGCACTGACAGGAACGGTAAACGTCACTGGAAACGCCTGGGTTGGGCATACGTTGACTGCGAACACGGCTAGCCTTGGTGGTAGCGGGGACATTAGTTACCAGTGGGTAAGAAGAAACGACAGTTGGTCCAACTGGAGCAATATCAGTGGTGCGACTGGCAACACTTTTGTCGTGCGATCCGCTGATCTAAATTGGCAGGTGGCCGTAATCGTCACACGCTTCAACAATTCCGGTAGCGTGACCAGTGCTGCAAGAACTATAACCACTGCACCCGCCCTGACAGGAACGGTAAGCATAACTGGAGCCGCCCAAGTGGGACGGACACTGACGGCGAACACCGCAAGCCTTGGCGGCAGCGGGGCCATCTCCTTCCAGTGGCAGCGTACGAATGTCGGGGGCAGCACTTGGTCCAACATCAGCGGTGCGACTGGCAGCACTTATGTCGTGCAATCCGGTGATTTGGGCCGAAATATTCGCGTAAGCGTAACCCGTTTCAACAATTCTGGCAGTGTCAACAGCCCGCAGACTACGGCGGTAGTCGCTAGTGATGGGGGCTTTACGATCAGCTTTGGGGCGGGCATAGAGCAGATCACCGGCCCAACCGTTAGTCTTGCCACCGGGCCAGAGACAATAACGGTGTCCAACCCGGAACAGTTCAGCCAGATCCGGTGGTTCCGGGGTGGAACACTGCTTTCGGGGAGCGGAAGCCGCAACGAAACTCTCACCCTGAATGCAAGCGTCCATAACAACAGAATTGGGATCCACCGCGTGACGGTGGAGGTAATCAGAAATGGCGTGCTGCACAGCATGGTCGTCGAATTTACGGTAGTGCCGTAACAATCTCAAGGAGGAAAGGAAAATGAGGAATATGCAACTGTTGAAGGCTAACGGGTGGCGTGGTTTCGCCATGATGCTGGTCGTCTGTGGCCTGGCGTTGTTTTTGTCTGGGTGCCGCAATGCGATTGGGCCGCAGGACATGCCAGTCAACGAAGTGGGTACAGGAACCCTTACGCTTACTATTGGTAGGCAAGGTGTGGTGCGAACCATAGCTCCGGATATTTCGATGGATGATTTCGCCCGGTTCAGGCTTGACTTTGCCGTCGCCGAAGAATGCGACTCTGGCAATGATGACTTCTACGAAATATGGGAAGATGACGTCACATACGGCACGATCCCGCTGGATTTTGGTATCTGGGAACTGACCGTGACTGCATACATGGACATAGGAGACAAAGATGACGACGAAGAAGAGGAAAATCTCGTTGCGATAGCGGCTGGCAGTCTTCGTATTGACATGTCTCGCGGCGGGGAGATCTTCGGCAATGTCGCACTCGCTCCGATTCCCGAAGGTCAGGGAACGTTCACTTGGGATATATGCTTCGTCGGCGCAAGCATCAACTTTGCCAGGATGTACGTCAGGCGGGTGGACTTGAATCCAAGTGTGTATTGGGGGACTCGTTATATTGTTGGGGGACAACCGCTTTTCGACAGTGACAGCGTGTATCTGGATGCCGGCCAGTACCGCGTGGTTCTTACGCTGGAAAACAACAGGAATCTAAGAACAGAGCTAATGACAATCTTGCATATTTACCGGGACATGGAAAGCGTCTTTGAGGTGGAGATCACGGACGAGCATTTCGGCGTTACGCTTTTGGAACATTTTCTGGGCGCATGGGACGGACTCTCGTGGATATTCCCTGCAAGAGGAATTTCGGCGACGACTTTCGGTGTGCTGGATATCGCCGGGGTGAACGAGGATAACTTTGATGCTGTCGTCGATTGGTTCAATAGATTAAGTCGCATCGGCCCCGTGCCGACTAATCTGGCTGGTTTAAGAAGCTTGACCGATGCTGCGTTGGTTGGCGTGGCTAGCGAGGACGAAGCCTTCCTCGATGCTGCGGGCAATTTCACAAACCGCGCCCATGCGCGAGCGGCCATTCTGGGCAGGCCAATGAACGGCACGAATGCGACTATTTCCTGGGGGGCAGACAACAGAGCGGTGGTACGCATAGGTGGTTATGAGATAACCTTTACCAACGCCGTTCCCCCCACTTTTCCGCATTACACAATGCTTACCGTTGCCGCAAGGCTAGGGTGGATTCGGGATCATGCGCAGAGTCACAATTACTACGTTGTTGAGATTACCGATGAAAATATCACTCCGGCCCAGGCGGCGTTACCCACTGGCCTGACGGGAATTACCATAACCTTTCGTAGCAGCGTAGAAATGCAGACCGTGGGCCTTTCCACCGATGGTAGCGGGCCCCTCTTTACCGTAGGTTCTGGTGTCACGCTTATATTGGACGAAAACGTCACGTTGCGGGGCAGAAGCGAAAACACAAGCCACTTGGTACGGGTGAACAGCGGCGGCACGTTCATAATGAATGAGGGGTCGATTGTCACGGGGAACCAGAATACCACGGCCACAGTGGAAAATGGTGGCGGCGGTGTACGCGTGAACAATGGCGGGGTATTTATTCTGGATGGTGGGGAAGTATCGGGTAATTCTACTACCAATACCAGTGCAGTAGGTAATGGCGGTGGCGTGCATGTTGCAAGCGGCGGTAGGTTTGATATGCTCGATGGAACAATTTACGGTAATACTGGTCAAGACGGTGGCGGGGTATTTGTTGCCGCTGCCACTACTACTTGGCCGTCAGCTCCTGCTGGCATCTTCCGCATAAGCGACGGGATTATCCGCGGCAGTGAAGCGGAGGCTGGGGTTAGAAATACGGCCCGCGGAAATGGTGCCACGTTGCTCAACAGTGGTACGGCCCAGCGCGGCACGTTTGACGATGACGGTACCTTCGGATCGTTGGGTACCTTGGGTTCCACCGACAATCTGCCTATACATGTCGTGGAAGGGAACTTGCAGGAAAGGTTTTTCATTAGACATATTTCTGCGGGTTCGGAACACACTGCGGCCGTAACGGAAGATGGCTTGCTTTGGGCCTGGGGAAACAATGCTTCTGGGCGGCTTGGCGATGGCACAACGACCAACCGATTCGTACCTGTGCGAATAGGGACGGATAGCAACTGGGATTATGTGTCCGCTGGCGACTCGCACACAGTGGCTTTAAGAACAGATGGCACTCTTTGGGCCTGGGGAAGCAATGTTTCCGGGCAGCTTGGCGATGCAACTATCGTTTCCGCATCGAACACTCCGCAACGAATAGGAACTTTCACGGACTGGGTTGCGGTGTCCGCTGGTATTTCGTATACCGTGGGCATCAGGACTGGTGGCACGCTTTGGGTCTGGGGATTAAATACATCTGGTCGGCTTGGTACTGGCGATACAACAACACTATGGTTTCCCGAGCGTATAATGCCTGAAACGGATTGGGCCTTCGTGTCTGCTGGCAGTGCGCATACGGTTGCTATTTCGACGGATGGCGAACTCTGGGCTTGGGGATTAAACTCATTTGGTCAGGTTGGCGACAACACCACAACCACCCGCTTGGTACCCGTTCAAATAGGAACATCAACGGAATGGAAATCCGTGTCCACTGGCGATTCGCATACCGTTGGTATCAAAACGGATGGCACGCTTTGGGCATGGGGAAACAACGGAAGCGGCAGGCTTGGCGACAACACCACAACCACCCGCTTGGCACCCGTTCAGATAGGAACATCAACGGAATGGGAATCCGTATCTGCCGGTGGTACCCACACCGTGGCCGCCATGGAAGACGGAACGATTTGGGCTTGGGGAGCGAATACCTCTGGGCAGCTTGGCTTTACAGGCGGTGCCCAATGGGTACCTATGCAAGTAGGAACGGCAACAAGTTGGACTGCCATATCCGCAGGCGGCTCCCATTCCGCGGCAATCGGAACTGGCGACTCGCTTTGGGTCTGGGGAAATAATGGGTTGGGACGGCTTGGCGATGGTACCACAACCACCCGCTGGACTCCCGTCCACATCAGATAATTGCAAAGGTGTCCCCTGGCTTTGCCTAGAACGCAAACCCAAGGGGATAAATGCAGACCAGAAAGCCATGCGCTTTCTGGTCTGCCCCAACCCCTTAAAAGTGGAGCGAGGAATGAACTCAAGAAAACGTGTTTTTACGGCACTTGCAACAACGGTGGTAATCGCCCTGACAGGATGCCCCAACGGCAACGAGCCAAGCGATAACAACAGCCAAGGTGGAACGAGCAACGGTATGGGCAATACCCTGGCTAAGCAGCTTGAATGGCTTAGGGAAAACGCGCAAAGCGGCGGTACCTACACCGCCCTGGTTAGCATCGATGAATCCATTTCCCCCGCCCAAGCCGCACTGCCTACCGGCAGGAACAATCTTACCATCACCCTTAGCGGCACTGGGGCGATGCGTACCGTTAGCCTTTCTCAAAACGGCAATCTCTTTGCCGTGGGTTCCGGCGTCACACTGGTGCTGGATGGCAACGTGACCCTAAAGGGGCGCGGCGGCGCAAGCCTTGCCATGCAGAACAACATCCACCTAGTGCGGGTGGATGGCGGCGGCGCCTTGGTTATGAACCATGGGGCAAGGATTACGGGAAACGTAAATGCGAATGTGGAGCACTCCCTTGCCCCTGGGCGCCGCGGCGGTGGCGTGCGCGTGAACCAAGGCGGGACGTTTACGATGAACGGCGGCGAGATCCACGGCAATTCCGACATTGCGGGTGGTTATGGGGGAGGGGTGCTTGTCGCAGGCGGTGGCGTGTTCAATATGCATGGCGGAACAATCTTTGGGAACAGGGTTTCCTTCGCAGGTGCCGGTGTGAGTATTCTTGAAGGTGGAACATTCGACATGCATGGCGGGTCAGTCTCCGAGAATGACAGCGGCGGCTTTGGTGGCGGCGGCGTTGACAATAGCGGTGGCACCTTCAACATGCATGGTGGATCGGTCTCTGGTAATACTGCCGGGGGGCACGGTATTGGTGTTCGCAATAATGGCGGCACGTTCAACATGCATGGCGGGGTAATATCTGGCAATGTCGGCATACTTGGTTCCAACAGTCATGGCGGCGGGGTTAGCAATAATTGGGGCACCTTTACCATGTACGGCGGGACAATATCTGGGAATACCGCCGCAGGTATGGCCGGACAAGGTGGCGGCGTGGCCAATTTTACCAACGGCATTTTCAATATGCGTGGCGGAGCAATTTCTGGCAATACGGCCGCCCTTGGCGGCGGTGTGTCGAATGGGGATGGCTCCTTCCGCATAAGCAATGGAATTATCCACGGCAACGAGGCGACTCTGCCAGCGGATCTTAGAAACACAGGCACTTTGGGTCATGCGGCCTTGTCCAACAACTTTGGGATTGTCCAGCACGGCACTTTCAGCCTTGCCGGAAACTTCAGCTCTTTGGGCACGTTGGGCATTACCAACAACACCATACGGGTGGTAAACGGCGAGTTGCTGCCGTGATGCAGAAGGGGACAGAGGCGAGGCATTGGAACGGGTTCTGTAAAAGCGGTTCCCAAGTAGCGGCCAGTCGCTGTGTAACGCAGGCGGGAACCTAATCGCAGTTGCCCTTGAGGACGCTCTGTACAAAAACGCGCTTGGGCCACGGCATATCACTCACCCGATGGCAACAATTGAGAGCCCTCAACTACCAACAACCACCCTCTTCCAAGGCTGGAAAGCAAAAGCGGCAGAAGATCTATTTTTGCGCTGACAAAGAAATTGCCTGTCCCGTCGATAATGCGAAAACCTGTCTCGACGAAAAAAGCCGGCAAATTCAACCTGCTGGTTTCCCAGCGAATTCCCCCCTGCAAGCCCACCGTAAGCATGTACCTATCCCAATGAACCCCATCGTTAACAAAAAGGTAATTAACGGACCCGAACGGGCCGAAATACACACCCCTATGGGAAAGCACATTCCAATAAAAATTCAAATGGGCAAGGCTAATGTTCCCGACATCGCGGTCGCCCCAATTTGGCCAGAAAAAAGCACTAAACGGGCTGAACCACACCCCAAAGCCTGTCCTGTTGTGCTCTGCCCCGAAATTCAGCAGCGAGAAGCTTCCCTCAAAAGTATTACCGCCGCCTTCTATCGGAAAAACACCCCCGATGCCAATGTTCCCTAAACTAAAGTTGATACTAAAGTCATGGGCATCCCTGGTATCCATGTCGTTCGCATGGGCGGGCATACCCGCGGCCAGTACCGCAAAAAATGCGACGCATTTCAAAATCGTACTTTTCGTGCTCATGCCTAGAAGATATTGATTGCATATGCAGTAATCAAGGGAAATGGCCTGTGTGTGCGAAATTTTCCCTGAACAAAACACTATAAATAGCATTTTGCGGCGGCATGTATACTTAGGGAAGCACTGATTTATTCAGCGGTTCCCTAGAAGCCGTATAATGGCTCCATCGTCAATCCACATAGGTTACCTTGGCTTTGTCGAAGACCCCCCTGCGGTCTGGGGCCTCGTCCGGGGCTCCGATTGCGATGACGCAGAACGGGATTTTTGGCTCGCATATGTCGAAAAGCCCGCGGATTTCGGCCATGCGCTCTTCTTTGGGGCAAACGCCGCACCAACAGGTGCCAAGGCCAAGCGAGACGGCTTCCAGAAGGATGTTTTGCGTGGCCGCGCCGCAGTCCTGCGGGTAAAAATCCGACGGCAGGGGTTCGGTCTGGGGAATCGCCACCATGACGATGGCGGCGGTGGCGGTCGCGCACATTTTGGCGTATGGGTGAAGCCGGGCGATTTCGTCAAGGGTTTCCCTTTTCGTGATGGCGATGAATTCCCACGGGCGCGTGTTGCAGGCCGAGGGCGCCAGCATCGCCGCCTCCAGCAGTTTGTCAAGTTGCTCCCTGGTAACGGGCCTGTCGGCCTTGAACTTCCTTATGCTTCTGCGGTTTTCGATTAGTTCGCTCATTTTGCCTCCGTAACGGCCATCAGTATAGCATGAAGTCCGATATTAAAACACATGGATTTAACACCGCACCACCGTTACCGCGGCGGCCCCACCCGAAAGTCTTTCCTCCCTTGTTTCAGAATGAACACTGGATCAGGCGGCTTTTACTGGGAGGAGCCCACGGAAATCAATTTTCGCTTGAAAGCATATCAACGGGCCCTTTGGGAAAGGCCGGTAATGGTTTCCGTGTCAAGCCCAGTGAGTTCGTGGATAAGATCGAAGGGGAGGCCCTTTGCCAAGGCATTCACGGCAACGGTTTCCACGCCCTTTTCCATGCCTACCCCCACGCCACTCTCAAACCCTTCTTCTCGGCTGACTTCCAGCGCCGTCTCCATATCCCACTCGTTTGCCAGCANATTCAGTTCCT
>JGI24694J35173_10002208_pt1 | contig 16163 bp, 14 predicted proteins | sample TergutCo191P1_FD_35173 | JGI IMG/M metagenome (IMG submission 35173) | reverse complement strand
AAGGTACATCGGGGATTGGGCGTTCAGGATGAACCAAATCACCTCGGTAAGCATCCCCGACAGCGTGGTTTCAATCGGGAATCAGGCGTTCCGCTACAACCAGCTCACAGAGATAAGCGTTCCGCAGCATACACGGGTTGCCAATAATGCGTTTGACCGGGACGTTACGGTTATCAGAAGGCTTTATAGCAAAACGGAGTTACAACCATGAAGACAAAAACGAAGATAGTGCTTGGCGTAGCGGGTTTGATGGCGCTTGGACTGATTGGAATGATTGGGGACTCCTCCCCGTCCGAAAGGGACTCCCCTCCGACTGGGAGCTTGTTCCCGTCCGGGAGCTTGGTGTCCTCGTCCTATGGAGACTTACGGTATCGTGTTATTAACAACCGCAGTGCCGTGGAAATCGCAGGTTTCGGAGCCGTAACCGCTAGTTCCCCAACGGATGTGGGCCCTGTGCAGATTCCTTCGCATATCGGGGGTTTGCCTGTCATTAGAATCAGTAGGGAGGTGTTTTCACGACCGTTCAGAGGGGGGAGTGCACGTTTGGCGATGGGTGTTGGGATGGGTGTTACCCATGTATGCCTCCCTTACACCCTGACGGACATCGGGGAGNGGGCGTTCTACAGGAACCGACTCACCGCCGTGGCCATTCCCTCTGGCGTAACGCACATCAGGCGGCACGCCTTTGAGCGAAACAATATCAGATCCCTTGACATTCCCGATGGCGTACAGTACATCGGTGTCAGGGCTTTTCAGAGGAACAATCTTGGCTCCATAATCATCCCCGACAGCGTACAGTACATCGGGGCGCTGGCGTTCCGCCAAAATCAGATAACTGCGGTAAGCGTGCCGCGCCACACGACCATCGCCGATAACTCTTTTGATCGGGACGTTACGGTTATCAGAAGAAACTAAAGACGGTCAATCTCCTCCGCTCAGCGCCGCAATCTGCTCGTTGCCTTTCTTTACCCTGCGGGAAAGGTTCTCGATGAGGGACTTGTCCAGTTCCGTGTCGTGGCCCAGGATTTCACCGAACAGGCAGGGGGGGAGGGCAAGGGCTGTGACATCGCTCTTTGCCCTGATGGTGGCGCTGCGGCCCTCGGAAAGCAGATAGTTCATCTCGCCGATGAAGGAGCCGGCTTTCAGAATGGCGGCGGCCCTGTACGCGCCATCGCCGCTGTTTTCGCTGCGGGAGGGCAGCAGTACGTCGACTTCGCCTTCCAGAAGATAATAGACATCGTTTCCCTGCTCTCCCTGTGAAAGGATAATATCACCCTGGCGGTAAAGGCGGCGGTATTTTTCCAGGCGGCCGTCGGCGCGGGAAAAAAGACGGCGCGTCAGGAAGGGCGCACTGGTCTGCGTTCTGGTTTCGCGCAGACGCAGAAAGAGGAGGGCGTCAAACGAATTTGCTACGGCGGCAAACTGACAGCCGAAAAAGAAGCAGAGGAAAAAGAAGTACACGCCCACCAGCACCAGGACTATGTCCCCCAGTGCCCCGTAAAGGAAATTGTACCTGGGCTGTTCGAGTATGGTTCCCATAACCATCGCCACAGCCCCGTAAGCGGCAACGCACAAAAGGCTGCCCCAAAGAGCGGCGAGTCTGCGGGGAGGATTTGCGGGGATAAGGACGAAGACCAGATACAGGAGAAAACCCAGGGCGCTAAAGCGGAAGGCGTAGGAGCCGCCCAGGGACACAAGCCAATGCGACAGCGCCGTGCCCTGGAAAAAACCGGCGGCCTCGTACAGCCGCAGCGCCATCCGGGAACCAAGGATTGCCGCGAGCATAACAAGCAGCACCACAAGCTCGATAGCCATGGTTACCAGGTTTTCCTTTACCGCGTTCCGCGTTTTCTCCCCGGCAAACACGATTTTGATTCCCCGCTGCATGGACACGGCGAAAACCCTGCCCGCCCAGAAAATGCTGAGCATGGAGATAAGGGTCGGCACGCCGGCCGGGGCGTAGACCAGGAACTCAAGCGCCGGCCACTGTTCGTCAAAGTCCATGAAGGGGATTTCGTTCAATATGGCGATAGCCGCTTCCGGCGTGGTGCGAAAGGCGCGGATAAGGAAAAACGACACGATTAAAAGCATGGGGGCCGCGGAAAGCAGAAAGCCGTAGGCTCCCGCCGCCGCGTGGTTTGTTAGCCCGTTCTTGTTGAAAAACCCCAGGGTGATAAAGAGATGCTGCGCGAATGTTTTTAAAGCCGCTCCGGTTTTCCTTGCCAGCGATGTCAGTGCTGTAAGCGATGTACGTGATCCCATCCCACCCCCGTGCGGCCATTGTAGCACGGGGAGGGGCACTTGCTCCAGTGCAATGGCCGCGCGTTGCCATGCGGGGGCCGTGGTGTTATACTAAAGGCGATGGAAACCATTCCCTTTTCCCGGCCTTTTATCGGCAAAGAAGAAGAAGACGCTGTTCTCACTGTTCTCCGCTCCGGCTGGCTTACGACCGCCGGGGAAACGCTTGCGTTTGAAAAAGAGTTCGCCGCTTTCCTGGGCCATACCGATACCAGTCCCCTTTACTGCATGGCGGTCAATTCCGCCACAAGCGGCCTCCACCTTGCCCTGGAAGCCTGCGGGGTAACACAGGGCGATATAGTCCTTGTGCCCTCCCTTACCTTTACCGCCACTGCCGAGGTGGTGCGCTATCTGGGGGCGGAGGTGGTTTTCGTTGATGTTATGGAAGGCGCTTACAACATGAATCCGGCAAGCCTTGAGCAAACCCTGGAAAGGCTGGCAAAGGGGCTTCCCGCTTACCCGCCCCGTGAGGGTACGGACGCTTGCGGCTTTGGGCCGCGGGGCAGGGCCGCTGTGGTAATGCCTGTCCATTACGGCGGCCTTCCCTGCGACATGGACGCCATTTTGTCCATAGCGGAAAAATACGGCGTTAAAGTAATTGAGGACGCGGCCCATTCATTTCCCTCGTTTGCACAGGGACGCTGGGCGGGTGCTTCTGGTGATGCGGGGGTTTTCTCGTTTTACGCCACGAAAACCATCACCACAGGCGAGGGAGGCATGGTGGTTACCCGCAGCAAAGAGCTTGCCGACCGGGTAAGGATTATGCGCTCGCACGGCATAGACCGCAGCGTCTGGAACCGTTACACCGATACGTCCGCTTCCTGGTACTACGAAGTTGTGGCTCCGGGGTTTAAGTACAATATCCCGGATATACTTTCCGCGCTGGGAAGGGTGCAGCTCCGCAGGGCAATGGATTTGCTTTCCATGCGGGAGGAACTCGCGCACCGCTATGACCAGGCATTTTCTTCCGATGACCGCTTCATCATCCCCCCGACCGGAGCGGGAGACGCGCGCCACCTGTACCCCCTGCGCCTTGCGGACAAAAAGCTTTCGATAAGCCGCGGAGAGTTTGCCGCGAAGATGCAGGAGCGCGGCATAGGGATTTCCGTGCATTTCATTCCCCTTCATATCATGCCTTACTATAAAGAACGCTACAATCTGCGCGAGGGGGATTTCCCCCAAACAATGAAAACCTACAGCCGCAGTATCTCCCTTCCCCTTTGGCCGGGCATGACGGAGGAGCACACTAGCCGGGTGACAAGCGTGGTCAGGGAACTGGCNTTTGAATACAGGGCGGAGCAGTAAACGCATTGAAAAATCCCGCGGTGTTTGTTGAAGATATTTCTTTCCCGGACATGCTGTATGCCGTGACCCTGCGCTCGCCTGTTGCCTGCGGTGTGTTACAGGCGATAGAATGTCCGGAACTGCCGCCTTCCTGTTACCTTGTCACGGCGGAGCATATACCCGGCAAAAACGAACTGGCGGACTTTCCCGTGCCTGTTCTGGCGGATAAAGTCCTTTCCTATATTGGCGAGCCTGTTGCCATTCTCGTTGGGCCTGATGAATCAAAACTGGAGGAGCTGGCCCGGCGGACAAATGTAAGCGCGGAAGAAGCAGCGCCGGTATTTTCGCAGGATGATAACTGTGACAACACGGAAAGTCTCGTAAAGCGGGACATTGTATCAGGGGATGCGGACAGTGTTTTCCAGACATGCGAACACATTGTCACAGGGACATACACTACGGGAATCCAGGCGCACTGGTATCCTGAGCCTCACGGAGCTGCGGCCCTTTGCGCCGGCGGCGGCATTATCGTTTATACCGCCACACAATGGCCGAACCATGTCAGGCGCTCTGTGGAACAGGTGCTGGGATGGGGGGATGGACGGGCAAAGGTCAGTGCGACACCGGCGGCGGCGCACCTGGACGGGAAACTATGGTATCCCTCCCTTGTTGCCTGTCATGCCGCCCTGGCCGCCTGTGTAAGCGGGAAGCCGGTAAAACTCATGCTTACCGGCGAGGAAGATTTCCTTTACGCGCCCAAGCGGAACGCGGCGAAAATCGAAGTACGCAGCGCCCTGGGAGAAAAGGGGGAACTCCTCTGTACAGCCTTGCGCCTGACGCTTGACCTTGGCGCGCAGGGTGTTTTTAAGGACGAAATTATTGACCATAGCTGTTTGGGCTCTCTGGGGCTTTACAGGCACCCGGCTTTCAAAATCGAGGCTGAGGGGATACGCACGAATATTCCGGTTCAGGGTCCTCTGGCGGGCTTTGGTCTTGCGCAGGGTTTTTTCGCGGCCGAGTGTCACGCTTCCCGCATTGCCGATGCCCTGGGCCAGGACCCGGCGGAATGGAGGAAGAATAATGTTCTTGGAGAAAAACAGAACCTGGCCATTGGGACTATCCCAAAGAATTCCGTGCCGCTGCCTGAGCTCATTGATACGGCGGCGGCCTTAAGCGGCTACTATCGGAAGTGGGCGGCTTACGAGCTGCTGCGAAACAGCCGCAGGGGGAAATCCTGGGATTTTACCTCTGAGCCCCTGCGGGGCATAGGGATTGCCGCGGCCTGCCAGGGCAATGGGTTTCTTCATAACGAGGAAAGCGGCGGCAATAATTGCACGGTAGAAATGCGCCTGGAAAANGACGGCTCCCTGGAAATAAAATCAAGCTTTGCGCTAAACGGAGAAANCCCGCAGGATATATGGCTGAATCTTGCGCGGGACATTCTTGGGGTGGAAGCGGAACTTGTCCGTTTGATTTACGCTGCTCCGGAAGCGCCCGATTCAGGAGCGGCTGCCCTGTCCAGAAATATTTCCATCGTAACAAAACTGGTGGAGAAATGCTGCACGGCCATACGCAACCAGCGCTTCAGGCGGCCCTTGCCCATCTCGGTAAAGCGTTCGGCGAAATCCGCCAAAGAGCCCGCCTGGGGAGGGGAGAAAAACATCGAAAGCGAAGCCTTTGCCCGCCCGGGCCGGGGCGCGGCAGTGGCCGAAATAGAGATTGACCCTGTTTCCCTCTCGCCCGTTATCCGGGGAATCTGGCTTGCCGTTGACGGCGGCAAGATACTCTCTCCTCATCGCGCCCGCGGCACATTGCGGACAGCGGTCATTCAGGCCCTGGGCTGGACATGCCGGGAGCATCTTTTTTACAGGGAAGGCAGAATCCCCCCGGAACTGTTCCGCTCGTATGATATTATCACGGCGCTGAAAGTCCCCCCCATCCATGTAGAGCTTGTCAAAAACGACAGCTCCGAACCCAGGGGCATAGGCGACCTTCCCTTCTCGTGCGTTCCCGCCGCGTATGTTCAGGCGGTGTCCCAGGCAATGGATCACCACTTTGAAAAAATCCCCCTTGGCGAGCGGGAAATCTGGGATGCGCAGCAGTTAAAGCAGCAGCAAAAGCTGCAGGAGTTTCCCGCATGACCATAGGCTTTATTCTTAACGGCGAAGACGTGGATATCCGCCTTGGCGAAGGCATCCCCGCGAATGCCCGCGATGAACATGAACATGAACAACAATCCCATCCGGCCGCAAGGCTTGTTGATATACTGCGGAATACGTTTTCGCTTTTTGGGACAAAGGCGGGCTGTTACTGCGGGAACTGCGGGGCCTGTTCGGTTATCTTTAACGGGGATGTGGCAAAGGCCTGCCTTATCCCTGCTTTCAAAATAAAGGACAGCGAAATCATTACAATAGAAGGATTTGCGCAGACCGATGAATACCAGGACATTATCCGCGCGTTTGCCGAAGCGGGAGTCCAGAGCTGCGGCTTTTGCGATACGGGAAAAATCCTTGCAACGGAAGTTTTGTTGAGCAGGAATCACCGGCTGTCACGGGAAGAAATTCTTGCCGGCTTTAGCGGGATTAGGTGCCGCTGCACCGATCCGGAAACCCTCTGGCAGATGGTCATGGCGGCTTTTGAATACCGGAGGCAAAGGATTTATGGACGCTCCTTTTAGCCGGGTATTTTCGCCCCAGACTTTCCAGGAACTCTTTTCGACCTGGAGCCGTTTTCCGGATGCCCTTCCCTGCGCCGGGGGAACGGGCTTTATCCACGCNCAGGGAAGGAGAGTTCCCCTGCTTGCGCNGCACATTATTTCCCTGGACAAAATGGAAGACCTGAAAAAAATAAGCCGCACAGAGCGCTACCTTGAAATCGGGGCNATGGTAAAACTGGATCAGGTTCTCAATCTGGGCAAGATAGTCCCGGAAGCCATTACCCGCTGCTTTCTGCGGATCGCCGACCCCCAGGTGCGCAGCCAGGCCACCATAGGGGGGAACATCTGCTTTCCTTCCGGGAACCTGGACGCCTGCCTCCCAATGGTTGCGCTGGACGCGCAGTATGAGCTCCGCACCGCCGGATCAAGCCGCTGGATTTCCGCCGCCCGCTTTTCTTCCCCTGACGGCCCGCCCGTTCTGGCCACCGGGGAACTTCTTACGCGCATCAGAATACCCCTGACACCCTGGAGTTTTACCTGGTACAGCAAGTTCAATGACGCGGTCAACAACAACGGCAGCTCCATTCTTTTCATCATGAAAAACGAAAAAACGATTCTTACCACTATCCGCATAATTTATTCCGGCAAAAGCATCCTCAGGGAAAAAAACAGCGAGACCATGTTTTCGGGCAAACGCCTGCCGCTGGACAGGAAGGACGCGGAGGCTTTTGTTGAGTGCTGGAGGACATACCTGTCCGGTATTGATGACATGGGAGAAAACGTGCAGGCAGAATTAACAAAGACGCAGATTATTAATTTCATCAAGACCATGCTGCGGCATATTTCTGATTGACAAAGCCCGCGTTATTCGCTGTTTCTGCCGGTCAATACTTCCGCAAAATATCAAGGGGTTTGAGCTTGCCGGCGCGGCGGGCGGGAATCCAGGAGGCCAACACCGAAGCTAAAATAGTAAAAAGCGCGATAAGGAAAATTGCACGGGTATCTATGATGATGGGAATGGTTTCAAGGTAATAGGCGGCGTCCAGTATTGTCACAGGTCCGGCGTTAAAAAGCCCCGAAACAAAACTCAAAAAGTTTTCCATGGCGCGTATAAGGCTGTTCACATTGCTGCCCACCAAAAGCCCCGCGGCAATGCCGAAAAAAGAACCCACAAGGCCGGTGAGAAAAGCGCCCCAAAGAAAGACGGCACTGGTAAAAGACGGCTCGGCCCCGGAAGCCTTAAGGACGGCGATATCCTTCTGCCGCTCAATGACCAGCATGGATGTGGCGGAGGAAACATTTACCGCCGCTATCAGCACGATAAGGGCCATGATAAAAAGCAGGAGCTGTCTTGTTGCCTCAAAGGAACTATACTGGGCCCGCAGAATATTTCTCCATGTGGATACCGCAAAGCCGGAGCCCAGAACAGTGCGAAGGGTGCGGGCCATGACTTCCACCCCGCCATACGGGTCATCAATTTTAACGATGAGATGGGCCGCGCCTGTTTCCGGCAGTATCTGCTTTCCGGCCTCCAGCGTCATGATGCACCACATGGCGTCCAGTTCCTGATAGCCGGAACTCACGATGCCCCTGACCGTAAAAACAGTCACCCGGGGAATAAAGTGCCCGCCCGGAGAAGCGCGAATGGTCATGATGTTCACGTTATCCCCCGCTGACGCGCCTATCAGACGTGCCAGTTCCACCCCCAAAAGCACGTCCCTGTCGCTTTCAAGCCGGCCTTCACCCTCCAGGGTTACCAGATATCGCATGGCACCTTCATCTTCCCAGAAGGACTTTTCCACCGCGCGGATTGCGGCCCCCCTGGAACCCCTGCTGCCCAAAAGCACCCCAAGGCCCTGCCGCTCCGGCCAAACGCCCCGTATGCCGGGAATGTCTTCAAGGTACGGGAGCGCCGCTTCGGGGTTCTGCCGGTTATGGAGATTCACAATTTGCAGATGGCCGGTTCCCAATTCCAGGTAGCGATCCAAAATCCCCCGGATCATGCCGTCCGCGACAATAAGGGTAACAACGATGGGCACAAGGCTCAGGGCAATCCCCGCGGCAGCGCCCCGGAGATAACGCCCCCCCTCGCGGGCCCGGCCCAGGAGGTAGCGCAAAGCGATAAAAAACGCAGCGCCGATTTTCACACGTTTTCTCCCGGAAGGGGATTTTCCACCGGAAGGGGGTCGCTTTCCGCCGGAAGGCTACTTTCCCCTGACGGAGAAATCACTTCCAATACTCCGGCTTCAATCGTGTAGCGAATCTTCGCACGGCAGGCAACGCTTTCGTCGTGGGTAACAACGATGAGGGTCTTGCCCCACTTTTCAGCGCCGGCGTAAAGCAGATCGGCAACCATGGCGCTGTTTTTTGTGTCCAGGTTTCCTGTCGGCTCATCCGCAAGGATAATATCGGGATCATTTACCATCGCCCTGGCCACCGCCACCCGCTGGCGTTCCCCGCCGGAAAGCTGTGAAGGGAAATGGTTCAGGCGTTCTTCCAGCTTCATGTCGGCAAGGAGGAGGCGGGCTTTTTCCAGGGCGTCTTTTTTCCGCATCCCGGTCATGTAGGCCGGCAGCATGACATTTTCAAGGGCGGTAAAATCTTTCAGGAGGTAATGTGATTGAAAGATAAAACCAATCCGGCGCTGGCGGTACGAAGAAAGCTCTGTTTCCGAAAGGTTTGTGATATCGGAGCCGGCGACTTCCACGCTCCCGGAATCGCAGCGGTCAAGGCCCCCGATAATATTGAGCAGCGTGCTTTTTCCGCTGCCGCTCTGACCGGTCACCGCCACGGCTGTACCCCGCTGTACCGCAAAGTGTATTCCCCGGAGTATGCACAAAGTTTCCGTGCCGGAAATATAATTCTTTACGAGGTCTTTTACGCTGACAACGCTGTTTTCACTCATACCGCAAAACCTCCGCGGGCCGTGTGTTTGACACCTTTCCGGACGCGAACCAGGCGGCCAGGACGGCGGACAAAAAACCAAAAAGGAATATTAATGCCACTTCATGAGGAATAACCCTGGAAGGGATTTCCCGGATATAAAAAATCTGGTCGGAGAAAACGGCAAACTCCCCCGCGCCGATATAAAGCCCCAAAAAGGCAAAGAGTTCATTGGCAAGGAAGATAAAGAAATTCACAAAGCCTTCAAGGAAGGTAAAAAACGGCTGTATATTAAAGGCGATAAGAAGGCCCAGAGTCAGNCCTATGCCGCCCCCGGCAAGGCCGATNACAAAACCGTCCCAAATAAAAATCAGGCGCACAGCTTTATCCGACGCGCCCAAAGCCCGCAAAAGGCCGATTTCTTCCCGGCGCTCCAGCACCATCCGCCGCTGTGCCTGAAAGATATTAAGCCCAACGACAATAAAAATAAGCCCCTGGAGAATAAACATCATAAGTTTCTCTGTCCGCAGCGCTCCGAAAAAAGCCCGGTTATATTCCCGCCAGGACAAAAGGGAAAAATCCCCGTTTGCTTCGTAGAGGCCCAAAGGGGCCAGCGCCCTTCTAATCTCCGNCATCGCCCGCTGATCATGCCAGCGGTTGGTGAGCTTAATTCCAAGCACAGGAAAGCTTGTGTCAGGGGCAAGCTCGGCGGCGGTGTGTATGTTGATAAAACCCCAGCTCAAATCGTACTCAAAAAAATCGGAGCGGAAGATGCCTGTAACCGTGTAGGAGCGGACGGCATCATAGGCGTCCCCCAAAGCCGATGTTATGGAAAGCATACTTATTTCGCTCCCCACATGAACGGCAAGATGCCGGGCCAGCTCAGCGCCAATCACGATGTTATCCGGCCGGGAAAGATCAAAGTAGCCTCCTTCCATTTCGAGCTGACCTGCAAGGCCCGGATCACGCTCAAGGGCATCCGCGGGCACTCCCCGGATAAGCGCCCCGCGCGGGTTGGGAAACCTGCCCCGCAGCAGCACGTTAAGTTCCCTGAACGGAAGAACCGAAAGCACACCCGGCACTTCGCCAACNGCGGCGCTNAATTCCATTTCAGTGCCGGGGGCAATGCTTTCAAGGCGCAAATGCCCNGAAGATATTTCCAAAATGCTTTCGATAAAGCCAAGCTGAAAGCCGTTCATNACGGAGATGATAACCGTCAACGCCAAAACCCCGGTGGCGATTCCAAGTATGGAAAGCACAGGAGANGGGGAGCTTTTCCGGCCCCGGGAAATATAGCGGGCGGCGACAAAGCCTATCCATCGGGAGCGCTTCATTAATGCCCCCTCCCGATTTGCTGGGTTACCCTTTCTTCCGATAGTTTCAAGCCGTCCTCCCAAACCGCGCGGAGGACTAAACGCCCGTTCATAAAGATTTCTTCGATATCCCTGTTCTCACGCCGGGTAACGCTCCTCTCCAATACGCCCTGCCTGTAATTCCGTTCCACGATACGGTCTCCGGCATCGTTGTACTCGTACTGGACAAGCCGCTCATCGTACCTTGTTCGCCAGAGAACAGACTGGAGCCTGTCGCCTGACCACGTATTCAAAAGTTCCCCTGCAACGCTGCCTTCATCGTCCCGCCATACTTCGCTTAAAACCCTTCCCCGGTTATCCAGCGTATAACTTACCTGTGCGCCGTCAATGCTCATGGCACCCAGTATGAAGGCGGGCGTATAGAAAACAGCAAGCGCCCCGGTTTCCCTGCCGGGGGAAATNCCCGGCATTATGCGGGGAACAAAAACCCTGTCCAGTTCCTCCGCTGCCCCGTCGTGGAAAATACGGTCNATGGCCCTGAGCGAGCCTGAGCGGTTGTAGCGGTAAAAGTCAGTAAAAACAAGGGCAAGGGAAGGAGGCGGGGAATCTTCTTCTTCTGACGGAGCTTCCTTAAACCATGTCTCGGCACTGAGCAGCACATTCCCTTCGTAAAAGAAACGGAACTCCCACTGCGAAAAATCATTTTCAAAAACACGTTCCCGGATAACAGCGCCCTCGCTGTTCATGAACTCAATGAAGCCGGTACGGTCTTCGTCCGCCGCATCCGCCGCAGCGTTCGCCGCCGCGGTTTCCCCGCCGAAAAGGCAGGCGCTTCCGGAAGCGACAAGCGCGGGAAGATTCCGGCTGTCACGGAAAATCCATTGGCGGCGCGACTGTGCGCCGTTTTTAAAAAGCGTCCGCAGTTCAACCCTGTACGCTTCGCTAAAATACGGCTGGAGGATTTCCGGGAGCCGCAGAGGGCTTACGGTCTCTACCGAGAGGCTGTGCTCGTTGCGCATGGCGACAATCCGGGAAGGGATATGTTCCAGGGCCATGCCCGAAGCGTTGGAACGGTACCAGCGTGCTGAGGCTGAAACCGCGCCGCTTTCTTCTCCGGCCGCCGGCACGAGAAAGGCGGCGAAAAAAAGCAGGGGGAGGAGATGTCTACGCAAGGCCGGTAAACTCTTTGGCATAACGGGCGGGATCAAAGGGCGTTATGTCCGCGTATTTTTCCCCGGTGCAGAGAAATACTACCGGGAGGGCCATATCTTCGGCCAGGGAAAAAACCGTCCCGCCCCTGGCGCTGGAATCGTATTTTGTAAGGATAACCCCGCTGGGAGAAACCGCTTCCTTGAATATCTCCGCCTGGGCCAGGGCGTTTCTGCCGGTGGTGGCGTCCAGCACCAGGTATTTTATGTAATCACAGCCGGATGCGCGGGACTCCACCACCCGGTCGATTTTCTTCAGTTCTTCCACCAGGGCGGACTTTGTGTGCATCCTCCCGGCAGTGTCGGCGATGATAAGATCCCCGCCCCCGGCGTGCGCGGCTTCCACCGCGTCGTAAATCACCGCCGCGGGGTCGCCGCCGTGCTGGTGCGCCACAACCCGCACGCCCAGGCGTTCACCGTGTATCTTTAACTGGTCAATTGCCGCGGCACGGAAGGTGTCCCCCGCCGCGAGAATGGGGCGGCGTTTTTCCAGTTCGCGGTAGCGGCTTGCCAGCTTCGCAGAGCTTGTCGTTTTGCCAACGCCGTTTACACCCAGCATAAGAATGACCGTGAGCCTCCCGCTTTCAAGTTCGCACCTGGCAGGCTTTGCTTTAAGCAGGATTTCTTCAAGCAGGCCGGCGAGGACTTTTCTCGCTTCTTCCCCGCCGGAAACATTTTGCTTTTTGCACGTCTCTTTTAATTTTTCAGCGAGCTTAAAGGCCCCGGCAGCGCCGAAATCGCCTTCCACAAGCAGGTCGGTTAAATCCTCAAACGCTTCTTCAGTAAGGCCGCGTGAGACCCCGAAAAAGTTTTTAAGCTTTTCCGCGAATGTTTTCATGGCTCCTCCGTTAGTGCCTCTGCGGCGGGAACAATCGGCGCGGCCGGAACAATGGGCGTAACGTCCGCCGAAGCGGCGCGAAGATAGCGGAATATCTGAAAGAATGTTATCCCCAGGCTCACGCCCATCACACTGAAAGCCGCAATCCTGGCATTTTGGGCGCGTCTGGCGTTATTGTAAATCCTTCTCTGTGTCGCAGGGTCATCGTGGAACTGGCCGGTCATCGCCACATAGTTATTGGCGTTAATGTACGTCAAGGCAATGCCGGAAGTAAGGAGGCTCGCCGGCAGAATAAACCACAAAGCGCCGTACGCGCGGTAAAAACCCCGGCGGCTCCTTTCCACCCGCATCTCCTCAGGCGCGATAGGAAGCCTTGTATCAACGATTGCCGTCATTCCGTTCACCGGAACACCGGGGGGCCTTGCAAAGCGGGCGCTGCCCCTGACAATCTCATCATCCCTGTAGATAAAAGTCCCTATTTCGCCCTCCGGCGTTTCCACGCTGATATAGGCAAACTGCGAGCGGGGCAGTTGAAGCGTCAGGGGCGTTTCCCCCACGAAAAGCGCGCCAAGGTACACACGGGAACCGGGACTGTCCGGAACAACCACCTCAAAAGCGGAAAGGCTTAAAGGGGTAAGATCGATAAAGACCTCCGCCAGTTCACCGGGATAAAGCGTCAGCGGGAAGGAGGCCGGGGCGTAATTGTCGGCCCGTATTTCTATTTCCACCTCGCCGGGGAAATGGGTGTGCATGTCCATCCCGCCCCGGCCCATTAAAACGCCGTCAATAAGCACTGCGGCATCAGGCGGCGTTACGTGAACAATAATCCCCGAAGGAAGCGCCCCGGAAACCGCCGTCACCAGGCGGCTTGAAATTTCATCCATAGCCATAACAAGGTCTGCGGAGGAAAAAAGTATGCTGTATTCGTAGCTAAAAGAATGGGTGTGGAGCGTAAAAACCCTTGCCTCAAGATATATCCTCCCGTGAAACTCCGAAAGGCTCCCGACAAGGAAAGCGTCAACCCCTTGAGCGGCGGCAAAGCGCAGTTCCTCCCCCTGATCGGGCGGCGGCGGAAAGATACCGTCCCTGTTCCTTTCGCTGAGGGAGAACACCGGCCTTTCTTCGACAACAGGGGCAAGGGCGCTTACTTCCGCCATCTGCCGCTCAAGTTCAGCTATCGCGGCGTCTATAGTCCGCAAATCCCGCCTGTGCCGCCATGCCGCTTCCCCCCGGAAAAGAAGGAGATCCCTCTCGTTTCGCCTGGCCACAAGCGCCCGGGCGGCGGCGGCGCGGGAGTTTTCCCAGGCGTAATCCCGGTAGTGGGCGACTTCATCCTCGCCGCGGAAACGGTAGTTGATGTTTGACAGGGAGGCCGCAAGGTTCCGCATCACGGTTTCGCCCATCAATTGGCGGGCCGGGGCAAGGGCGGAAACATCAAAGGCGGTAATGAGCAGGACATACTCGGTGTTCACCGGCTGAAGTTCCGGCGCTTCCTCACGGCGGCCAAAAGCGGAAAGGGAGGGCACGGCGGCCAAAAGCATAAAGAGGAGTATAATAGAACAAACCTTACTTTTTTTCATCCCTATCCCTATTTTCGACATCTAAAAGTCTTTGTTGTTTTTCCAGGCAAAGCGCAGATATTCCTCGATAAAGGGGTCGATGTCCCCGTCCATAACCGCCTGGATATTGCCCATTTCCGTTTTCGTCCGTGAGTCTTTTACCATTGTATATGGTTGAAACACATAGGAACGTATCTGGTTACCCCAGGAAATATCCTTCTTTTCCTGGGCAAATCTCTCGTTTTCCTTTTCTTTTTCCAGCCGGTAATGCTCGTACAGGCGGCCTTTAAGTATGCTCATTGCCGTGGCCCGGTTCTTTATCTGGCTCCTTTCGTTCTGGCAGGCCACCACAATCCCGGTGGGCAGATGGGTGAGCCGCACAGCGCTGTCGGTCTTGTTGACATGCTGCCCCCCCGCGCCGCCTGAACGGTAGGTGTCCACCCGCAGATCCTCCGGCCGTATTTCCACCTCGATAGAATCGTCTATTACCGGAAACGCATAGACCGAAGCAAAGGACGTATGCCGCTTGCCGTTGGAATCAAACGGCGAAATCCGCACCAGCCGGTGAACGCCGCTTTCGCCCTTAAGGTAGCCGTACGCATAGGCCCCCTCGATTTTCACCGTCACGGACTTGATACCGCCCTCGGCTTCCAGGCGGTCTTGTTCTTCCATGGAAAAGCCCCTGCGCTCGGCCCAGCGGAGGTACATGCGGTACAGCATCTGCGACCAGTCGCAGGCCTCCGTACCCCCCGCGCCGGAATGTACCGTAAGAAAGCAGCCGGAGCGATCCATCTCCCCGCTCATGAGTTCCACAAGGTTCTGTTTTTCGTAGCGGGTAGAAAGTTCCTTTAACAGCGCCTGTATTTCAGGGCTTTGGGACTCATCCTTCGCCTCACAGGCCAGTTCGTACAGAGCCTGGAGATCTTCCATGTCTTTCTGGAGTTTCCCCCAGGGCTCGTAGCGGTGTTTAAGGCCCTTAAGCTCGGCCATCACCTTTTCCGCGGCGGAGACATCGTTCCAGAAATCCTCCCCGACGGTTTTCGCCTCCAGGGCCGCTATATGCTGCGCGAAACCTGAGTCGTCAAAGACGCCTCCAGGTACTGTTGATATGGCCTTTCAATTCCGTGATGGGCACCCCTAGTTCGTTAAGCAGCATATAAGCCTCCGTATATAGTAAACTTTATTTGGAAACAGGGGCTTTGTAAAGGGCTTTACTGTTTAAAATATTTCGCGTTTGCTGCCGCCAGCGCAATACCGTCTGTCTCTGAACGATTCCCTGGCCGCCCTCTGCGTCCAACTGGCCCGGCGAACCGGGATTGAATGCGGCTGCTTTTATNGAGAAGGACGTTGATTTTTCACGGGTAAGCGCCGAAAATCAGCTTCATCTTTACCGCATGGTGCAGGAATCCATGACCAACATCGAAACATCGAAGGCTCAAAAACCAGGCATTGCCATTATAGAAAAACACCCTGCGTCCCCTGGTGGCGGTTTATTCCGCCTTTGACGATTACACCCATGTCAACGCCGCCCTTGGCATGGGCGTAAAGGCGTATGTCTGCAAGCAGCGCAGCGAGCAGGAGCTTGAAAAAGCGTTATTAACAGTTCTTGGCGGCGGAACATATATTGACGAAGCGGCGCAGGCAAAATTGCAGACCGTTACGGACGCCTTTAAACTGCTGACCAAACGGGANTCCCAGATATTAACCCTGGTAAAAGAAGGGCTNTCCAACAAAGAAATTGCGGCGAGTTTTGGCATAACGCACAGGACAGTGGAAAATATTCTTTCCTGCATCTACGACAAGACGGGGATCCGCTCGANAACGGAATTGCAGAAGCTGTAAGCACGCAATTACCAGCCAGCACGAAGGCGTAGTTTGTGTTAATCCTTCATTGCTTTGATGGTTTCCATGTCAAGGCCGGTTATACGTTGGATTACTTCAAGGGAAAGTCCTTGTGAAAGGGCATTTCGGGCAACGGCTAGCTTCTCTTCCTGTATTCCTCTCTCCTCTCCTCGCTTTTCTCCTTCCCGCCGTGCTTCGCCAAGGGCAGAGGCTTCATCGTGGCGGGCCATGGAGCGCAGACGTTCCAGTTCCCGAAATTCAGGACTTACAGAAATTCTCTGA